>Ga0209593_10000176_pt1 | contig 34307 bp, 46 predicted proteins | sample PPLLaktember2015_3_FD_187260 | JGI IMG/M metagenome (GOLD analysis project Ga0209593, IMG submission 187260) | Freshwater sediment microbial communities from Prairie Pothole Lake near Jamestown, North Dakota, USA - PPLs Lake P7 Core (6) Depth... | ecosystem: Environmental > Aquatic > Freshwater...
CAGGCCCCCAGCCCAGCCCCCCCAGAGCCCCAGCCCGTTACCGGCGGCGCTCCAGCACGACCGCGATGTACTGCACCCGGGCCGGCGTCAGGCCGCGCGCCCGCCACCGCCGGATCACCGTGCCGCCCATCCGCTCCACCACGCCGTTCAGCGCCCGGGCGATCAGCTCGTCGTAGCCCTCGGCGCTCAGGATGGGCGTCTTGAACTTCAGGCCCGCCGCCCGACGCAGCGCGTGGGGAATGAGCCCGGTGCGCGTCTTGAGCCAGGTCCCTTCGGTGAACACGATCCCGACGACCTCGCCCGGCTGCATCGGCCGGCGCGCGCCGAGGATCGCCATCTGGTCCCACGGGGCCCCGTAGGCGTCGAAGTCGAAGCAGTTGAACGCGGTCAGGTCGATGGCGCGCATGACGCGCTGGTTGTCGGCGACGTAGCACGTCCGCGCGTCCTGGTGCCACCGCGCGTCGCACCCGACGTAGCGGCTGGCCTCGTGCCAGATGGCGTCGTAGAGCAGCCCGGTCCCGGCGAAGGCATCGAACACGCGCGTCTGGTCGGGCCCGAGGGCGTCGAGCACGTGGCGGCGCAGTTGCACCTTGGCTTTCTTCGCCCCCTTGGCGTTGTCGATCTTCGGGATTGGGAGCGGGCTCATCGGATGTCCCCATTGGAATCGACCCAGGCTCGCTGGACGCGCTTAGCCACCAGCCACTGACGCACCAGCGCGGACGGCTCCGGCCAGGGCACGGTGCCAGACCGATCGTTCAGGAACGCACGCTCGGGCTCGGTCAGCGGCGGCCCGTCGCGGGTGATCCGGGCGATCAGCACGACCCGCCGGCGCTCGGCCAGCGTCGGCTCCCAACTCAGGAAGTCGAGCACCTGGCGCATGAGGGCCGGGTCGCCCTTCGCCTGGGTGTGCGCGAGCATCCGCTTCGTGAACCCCGGCACCAGGCGTTCCGTCTCCACCGCAATCGACGCCCGCTTGCGTGTCACCAGTCGTCCTCCTTCGCCGCCGGTTGATCCTGCACGAGCCCGAGCTCGACCTCGACGCCCTCGACTTCGGCCATGACGGTCTTGAGCTTGTCGAGCGCGAGGGCCTGCGACTGGAGCGGCCCGCGAATCGCAATCCAGAACTTGTCGTGGACCCCGCTGGTATCGAGTTCCTTGACGACCGCCTCTTTGGCGCTCTGCTCGCGCATGTGCTTCTTGAGTTCGGCCTCGTCGAAGAACGGGCGCAGCGGCAGCTTGTGCAGCCGGTCGTCCATCAGCTGATCGGCGTCCCACTTGGACAGCTCGCCGGTGCGGTTGTCGTAGAGCGCGAGGGCGCGTTTCTCCTCGGCGCTCAGGCCCTTCCGGCGCACGGCGACCAGCGTCTTGCCGTCGGTGTCGATGATATGCAGCTTCGTGACGCCCGCTTCGGCGGCGGCCTCGACGACGCCGTTGCCGGCGAGGATCACGTTGTCCTCGTCGATGACGATGGAGCGCGCCGCCCCGACTTGCTCGATGGACTCTTGCAGCATCTTGGCGCCGCGTGGCGTGTGCAGCCGCCGGTTCACGAGGTCCGGTTTCAGGTCGGCGAGCGTTAGGTCATTGTCGGGCCCCGTGCGTAGGCGGACCGGTCGGCCCGGTGATCGCTTCGGCGGTGCGTCGTCCTTCACTCCGTCCATTGCTGCCTCCTTTAGTTGATCGCCGCCGGCGGCTCATCGAACTCGCTGAACTGATCCTCGGCGCCCTCGTTCACCATCGACACGCGCGACCGGCTCGAGGGCGTCAGCCCCAGCTCCGGCCACAGCTTGATGCACGACTGGAGCGCCCGGGTCGCAATCGACAGATACGGGTTGGGGATCGGGTAGCCGCTGGGGGCCTGGACGATCATGCCGCGCCGTTCGATGCCCTCGATCGCGGCGAGATACCGCGACCACTCGATGCACAGCGCGAGCAGGGCACTGCGGTCGGCCGCGCTGATCTGCCGCGCCTTGCGCAGCTTCGGCGCTTGATACAACCACTCGGCTTGCGCGACGGGGTTGTTCTGGAGCTCCGGCGGCGGCGTGTCGAACACGGAGTCGGGCAGCGGCAGTTGGGGCTCGTTGGCGTTGAACGCCCGCTTGCCGGCGTTGCCGTCGAGCCGTCGCTGCGCCGTGGGTTTCGGTTTACGTCCGCGCATAGGGATGTTGCTTCGCGGTGTTACAGCCGGTGCAGAGCGACTGGCTGTTGGCCGGCGAGCGATGCGCGCCGCCCTGGCGCAGCGCGACGATGTGGTCGGTCACGGTGGCGCGCACCTTCCGCCCTTCCCGGGCGCACCGACTGTGCTCGGCGTGCAGCTTGCCGTCGGCGCGTTGGCCGCACCACGGGAACTGCCGGAGCCAGTTGAGCGAGAACACGTCCCAGGCGGCGTCATAGCCTCGCTCGCGCGCCGTCCCTCGGGCGACCTCGCGCAGCAGGATGCAATGGGGACACGGCCCGCGAAAGATGCCGTGGCCGCGAGGACAAGGACGCCTGCCGGTGCGCATGACTCACACGATGACGCCGTGCGCGTGAAGCTGTTGCTTGAACCAGACCGCGAGCGCGGGGCCGTGAAGCCAGGACGCGGCCAGCATCGCGACGACGCAGCCGTAGTGAAACTCGTCGAGGACGATGGGCCGCACGACGCCGGCGAGCTCGAGGAACGTCGGCGCGGCCACGTCGGCGACGGTGAGCCGGTCGTCGGCGTCGAGCGCGAGTTCCATCTGGTCGGCCCAGTACTCGGCCAGGCGCGGCACCGCCGCGGCCGCCAGCGCCAGCCGCCCGGCGTCGTTGGCGCGGACCCACCAGGTGGCCCAGTCGCCCGGCGCGGCGGGGCAGCCCTCCGGCAGCGGGTTCTCGTCCAGCATCGTGGCCCAGATGATCGGGTCGCCAATCTTCATAGCTTCACGCGCTTGACGGCCTCGAGGACGACCTCGCCGCACGTGTCGCAGCGGACCGCGATGGCCTCGACGCCCTCGGTCATGGACACGGTGCGCGTCTGCCGATTGACCGCCGCGATCTTCTCGCTCACCACGCGCACCTGGTGGCCGACGTGTTTGCGCAGCGTCGTGGCGAGATCCGCCTCGGGCTTCTGGGCGGGGGCGGGGGGGTGTGCGTTGACCTTCGTCATCAAGCCGTCCGATCAGTTTCACGCCTGACGTTCAGGGCATCAGGTGATACCGTCCCCGCGCAGTCGGGCGGTGCCGTGCCAGCGCAGCGGCGCCGTGCCGTGCTGGCGCAGCGGCGCCGTGCCGTCTGCCTCATTTGCGGGCCTGTGCTTCCAGGTATTTGTCGAGGGTTTCCCGATACTCCTCCAGGTGCTCGAGGCGCGTGCGCAGCCGCCCGATCTCTTTTTCGAGATCGGCCTGGTGATCGATGGCCGTCGCCAGCTCCTCCAGCTCCACGCGCACATCGCTGTCGACGCGCGTGCCGGCGGCCTTCAAGGCGAGCCCGAGGTAGTGGCGCAGCAGATCGCCGGGGGTCGTCATACTTCACCGTCGTGGCGGAAGTCCGGCACCACGTCGCCATCGAGGCAGTACCAGAGATGGAGGCAGTAGGGGTGCCGGTTCACGTACTCCGACAGGGGCGGGAGCACCTGCAGCGCCGTGCGGTCGTCGCCGACGAAGATGCTTTTCGCGCGCTTCAACTCGTCCCACGTCGGCAACCTATCCGGCGTGCTGAGCGAGACGTGGACCCAGCGCCGCCCGTCGCGCTCGCGTTGCACGGTGAGGATGACGCGGAGGCGGTCGTGAATGTGGCGGAACACGTTGCCGCCCACGACCAGCGGCGTCCAGCCCTTCGCCAGCGTCACGTTCCCCAGATACTCCAGCGTCAGCGCGGTGCCCTCGGGGTTGAGCGTCGCAATCATAGGATCGTCACCATCGGTTGACTGGCGTCCGCGCCCGCCTTGAACACGGCGATGCTGGCGGTCTTGGGCGAGCCGCCGGTCACGGTCCACACGGGATTGACGGTCGCGGCGACGGCCTGGATCAGATACGCGGCGTGCGACCCCATGCTCGTGCCGGGCACGTAGGGCTTCGAGCCGGCAATCGTGAACCCCGAATCAATCGTGACGGTCGCGCCGCCGTTGTTGTCGTGGACGATGCCGGTGACGATCAAGCAGCCCGGGGTGGGCGGGGTCACGGGGCCCGCCGCGAGCGTGGCCGGCGTGCCGTCGGCGCCGTTCTCGCCGCTCACCGGCGCGGCCGTGTCCACCCCGCTCCACGCTTGCGCGACCAGGGCGCCATACGAAGTCGTCGCCGCATACGAGAACGTATGGCCGGGCCCGAGCTTGCCCGCCGGCGGCGCGACGCAGTAGTAGATTTTGTGAAAGTTCCCGCCCGACGTGCCGTGGAGCGTCAGGCCGATCCACGTGTTGCCCTTGGAATCGGACACCGTGACCGGCCCGCTGCCGGGCCCGTACAGCCCCACGCTCATCAGCAGCAGGTTCGCGCCCGTCGTGTCCATCGCGGCGGTCGTGCCGCCGTTGACGCCGTTGCCCGTGACGGGCGTGACCAACAGGGACCACGGCATGGCTACGGTCCAGGCGTGTGCTGCACGAACAGCGTCACGCCGAGATTGGTGGGCGCGCCCACGGGCGCAGACAGGACGATGGTCAGCTCGTCGTCCGCGGCGAGCGCCTGGCTGAGTGCGGTCGTCGCGGCGGTCGTCGTGACGGTGATGACGCCGCCGACGTTGCTGCCGTTGCGCTTCACCTGGACGCCGACACTCGTGCCGCTCCCCAGCTTCGCGCGCACACCGACCAGCGTGGCCGTCTGCGTGGCGAGCGGCACGAACAGCGCGGGCAGGGTGGTCAACGTGCTCACGTTGCCGACCAGGCCCCAGGTGTGGCCGAGGCGGAACGGCAGCGTCACGCCGGTCGGGCCGGTCGGGCCGGTGGGGCCGACGTTGCCTTGCGGCCCGGTGGCCCCGGTGTCGCCCTTCGGCCCCTGACTGCCCGTGGGGCCGATGGGGCCTTGCGGCCCGATGTCGCCTTGCGGCCCGGTGAGTCCGATCTCGCCCTGCGCCCCGGTGGGGCCCGTGGCGCCAGTGGGGCCCTGCGGCCCGGCGTCGCCCTCGGGGCCTTCGATGCCCTGCGGCCCGGCGGGGCCCGGCTCGCCTTGGGGCCCGATGGGGCCCGGGTCGCCTTGCGGTCCCGTGGCACCAGGCGGGCCGGCGGGCCCCCCGGCCGGTCCCGGGTCGCCTTGGGGGCCGGCGGGACCAGGCGGCCCGTCCGCCCCAGCCGGCCCGTCCGCCCCTGGGGGCCCGACTGCGCCCGGCGGGCCCGCCACGCCCGGGGGGCCCTGCATGCCCGTGGTGAACAGCGAAATCGCGGCGGGCGGCGGCGGGACCACTACGTCCATCGGCTCAGTCATGGCGTCACCGTGATGTCCCCGCGCACGTCGACGGTGCCGGCGACCATCGTCCGCACGTCGCCCGACAGGTAGCGGAACTCGAGATCCCATTGCGCGGAGGCAGGCAGCGCGCGGGCGGCCTCCGCCGAGAGCGTGAGCGTGACCGCATTGCCCGAGACCGTGCAGGGCAGCGTGACGGGCGGCGCACCGGACGCGCGCCGGATCTCGGCGGCGACCACCACGTCGGTGAGGTCGTGCGGCTGGGTGCGGCCGGCATCGTCCCAGAACTGGTAGCCCCAGCGTTGCGTGTCGCCGCGATAGAGCACGAGGGGATGGTCGAACGGCAGCGTCATCGGGCCCTCACAGCGTGGTCGTGTCCAGCCACCACGCCAGGAAGAACGTGGCGCAGCGCCCGTTGCCGCGGGGGTCGAGGAGTTGCCCCACGTAGATCGGGTCGCCGCTGGTGCGGTTCTGGACGCGCCCGATCTGGTCGAACACCTTGAGCGCCATCGCACGCGCGACCGCATCGAGGACTTGCGGTTTGGTCAGCGCGATCGGGAAGTCCACGTCGTCGTCGTGTGCGGTCGTGTAGAACTCGGTCTTGGTGACTGGCTTGCCGTCGCGCACCTCCTCCACCGAGTGCGAGGCCTCCAGCGGTTGATCGTCCACGTAGCGCCCGACGCCGGCCGGCAGCAGCTCCGGCCGCGACTGGAACGTGTGCCACGGGCTCGTCGACGTTTGCGGGCGCGGCGCCGCGCGTTGCACGCGCACGGCCAGCACTTCGACCGGCATGTTCGGCACGAGCAGATACCCGGCCTGCAAGGCCTCGCGCATCTTCGTGTAGTAGGTGACGCGGCGCGCGGTGCGATTGAGCGCGGCCGTGACGACCGAGGTGTTCCAGCCGTTGGTGACGGCGAGTTGCTGGTGCAGCGCGAGCTCGTCGGCTTCGTCCGCGAGCGCCTGGAGCTTGCGGCCGCACCACGCCACGAGGGCGTCCTGCGCGGGCGCGATCTCGGCGGGCGTGAGAGCCACGAGGTTGAGGTCCATGGTGGGGGGCCTTTCCTGACACGTCGACGGCCACCGGGCGTGGGCCCTTCGATCACGAGGGGTTGGCAGCAACCCGTGACCGAACCCCAGCCTGCACGCCCGATGGCCGACCGACCTCCTAGCTCAGTACGTCTTCGGCGGCTTCGTCTCCGCCGTGGGCGGCAACGTGTTGTCCGGGCGCGCGCCGCCCTCGACGGGCACGAGCACCCAGCCATAGATCGGACTGAACTTCAGCTCGAACTTCCCGTCCCGCTGCGGCGGGTCGGGCAGCACGATGGGCAACGAGACGCTGGGCGGCTCACTGTCCGGCGGCAGCGTGTTGTCCGGCCCGATGGGCGGCAGGACGATGGGATGCGACGGACGCACCGGGGGCGACGGCCAGACGCCTGGGGGCGGACCACCCGGCGCGATGGGATGCGTGGGGAACCCGGGGCCCGTCGAGGGGTAGGGCGGCTGGCCGCCGCCGCCCGGCGCAATCGGATGCGTCGGGAACCCCGGGCCGGTCGAGGGGTAGGGCGGCTGGCCGCCCGGCGCAATCGGATGCGTCGGGAAGCCCGGGCCCGTCGAGGGGTACGGGGGCTGCCCGGGCAGACCCTGCCCCGGCCAGCCGGGGACGCCGTAGCCAGGATCGACGGGGGCGCCGTCGAGGAACGTGATGAGTGCGACCTTGGAGTTCATGGTTGGTGTTCTCTCCTGTTGGTGGTGACGACGACTAGAACCGAACGCGCACCCGGAGCATGGGAGCGTGATGCGCCGAGTTGTGGGGATCCGTGACCATGCTGAAACTGACGAGGCCCCCGCCGGCGGCGGCCAGGCCGGTGCCGATCCAGAGCAGCGGCGTGTTGGTCTTGCACTCCGCAATCGGCATCGTGGCGTTCTCCGGGTCGGTCCCGCACGGCAGGATGTCGCGACCCAGGTGGACGGACTTGAACTCCTCGCTGAGATCCGATTCCTGCGCCCACGTGACGGCGCCGATGGCGGCCAGCGTCCCGAGCGCGATCATCGAAATGCCCGTCCAGAAAATCACCTGGTCGCGCGTGTGGTGATGCCCGGCGTGGTCGTACTCGTTCTCGCGGTCGGGCGCCAGGTCGGTGGAGACGATCACCGTCTCCTTGATGGGCGTTTGCGCGAGCGCCGGCGTGGCGATCGCCAGGACGAGCAGCGTCACGAGTGCCTTCATCGGATGACCTCCCCGCTGGCCGTCACGGTGGGCGTGAAGCCCCGGGACCGCGACTCGCGGAACACCTCGCCGTTCACGAAAATCTGCGCGACGAGCGTGCCGTCGACGATGTTGTCGGGCAGCGCCTCGGCCGACAGGTAGACGAACGTCTGCGGGCGCGTCGTCTCGAACGAGGCGAACCACGGCACCTCGGTCGTGATCTCCGTCGTGCCTTGCACGCCGTTGATGTAGACCACATGCGCGTTCTTGATCGAGCCCGTCACGCGGTACTCGACGCGCACCACTTCGGGCAGCGGCGAGGGGCCCGGGCCCGGCACGCCGGGATCGTCGGGCCGGGTGTTCTCGTCGCTGCACCCCGTGACCAGCAGCACCGCCGCGAGCAGACACGCACGTCGGAGGACGCTCATGGTGTGACCTTTCCTGTCAGCGTTCATAAATCCGCAACCCGTAGAGGGCCTCGAACAGCTTCTTGCGCAACTGGTAGGCCTCGGTGCGCGTGGCGCGCGACTTGGCCTCGACCACCTGGAGCCGGCCCTCGCGCCGACACACGAAGTCGGCGGTGAAGCGCCCGACCAGCACCGGCAAGCCGTCTTTCGCTTTCACGATCAGCGGGAACGCGCGTTGCCGCTGCAGCTCGGAGATGGCGCCGCTTTGCAACTCGAGGTGGAGCTCCTGCCACAGCCGCGCCTCGTGCGCCGAATCGAACGTCTGCCCGTCGAGCGTCGTCTTGCGCGCGTTGAACTTGTTGGCGGGCCGCGCGACCGTCAGCGTCGCCTCCCGCCAGCCCGGATACCGACTCATGCCCCGTCCTCATCGGAAGTCGTGGTCTTGGAGAAACTCGGCCAGCTTCCGACGGCCTGGCGCGTTGCGCATCGCCTGGTCGAGCGCGGCACAGGCGGTGCAGAGGGTCGCGGCGCGGTTGGCCCAGCCGCAGGGCGGCTCGCAGGGTTCCCCCTCCGTGCAGCGGCACCAGCGGCACCGGCCCGGCGTCTGCGTCAGGCGAATCGCGTGCGAGTTCATCGCGGCTCCTGGCCGAGTCGCTGTAACGCGCGCCCCAGCTTGATCAGGTTCTCGTCCGTGACCATGACCTCGTAGTGGAGGATGAACGCCTGATCGGCCCCCATCTCCAGATGCACGGTCCGGCAGTGGTCCGGCAACGGGAACTGCTCGGCCTTCAGCACGTCGAGCAACCGGAACGTGCCGACGACGCTGCTCATGTGTCCAGCCTCGTCCACGCCCGGGTGGTCACTTCGATGGCGTCGCGCGACACGCCGTCGAGCAGCTCGATCAGCGCGGCCACGGCGGCCTGGCACGTCGCGCAGGGCAGGCCGTCGTGCATGCACTTGCAGCCCCGGCCATACCGCCGGTGATACGTGAGCGCCCGCGAGGCCAGCGGTTCAAAGTCGCGGTCGAGCGAGCGGGCCAGGTCGGTCATCGCGCACGCTCCCGTCGCCCGCGGCGCATGTCGTAGTCGGCCCCGCCGATCATCAGCGGGCGGCGGCTGTGCTGCACCAACTGGACGACGCGGCGGATGGTCGGCCCGTCATAGGCCAGGTGATGCTGGGCGGCCGCCCACTTGAGCCGGTCCTCGAGGGCCGTCTCGCTCTCAAAGTGTTCCTCGTGGAACGTGTGCGCCAGCTTGAGCAGGACGCGGATGCTGGGCGGCCCCTCGATGCCACGGTTGTGATGGACAAACCCCCCGTCGTCGTCTGGGTTTTCCACAGGATGAGGTGAAGGCGGCGCAGCCGCTGTTCTCTGCTCTTGTTCTTGATCAGCAGATGCAAGTGCAAGTGCAGAGTTATCGACAGTTATAAGTAAATCGTTACTACCCTTATCGTCGGATTTGGGGTGCTTCGCCCACCGGTGCGCCATCCCTAACTTGCCGCCGGCCGAGCACTTCGCCGCCCACGCCTCTTGCTTCGCCCGCTCGGCATCGAGGCGCTTGTGTTTCAGACCCTTATCGCGGCGCGTGAAGCACGGCGCAATTTCTCGCCAGAGTTGATCCCACTTTTTGCGCGGCACGTTGAGCACCCGGGCGAGGGTGGCCGGGTCGTCCGGCAACGCGCGTTCCAGCCAGTAGAGGCAGCACAGGTGCCAGTAGACGCCGCGCGCTTCCCACGACATCGCCTGGACCTTGAGGTCGGCGAGGTAATCGCGCGGATAGAACTGGAAGGCGGGCGGGCGCGGCCGAGCCATTACCGCACCCGGCGCAGGCGTGACAGCTCCGGGGGCTCGTTGGGCCAGTCGCCTTCGAGCCACGTGTCCACCCAGGACCGCCGCAGCCGATAGGGACCGTGCCCACCGTTCACCTTGATCGCACGCAGTTGGCCCCGCCCGATCGCGAGCCGCAGGGTTTCCGCGTTGAGCTTGGCTTCGGTCGCCGCCTCACGCAGCGTCAACCAGGGGTCTTGCACTGGCGCCAACGGCCGCACGGCCGCACCGGTCGTCATGGTTTGGCCTCCGCCGTCGCAATCGGGAACAGCCCATCGACGGTGCTCTTGAGCGCGACAGCGAGCCGCTGCGCCGTTTCGAGCGTCGGCGATTGGCCGTTGCGTTCGAGTTTGTGAATCGTCATCCGCGACACGCCGGAGAGCGTCGCGAGTTCGGTGAGACTCAGCCCGGCGAGACGACGCGCCTGCCCCAACGGAGTCAGTGGTTCCGCGTCGTGCGCGCGAGCCACAGTCGTGCGCCGCATGTGTTGCCCTCCACGCACCAGATGGGACTCTGGAAAACCGCGTGACGCCGAGTGACCAGAACGGTGGGGAACCGCTCCGCACGTCACCCAGACCTCGACGTTTGTAGCACTGGATGGCTATGGAGTAAAGATAGATTTACGCCTATTTTTCCAGCAGTAGAGATGGAATATAATCAAACGCATACAGACGCATCGTAGGCAGCTATTCCGCGGCCACGATCCGCCGGTGAGGAGCCCCCCATGCTGCTCGACCAACTGCGCCGGAAACGTGACGCTGCGCTGGCTCGCTATCAGCTGTGGAAACAGGTCGTTGCCACGGTCGAAGCCGACCCCGAGTTTACGGGGCGGGTCGTGCCCAGCCACGTCAACGGCGCCGGAAAGACGGGGCGGCGCAAGGGGATGTCGAAGGCGGAGCGCGCGAAGGTCAGCGCCCGCATGAAGGCGTACTGGAAGCGGCGGCGCGCGGAGAAGGCGGCCCCGAAAAAGTAACTCGGACGAGATTGATTTCCGCCTGTTATCCGAGCCGTCAGAGATGGAATATCATCAAAAGGATACAGGTGCATCGTGGGCAGCTATGCTGCGGAAGTGCGACGACTTCCACCCACACGACTACAAGAGCTTCGCGGCCAGGCCCTCCGGTACTTCCGCGAAGAACGCGATCTCACGCAAGCCCACGTCGCGCGATTGGCGAACGTGGGCGTTGCAACTATCGGCCGACTGGAGACGCGCGGCCCCCGCGACCCACGCCTGTACGCCCGGGTGTGCCGCGTGATGATGGTGACGCCCCAGGAGATCGATCAATGGCTCGCGGCGCGCGTGATTGACCCGCGCCTCTGGCCGTTGATCTGGTGGTTTGAGAGTCAGGCGCCGCTGGTGCAAGAGGTCATCGGCGACTTGTTGCGGCAGTTGCCGCATGACGGATACGGCAAAGGGAGGTGACGATTGCGTGATTTGTTGAAGCGCTGTGATTGTCCACCAGCGAAATGGTCGAAGTGTCGGCACGGCTTTCACGTGCGCAAGCAGGTGGGCGGGCACCGGCCGAAAATCTCCATCGACGAACTCGTGGGTCACGAGCGCATCCGGCTGGTGAGCCAGGCCGAAGCGGTGCGCGATGCGGTGGTCGCGGCGCTGCGCGAGCGGCCCACCGGCGCGGCGCTGATGCCCTACCTGCGGGCGCATCCGGCCATCGTCGCGTTCCGCACGGCGGATGACCCCACGCGCGTGGTCCCGGCGGTCGCCCTGTCGGCCGCCGGCACAACGCCGCTGGCCGACGTGGGCAAGGCCTACGTGAGCGCACTGGAGGCCGACCCGAACCGCCGGCCCAAGTACCGCGCGAACGTGCGCTCGATGGTGGCGGTGCTGAGCGCGTGGCCGATCGTCACGACACACGCCGGCTTGCCGGTCGCCACGCCGCTGGGCACGGTGCCGGTCGGGTGCGTCACTGACGATCTGCTGGAGGGGTTTCTCCTGAGCCGCGCCACCCTGTCGGTGAGCCAGCGCAACAAGGATCTCGACTTCCTGCGACGGCTCGGGCGCTGGGCCAAGCGCAAGCTCTATCGCCCCGAGGCCTGGCTGGTGCCGGGCGACGACGGGCCGACGCGCAAGAAGGAAACCAAACGCCGCCGGCGGCTGCATCCCGGCGAGGGGGACGCCTTGCTGGCCGTGGCGGGGCCGCTGCTGCGCGCGTGCATCATCGCGGGCGTGGAACTCGGCGCGCGGCTCGGGGAGCTGCTGCGCATCATCTGGGCGGATGTCGATCTGCCGCACGCGAAAGTGTGGGTGACGGATCTGAAAGACCCGACGCGGCGGCGGTCCCTCCCGCTGTCGACGCGCATGCTGGCGGTCCTCGAGATGCGCCGCACCGCGCCCGACGGCGAGGCCCACCCCCTCGACGCGGCCGTCTTCGGCAACGAGATCGGCGAGCGCGTGGAGTCGGTCTACACGGCGTGGGTCAACGCGGTGCTCAAGGCGCACGGCTTCCCGGTCCTGCGCGACAAGAAAACGCACGCGCTGCTGCCCGAGTCCCAAGCGGCCTACGCGGCCATCGATCTGGTGTTCTCGGATCTGCGCCACGAGGCGACCAGCGGGTGGCTCGATACCGCGGTGCCCATGCACACCGTCCGCGACTGGCTGGGGCACCAGTCCTTTGCGATGCTGGCGACCTACGGCCACACGACGCCCCAGGAATCCGAGCGCGCGATGCGGGACTTCGAGAAGGCGCAGAAGGCGGCGGCCCGGAAGGCGAAGCGCAGTGGCCCCAAAGTGGCCCCAGCGGCCCGGGCCGGTGGCCCCAGAGTGGCCCCAGCCCCGGAGGGCGCGGGAGCCCCAGCCGGCCCGGCCCACCGGGGGTCAGCGGGAAAAGTGGCCCAAAGTGGCCCCAAAGCGGCCCACAAGGCCGGTAGGAGAGGAACCCAGAAAGCAGCTAAGTCATTGGTGCATTAGGGACTTGCGCGTGTAGCTCAGTTGGATAGAGCGTCCGCCTCCTAAGCGGAACAACTGGCCCCAGCGTTCCCCCGAATCACCACTATTCCTAACATTTTCTCAATATGCCGCCAGCAGCATACAGGGCTCTGGCGGGAAAAGTGGCCCAAAGTGGCCCCAGAGGTTTTCGAGGGAGCCGTCCAAACTGCACTTCCAAAATGCAGTTTCGGAAGTGGCCCCAAAGTGGCCCCAGCAAGGAGGACGACGATGCCTGAATCCCCCACCCCGAAACCCGGCGACCCCGCGCTCGGCTTCAGCGTCATCACCTACGACGTGCCCAACCACGTGGTCGAAGTGGGCTTCGGCTACTACAAGACCACCCCGGTCTACGTCGCCTCCGTCGATGGCCGGCAGGCCTTCGGCGGCCCGCACGACATGGCGAAGTTCCTCCGCAAGTGGGCGCGCGTGTCGGACCACGCCGCGCAGTACATGATCGCGGACGCGCGGGCCCGGCTGGACCAGACGCCCGACGCTATCCCGGTCGAGGAGTAGGGATGACGCCGTGGCGTAGGCTTCCAGCCTTCCTCCGATTCGCGATCACTCTCGACGGGGCCATCTGGCTGGTGGCCTTCGTCGCCGCAGACGGCCCTCCGCTGGGCCGTGCGGTCGCAGGCAACATCGCGGTGGCACTAACGAACGTCGTGATGACGTTACTCCTCTGGCTCAGGCCAGCGGCCACCACCCCGGCACCTTCCCCGTCGAAAGCCCGATCAGCCAGATCACGACCAGCAGCGCGAACACGACAATGATCGTCGTGGCGATCGGGTCGGGAATCTTGTAGGCCTGAATCAGCCGTTGCACGCACCAATAGAGGATGCCGATTGCGAGGACGCCGATGACGAATCCAAGCAGGGTCATAAGTTCCTCCGACACGTTAGGGTTCGACAAGACGTACGAGCAAGAGACGCACTGTCCCTACTGCGAGCGCCGCCATGACCTGCACAGCGGCCCCTCCAAGCTGACGCCGGGGGCGCTCGCAGTCTGCATCGACTGTGGCGAAGTCGCCGTCTTCACCGACGCGCTCACCCTGCGCCGGATGACCAACGCCGAATGGTTGGCCCTGGAGCCGAGGCTGCGCGGCTGGCTCTCGCGCGTGCGGACCCACATCCGCGAGCGCGACCCGACCACACGCTAGGGCAGGGCCGTCAGAATCGACCCCTGGAAGTAGGCGTTGTCGACGCCGACGACGAAGTTCCCCCCGCCGAGTGGCTGCAACCCGACAAAGGGTGACCCGGCCAGCGTGTAGAGCAGCAACGGCTGGAACACGCCGGTCCCGCCCACGGAGTAGCGCCCGATGGCCTGGATAGTCACATTGGGCGTGAACGGCAACGCGCAATAGAGGTTGGCCGTGGCGGTGCCCCCCAGCGTCGAGGCCACGACGCCAATGCCGATGACGGCCGTCTTGCCGATCAGCGTGTAGGAGAAGTTGAGCACGTCGGCGGCGTCCACACCCCACGTCATCGGCGCGTCGGCCGTGAAGTTGGCGGCGTTGAACGGGATGCTCTGCCACACCCCGAGCGGCACGGTGCGCCCGTAGTCGCAGAGCCCCACCGGCCCCCGCAACAGGCCCGTGTCGTCCACGAGCACCCCAGAGTTCGAGAGCAGCTTGCCGGTCGTGTCTCCGTAGCGGGCCAGGGCGTTGAGGACGGAGGTCGCCGGGCCGGTGACGTTGCCCGTCGCCGCGCCGCCGATCGCGGCCGGGTCGATCTCGGTGACGGTGATGCTCGAGGCCAGCGAGCCGCCGAAGTAGCCCGCCGTCGACGTGCCGTTCATCGCCACGACGCCGGCCGCCGAGGCGTCCTTGCCCGCACGCACCCGGAACGTGATGGGGCTGACGGTGCCGGCGGTCACCATCGTGTGCGAGAACGTCGAGTTGCGCGCGCTCGCCGCGATGTTCTCGTAGTTGGAAAACGACGCCAGCGCATCGGGCACCGCATCGCGGAACAGCCCCACCGTGACCCAGTTCGCCAGGCTGCACGTGCAGAAGAACACCACGTCGATCTTCAGGGCGTTGCTCGCGGAGCGCGGCGTGAACACGAGCGACATGAACTCGGTGCCCTCGGTGATCTGCGGGATCGTGTTGTCGAGGGGAATCGTCGCGCTCGAGAGCGCCACCTGGAGCGCGCCCGTCTGGTAGGTTTTCACTTGCACGACGGCGCCGCCCACCGTGCCGCCACTGCCGCCGCCGGTGCCCTTTCGCATGCCGTAAATGCGAATGGTCCCTTCGGCGAGGTTCCCGGCCGTGTAGTAGAAGCGCAGCCCGTTGACCGCGGCGACGTTGGCCCACCAGCACGACCCGTTGATCGTGTAGTGGTAGCCGTTCTGCGACATATACGCGCCGTCGACCCGGAGCGTCTTGGTCCGCGTGGCGCTGCCGGGGTTCACCAGGTGCAGCGTGGCCGACGAGCTCGCGACGCTCGGGGTGTTCTCGTTCCCGCCCAGGATGAACATTTCGGCCTGGGCGACCCCATTCACGCGGTCGTTCTCGGCGTTGGTCCCGGTGTAGCGCAGCGCGTAGGCGTAGTCGGTGGTGCGCCAGGTGGTGCCGCCATCGGTCGAGACACGCGCCTTGAGGCCCGCCCCGTCGGTGTCCGGCAACAGGCCGACCACCTCGATCACGTAGTCGTCGTAGGCCGCGTTGAGCCAGTTCGTGAAGTCCAGCGTCGCGCCGCCGGCGGCCGTCTTCTCCTCGAGGAGCACCAGGTCGCTCTTGCCCGACCCGCCCCCTCCGGCGGCCACGTCCCCCCACTTCAGGCCGGTCGCCGTCGTGGGGTCCGCGAGCAAGGCTTGGCCCGGCGTCGAGGCCACCGGCTGCCGCACATGCACCGTGCCGTCGTGCACCACCAGGTCGCCCTTGGTCGTCGCGGGACTCAGCGCAGCCAACGCCGCCGGGGCCGTGGCCTGGCCGGTGCCGCCCGCCGCCAGCGGCAGCGGCGCGGCGAAGTCGGACCCCGTGACGGGCCCGAACACCGGGTCGCCACTCGCCACCCCATGCAGCACGCCTGGCCCCAGCGGCGGCCCGAGCGCCCGCGCAATCGCGCCGCCCTGGCCGACCAGCAGCGCGTGGACCGTCAGGGCGCCGGCGGGGACCACCCCGCCACTGGTGCCGCCCCCACCGCCGCCCTCGGCCGGCGGGGTCACCGCCCCGCTGGCAATCCCGACCCCGGCCCCCGCGCCCACGATGTCGCGCCAGAAGTCCAGCCACGAGGCCTGCGTCTGGAGGCCTTCGAGCAGCGTCAGCGTGGTCGTGAGTTGTTGGTCGGCCTCGGCCACCATCTCGACCTCGGTCACGAGCCATTCCGAATTGGGCAGCGTGCGCGAGGGGACGTCGAGCGTGATCGTGTCGCCGGGGAGGAAGTCGGTCGCCACGCGCGTGCGCAGCGTCACCGTGCGCGGCAAGGCGTTGGCCTTGGCGACGAGGCTTTCGGCCAGGGCGAGCGCTTCCTCGGTGTCGAAGATGTCGGCCCGCTCGACGATGCCTTCCCACGGCACGACCTGGGCAGGGAGCCCGGTGATGACGACGCCGGACGTGGCGAAGTCGTCCTCGAAGTAGACCCACCCCGCTTCGACCTGTTCGGGCGGGACGCTGATCATGCGCGTGAAGCCGCCCATCGTGCCGCGCCGACAGACCTGGTAGCCGATGGCCCCGGCGACCGGATTGAACCAGCCGCGACTCGGCCGCGCCGGGCCCGACGTGGTGGTCGACAGCTCGCGCGAGACTTGGCTGAGGATGCCTTCCGGCAACTGCGCCATCACGACGTACCACCAGAGCCCGCCGAAGGTGGCGTCCGTCGAGGCGGCCACGCTGATGAAGTCGACCGTGGTCCCCGTCGTCTCGAGATAGGCGTGCCACCGGGCCCGGTAGTACCAGTCGCCGATGTAGCAGCGATATTTCACCGCGCCGGTCGCGCCGCCCCAGCTCACGCGCACCTTGTTGGTGCCCGGCACGATCGTCACCTTCGGCACCGCCTGGGTGCCGTAGAGCGTGCTCACGCTGGACGGGAACGCGCCGCGGCCGCCGCCGGTCGGGGGGTGCAGATGGAACGGGTAGGGATCGCTCTCGCGGCCGCTCGCGTCGATGCTCGTGACGAGGAACGCATACTCGTTGTTGAACGTCGCCTCGAGCGACCCGCCGGACAGCACCGTCGCCGTCACGCTGGTCGGCGGCGTGGCGTCACTGACGTTGTTGCCGTAGCCGGTCGTGTCGCCGCCCCCATCGGGCGCCATGCGGCCGCCGCGTGGCGGGTAGGCCTGCCACTGGGGCGCGGCTTCGCCCACCGGCTCGGGCGCGTCGGCGCAGACCACCAGCGGGTATTGCACGTTGTAGGTGATCGCAATCGCCACGCCCAGGGTCGGCGCCGAGGTCCGCACGATCTCGTTCTCGACGGCGTCGTAGGACCACGGATGCGCGGTCAGGTCGGTGACGCCGAGTCCCTCTTGCGTGCCGCCCACCGTGACCCAGCCGATCCACCCAGTGCTGTCGGGCGTGGGGAACAGCGGGGGATTCGTCAACGGGTAGCGCGTCGTCCCGCCGTCACCAGTCCAGGCCTCGCTTTGCGCGGCCACGCCGGTCCCGTAGCGGACGCACACGCGATTGGCGAACTGGGCGCGCGACTTCGTCCAGGTGATCGCCCCGAGGATGTTCTTGTTGGCGGCCGACAGCGTGAAGGGCCGGAGCTTGGTGCCGATCTCGAACCACTCGACGATGCCGGTCGGGCGCAACCGATAGACCCAGCCGCCGCTGAGATCCACGAGCTGGTTGAACGCATCCTCGACCGTGACGCCATCAAACGTCACCGCCGGCAGCGGCGGCCCCTCGGGCATCGTCGGGTCGAGCCGGATCTGGTAGAGCCCCAGGTGGACCGTAATCAGGTCCGACACCACCGTGCGCAGGGACGTGCCGGCCGCGTAGCTCTGCGTGACGCGCCGCGTGGTCGCCCGGGCCCAGTCGTCCACCGCGCCCACGCGCGTGAGAGTGCCCACGCCGGGGGCCCCCATCGGGCCATCGTTGACGCTGAAGATCGTCCCGCGAAAGAGCAGCTCGTCGAGGATCATCTCGATGCGCTGATCGAGCGCCGGCCGATACGCCGTCTCGAACGAGTCGAAGTCGCGGATGTCGACGGCGGCGCGGCCGCGCGCCCCGAGCTGATACTCGATGCGCAAGCTGTAGGGCTTGGCGTCGGTGACGTGCTCGACGTTGTTGACGAGGATGCTCAGGGGGCTGGGCAGCCGGTGGACGGTGAGGCGCGGGATCTGCGTGAGGCGCGGCTCGCCGCCCACCTCGATGGCGGTCAGGCGCGCGGCCTGCGTCATCCACACGTCCGAGCCGACCTCGAGGACCGCCAGGCGGGCCGCCTGCGTGAGCACCAGGCCGTCGGCCGCCGTCGCCACCGTCAGCCGCGGCGCTTGCGTCACCACGGGCTGGGGCACCGTCGCGGCGACCACCAGCCGCACGATCTGCGTCGCCTGGATCGTCGGCACGCCGTTAGGGGACTTTCAGCCCGAGCTCTGATCCGTTGATCCCGCCAATCGTCCAGGGCACGGCCGTCACCGGGTCACGCTGCCGGATGAAGTCGTAATAGGCGTAGCTGCCGGAGGTCGGCGACTGCGGCGTCGCGCCGTCGTAGTTCACCCCGCCCTGGCGCACGACATCGAGGACGTTTTGCGCGCCCGCCGTCGCCAGCTTCAGGCACGGGCGCAGGATGACGAACTTCGGCGTGCCCAGCACGACGGGCAGGGCCGGGTAGATCAACGTCTCGCGCTGGCCGGTGCTCACGCCCTGCAAGTAATCGGTGTCGTCATTCGCCACGGCCTCATCGACCAGGGTGCCGTGGTCCGTGCCGGCCGAGGGCGTCCAGTCCGCCGCGCCGCCGTTGCCGGTGAGCGGGAGCTGCGCGAACACGGAGCAGTCGCCCGGGTGGTCGTTGTTGTCCGGGCCCACGTCATCGCAGACCACCTGGTCGCAGACGACGAACTCGGGATTCTGAATCGGGTCGGCCCCGTTGGGTTTGCCCGAGGCGAAGCAGAAGCGCGACCAGGCGGCCGTGCCCGCGTTGCGCGTGTCCAGGCCCGTGAGCCCGAGGCCGCTATTGAGTTGTTCGTTGCGGTTCAACCGGAACGACAGCGCCCCCGCCGAATCGTGAATCGTGAGCTTGATGGAGAAGTGGTAGAACACGCCGGTCGTCACCGGGTTCGTGGTCGCGCCCAGCACCGCGCCCGCCCCGTAGCCGGGCGTGGGGGCCAGCTTGAACACCAGCGTGTGATCGGCGCGCATCGCCAGCCCGACGTGCCACACCGACGGATCGCCCACGCACCAGAAGGGCACCTCGCCGCCGACGTTGGCGAAGTTCGTGAACTTGATGGCGAAGGCGTGGATGATCGTCGCGCTGCCCGGCGTGAGCGTCTTTTGCAGGATGCCCGAGTAGACGCCCGCCGGCACCCCGCCCGTGTTGATGGCCTTGAGCACGTTGGTCCCGGCGCGGCGGCCGCCGGCGACAATCGTAAAGACCTCCGGGTGCGTGCCCGTCAGCGAAGTCCAGACGCGATTGAGTTGCGCCAGGTTGTAGTAATCGGGCGTGTCGGCCCAGAGTCCCGCCATGTTCGTCCCCCTTCAGTGCCCGACGCCCAGGCCGCGCATGATTTTCGGAATCCGCTTCGCGGCCGACCGCGCCAGCACTTCACCATCTAAGTAGATGGTCGTTTCGTAGCTCGCCGGCGAGACGCCCAGGTTGGCGCCCGACAGCGGGATCACCGCTTCGGGGCCGCTCTCGCCCACCACCGCCAGCGTGCGCCGCGTCACGATGCCGCCTGTCGCCAGGTGCGGCACGCCCACGCCCTCGGGCAGCTCGTTGGTGGCGTCGTAGGTGTAGGGAATCCGGATCGGGTCGATCTGGATGTCGCTGAACGAATCCTCGATCGAGGAGGCCGCGTCCTCGGCGGGCCCCTTCAGCTTGTCGAAGTATTCGGGCAACGTCGCGCCGAGGACTTCGCCGATGGCGAGCAGCACGTCGAGGATCTTCTGGTTCACGTCCTTCATGTGCTCGCCGACGAGGCCTTGCTGCTTGGCCTGCTCGAGGATCGCTTGGGTCGTCTCGTCCGTGACCAGGCCGTACTGCTGCTGCGCTTCCCAGAGGGTTTGCAGGACGGGTTGACTCAGGGCCAGCGTCTTGGCCGCGTCGCCGCCCTTGTCGATGATCCCCTGGATGCTCGCGCCGATGTCGGCCGCGATGGCCTGGAAGCCGGCGGGCGAGAGCGCCTTGGCGTCGAACAGGCCTTGCAGCACCGCGCCCGAGGCCGCGATCTGCTCGAACAACGGCTTGAACGCTTCGTTGTTCACCAGGTTGAAGTTCTCGCGCAGCTCGTCGATCACGGCGGTGCTGGTCAGGCCCCACTTGGTCACGCCGTCCTCGAGCATCTGGAACGCCGGGGCCATCTGCTGCAGAGCCGTGATACCGCTGCCGGTTTCCTTCACCAGCCCGGCAAACGTGTCGCGGATCATCAGCCCGAGGCGCGCGAACTCGCCCTCGGAGGCCTGCGCCTGGGCCTGGAGCTTCTGCGTCGCGTCGGCCCGCGCCGCCGCTTCCTCCTTCGTGAACTTGTCGCCAGCGGCCGGCTTGTTGGCGGCCTCGTAGAGCTTGCTGAACTTGTCGGCGAAAATCGCGGCCCGGTCGTTCACGCCCTTGAGCGCGGTGTTGAGGCCTTCGATGCGCTTCTTCTGCTCGGCCAGCGCGGTGTTGAGTTGGTCGATGACGGCCTTGAACTGCTCGGGCGTTTTCGCGTTGAACGCCTTCGTGATGTCGACGCCGAGGGATTGGGCGAGCTTCTGGAGCTTCGCCATGCCGCCGTATTGGTCGAGCAGCGCCTTCTTGTTCTTCTCGAGCTCGGCGCGTTCCTCCTTCGCCTTCTTGCTCCCGCCGAACAACCCGCCGAAGAACCCGGCCGCCCCGCCGATGACGCCGCCGACCAGCGTCCCGATGCCGGGGATGACGCTGCCCATCATCGCGCCGCTCATCGCCCCGGTTGCCGCGCCGCCGAGGGCGCCCTTCGCCTTCCCCTGGGACTGGCCGATGTCGAAGCCGCCGAAGAAGGCCTCGATGCCCATGCCGGCCAGGCCGAGGGCCTTCTCGCCGCCGGTGAGCGACCGATTGGCTTTCAGCGCGAGCGCCACGTGCTCCGCGAACGACTTCGAGAAGCTCGCGCCGGCGGAGCGACCCAGCGCCTCGAAGATGCTGTCGCCCCGCGCCATCGCGTCCCGAATCACGTTGGGGAGGTCTTGGAACCACCCGAACAGGTCGGGCTTGATCGACGCTTGCATCTTGTCGATCTCGTCGGTGATCTCCGCGACCATGATTTTCGCGTTCTGCGTCACCTGGTCCCAATCGAACAGGTCGGTGATGTCCCCGACCTTCATGTCGGCCATGAAGTCGGGCGCGATCAGCTTGTCGAGGTCGTGGCTGATGGCCTCCAGGTTGCCGTGCAGCTCCTCCATGATTTTCGGGAGCCGTTCGCTTTCGTTGTAGATGTCGGTGAGTTCCTTGTCGGCCGTGATGCCCAGCGCGCGGAAGGCGTCCATCGCCTTGCCGACGGCCTCGTGGAGTTCCTTCTGTTGGTCGGCCGTGAGGTCCGAGACGTGCGCGAGGCCGCCAATCGCGGCCACCATCTCGTAGGCGTCCTTGATCTCCTTGAAGCCGAACATCGCGTCGCGCGTGCCCTCCATGCCTTTCTTGAAGGCCGGCAGCTTCGCGCTGATCGCGGCGATGGCCTTGGCGAACCCGGCCGTATCGCCCACGTCGGTGATCGCGGCGGCGAGCTCGCGGAAGGTGTCGAGCTTCTCCTTGGCCTTCTTGCCCGCCCGATCGATCCCGCCGGCGGCCGCGTCCATCCCGTCCCCGGCCTGGCGGCCGGCCTGGCCGATGTCCACCAGCAGCCCGCGATTCGCTTTGGCAGCGCCAATCCACGAGTCGACGCGCTCGGTGGCCGTCTTGAACACGCCCGAGAGGGTGGCCGACCCCTCCTTGAGCGTCTTGATGGATTGCGCGAGGTCGTCCTGCGTCCCGCGCCACGCCTCCAGCTTGTCGTGGAACTGATCGGTGCTGACGCCGATGGCCTCCAGGGCCTTCGCCCCGCCGGGCAGCGAGGACAGCGCCACGATGAGGAACTTGATGGCCTGAACGCTCTTGACCGCGAAATCGACGATGGATTTCGCGCCTTCCAGCGCCTTGATGGCGAGCCACGAGAGGCCCTGCTGCGTTAGGTCGAGCACGACAATCGTCACGCGCAGGTAGCCCAGCAGGAACACCAGCGCATCGGACACGGCGTAGGAGCCCTTGCTCGTGGTCGTCAGCCACTTCGTCACATCGCGCAGCGACTCGGCGACCATCGTCAGGACCACCTGCACCGACTTGTTGGTCGTGATCGCATTGCCCACTTCGGCCTGCAACGAGATCCACGCCGTATCGACCGCCGTCACGGCGCCGGTGTAGGTGCCCAGCGAGCGCGCGGCGTCGCCGGCCATCGCGGCGGCCTCGCGCATCAGGCCGTTCATGAGCACCTGGCGCGCGGCGTGGCCCTTGGTCTTGTCGGAGATGTCCTGCAGCTGGTAGCCGTACTCCTTCATGATCACGGAGAGGTTCTTCGTGATGCCGACGTTGTCCACCAGGCGCGACTGGCTGTTCTTCAACCCCTCGGTCGCGGTGCGGATCGCATCGCCGTAGGAGAGGAACCCCTGCCGCGCGTAGACGGCGGAGTCCTTGAACACGTTCATGATCTTGATGGAGTCCTGCAGGCCGAACCCCGTCATCAAGAGGTTTTTGAGGCCCGCCGCCGAGTCGCGCAGCGGCAAGAGCCCATCGTTGGACAAGGCCTTCGCGGCGGCGGTCGCGGCCCCCGCGTCCACGCCGAACGCATTGGACACGCTGGAGAGGCCGACCAGCGCGTTATTGAACTGCTGCGAATACTTAATCGCGTTGGTGACGAACGTGCTGAAGTTCTGCTGCGCGGCACTGAAGATGCCCGAGATCGCCCGGGACCACAGATTGCCCATCGTGATCGACGACGTGAGCGAACTGTTGAAGGCGCTGCCGAACGACTGGACCTGGACCGTCAGCGCGCGGAGCTGCGCCGTCGAGTTCCCCGCGTTGATGGTGACGGCGATCGACAGGTTGGCAATCGTCGCCATTTACAGCCCTTCGAGCCGTCGCCCCATGCCGAGCATGCGACTCGTGAACCCGGACTTGGCGGCCTGCGCCGCCGGGCCGAACATCGGATGCGCGGAGTAGTACATCGTGCCGAACTCGATGAAGCGCCAGTAGACGGCGGCGGGGCTCGACGCCCGAATCCCGATGAAGCCCACGTGCCGCATCTCGCCGGCGTCGCCCTTCTTGAACTGCGTGCGATAGATGATGGCCCGGCGCAGCTCGCCGGTGAGGACGGGCGCGAAGCCGCGCGCCACGTCGCGGATCGCCTCACACGTCTCGCGCACGGCCTCGGCCTCGACGTTGTAGATCACCGGCACGATGCGGCGGAGCTGCCGCACCGTCTCCGGCACGCCGTTGAGCGTCATCGCCAGCACGTCGTTACTCCTTCGCCCACTTCAACGCCTCGTGCAGCACGCGCGCCCGCTCGAGCTCGAGCGCCGCCTCCTCGCCTTCAGCCGACTCCACCGCTGGACTTGTCTCCAGCCGGGCGCGGCCGAGGATTTGCGCGACGGTGAGTTGCTTCTTGGTGTAGGGGGCGATCACCCAGAGCCCGAGCGTGCCGATCTTTTCCCACGCCCGGTCCTCGCGTCGTTTGTAGCCCGCGTAGAGCAGCTCGAACTCGCGCGGCAGTAGCCGCCAGAACTCGTCGGGTCGAAGCTGCAACTCGCCGAGCCCGATCTGTTCGGCCCACGTCAGCCAGGTGCGGAACGCCCACGCTACTGGCTCGTGGGCGTCTGAGGGTTTGCCGCGGTGGCCTGTTCATCCTTCGCGGTCTTGAACAGGCCGGACTCCTCGAGCGCGTCGTTGATGCCATCGGCCAGCGCGCGCAGCGGCTTGCCCGACTTGAGATAGGTTTCCAACCGCACCGTGACCAGGTGGGGCGTCACGGCGCGGTCCTCGTGCTTGAACCCCGCCCAGAGCGCCAGGATCAGCGCGTTCACGCCGAGGTTTGCCAGGTGCCCGACGATGATGCCGAGGGGCTGGCCGTCCATGGCGCGTTCCAGGTCGCGGATCGCCGCCAGGTCGTATTGCAACTGGCGGGGCTTGTCGAACTCAATCGTTACCATTGCTCTGTCCCTTCCAAGTGCGGCCCGGACGGCAGCGCCGGGCCGGAGTTGGTGTGAGCCGTATCGATACGGCTCGATACGTCTCCCCGTGGTTTATGGGGCGTTACCCACGATCCACGTCGTGCCGTTCCAATGGGCGTGCGTGGCGTCGCCGAGAATCACGTGCTGGCCCGTCGTCCACAAGGTCGTGGGCGACGCCACCACGCTGCTGAGCGCCGCGAAGTTCCCCGGCGCCATCGCGCCGGACGGCGTAAAAGAACCGGGAGTCCCCGCCGTCGCGCCCGTCGCGGTTTCCACGGGGGTCACGTCGCCGGTCGCATCGAACGCCCCGACCTCGCGCGTCGAGCAGCGCACTTCGGCGGTGCCGGTGATGATGCCGTCGACGGTGGACACCGGCCCCGTCCAGCTCAGGACGGTGCAGAGGCCTTTGATCCCCGTCATGCCCTCGTCGCTGCCCAGCGGGCCATAGAGGTAGGGCAGATCCTGTTGCCCCTCGACGCCGGAGAAGAACAACTCGGCGGCCGGCGTCCATTTGCTCGACAGCGACAGCGCCCGCGTGCGGAAGCCGGCGATGATGTCCTTGATCGGCGCGGCGACGCCTGGTTGGAACGTCGTCCCGTCGAGTTCGTCCGTCTGGCTCGAGGGCGTGATGCCATCGAGGTAACGGCTGATGTCCACGGAGTTCAGCTTGAAGAACGCCCGAATACCGGCATGGGCCATTGGTGTGACTCCTACGCACGACTTCGGGCGGCCGTGGGGCGGGCCGAATCATCGGTGGTTGTCTCGCCAGCGCCGGCGCGGTCGCCCGGGGCGGTGCTGAGCGTCGTTTGCACGTCGGCGAGGAACCCGCGCACGAGGAAGATCACCTCGCCGCACTCCTCGCCCAGCCGCTCGGGCGGCGTCTGCGCCACCCACTTCTCAATCGTCGTCACGCACCCCCGCGTATGGCGGAGCAGCTGCGCGAGCGCGTGCAGGGTCGCGGGCCGCATCACGCCTTCCCGGGGGCCGTCCCGAGCCGCTGCGCCCCGCACGCCAGGCACAGCACCATCGGCGGCCCGCCCATGACGGAGGCATCCACCTGCTGGGCCTCCGGGTGCGCGCAGACCCCGTCCGGCACCGCGCCCGGCTCGTCTGGCGGGTCGGGCGGCGCCTGCGCTTCCAGCTCCCCGATCAGCCCTTCGACCAGCAGCCGAATCGCGTAGAGCTGCCGGAGGAGGCCCACGATGTCGCGCGTCACGGCACTTGCCCCACACGCACGGTCCAGATCGTCGGGTAGTGCAGCGTCACGAGGCCCGCGTATTTCTCGCTGTAGGCGTCGACGACGACCTCGAGGACGCTGCTCGCGTGGTCGTAGTCGGCGACCGTGAGCCGGGTGCCGTGCAGCAGCACGACCAGGCGGTCCAGCGTCGCGAGGTTCGTCCCCACGTTCTGGTTCTGCGTGACCAGCTTCACCGGCATCGCCAGATCGCTGGCCCACTTGCGCCCGCCGCCCATCGTGGATTCGCTCCGCTCACTGAACGGGCCGATGGTCAGGTAGGGCGGCCGGGCCGCTTCCGGCACCGCGCCTTCGCTGTAGATGGCCGGGCCCCCGCCGTTCGCCGCCGGCGCGGTGGCGAGCTGCGCCACGAGCGCCGCATCGTTGAGCAGCAGCAGCCGCACGGCCGCCAGCACGCGCGGGATCGCGAGGAGGGCCGGCTCAGACGGCATCAACGGCCCCGGTAGTTCGGAATCCCAAACCCGCGCTCGAACACGCCGTAGCCGGGCAGCGCCGGGCCCAGCAGCGGCGGCGCATAGCGCGTCAGCGTGAACGGCGTCCCCGGCACCTGCGATGCGATGTTGTTCTGCACGAGCCAGGCGGTGTAATTGCCCGACGGCGTGAAGGTGTCAAACATCACGCTCTTGGTGAACGCCGTCGCGGTCGCGGTCCCGAGCGCACTCGTGCCGACCGTATCGCCGCTGGCATCCTTCATCACGATTTTCGAGCCGTTCGGCGTCGTCAGCAGCCCGGTGCCGGCGACGGTGATCACGTGCGGCCCGAGCCCAACGCCCGACGTAGGGGAGATGCCGCTGGCGGCTTGCGGGTCGACTGCCGGTTCGGTCATCACACACGCTCCTGACAATAGAGTTCGAGATAGCGATGCCCGAGGCCGCGGTCGCGGATGTCGAGAATCTCCAGGTGCCGCACCTGGGCCACGTCGTCGAACTCGATGAACATCGCGGTCGTGATGTCCTGGCGATACCAGCACGTCACCACGTGGTCGATCCGATTCGTCACCTGGCCCGAGGCGAGCTGCTCGAGCAGCGGCCGCCCGATCGTCGGCTCGATCCCCGCGAAGATTTCGCACACCAGCGTCGGATCTCCGTCAGGGATGCCGCCATAGATGGGGTCGATCACCTGCGACGGGCGATACACGCGCACCCGCCACGAGAGCAGCGCGATCCGCACGCTGCCGGTCGGGTTGATGCGTTCCATTTACGCCACCCACACCAGCCGATGCGGCGCGATGCAATCCTCGAAGCCTTGCGGCGTCTCCGAAATCGCGGCCACCGCGCCGGTGATCGCCAGGTCGCGCCCGAGCGTGAGCATGTGCGCCACGAGCAGCGCGACGGCATGCACCAGCGTCGGGGCCTCCGCCTGGAGGGCCTCCACCGAGGGCCAGCCGGACACGATCCGCATCCGCGCGCCCGGACCGGGGGCCCACTCCGTGGCCTGTGGCAGCACGGCGGCCTGGAGCGGGCGCACGGCGCGGCCCAGCGTCGGCATCGGGGCGACGGGGTCCCACGCGACGATGTCTTCGATGCTTTGCAGCGGCGTCGATTGCGACGGCAGCGGCAACGGCATCGTCGGGTCGTAGGGACAGAAGTAGATGTCGCGGGTCTGCGTCAGCAGCGCCAGGCCCGTCTCCAGTTCGACCAGGTGGCGGGCCGCCGCGATCATGTCGGGCACCAGGGCCTCGCGCGGGTCCGTCGCGGGCCAGTCGAGCCCGGCGCGCAGCTTCGCTTGCGCCACGGTGATCGGTTCCTCGACCGGCGGCGTGACCAGCACCGAGTAGCAGCTCAAGGGCTGCCGCCACGGCGCGACGAGAACGGCGGCGGGGCTCATGGCGTTTTCTTTCGCCGATAGGTCTTGGTCGTGAACGGTTTATCCGGCAACGCGGGTGGGCCGAGCCGCCCCTGTGGCATTGGGGGCGGCGTCGGCGACACCAGCGGCATGCGGGGCGCGCGCACCGGGACGACGACCGAGGGGTGCGCGTGCGACGTGAGGACCGGCTCGCTGAGCGGCACGTAGTCCGGGCTCGTGCACGTGGTATGCGGGGCATCGTCCACGGGGCACGGACCCGGATCGCCTTCCGCCCAGCGAGTGATCATCGTCAGCGCCTCACGGGTAGACGGGGAAGCCCAGCCCGGTGACGAGGCCGAACGCGCCGGGGCGATAGACCGCCAGGGCGAGCCGTTCCTCCGCGCGAATCGCGACGAGGTTCTTGATGAAGTAGTCCTGATGCGAGTTGGACGCCTCCACCCGAATCCCGCCCTTGCGGAACACCTGCGCGGCCTGCTTGAACGCGCCGACCAGCGACGTGGCCGCCACGATGGCGGGCGTCAGGACGACGGGCAAGCCCCACAGCGTCGGCGACTGGATCGGCGAGAACGGCCCGGCCGTCAGATACTCGCCGTTCTTCGTCTTGGTGCTCACCGTCGTGACCCAATCCGCCGGGTTCTGCACCACGCCGTCGGGCATGATGTAGGACGCCCCGTAGAGCGTCATGATCTGGCGGAAGATCGCATCGGCGTTGGACTCGGCGGCCGCCCGCGCGATGGCCGTCCCGAGGCCCGAGCGGTCGAGGATGCCGCTGATGTTCGGCGCGGTCCCGTCCCCGTTGAGGAGCTGATCCTCCTCCTCGATTTCCACGCCCAGGCGCAGCCGCGCGTCGATGTAGCTGCGAATCGCGGGCACGTCTTCGAGCATCTCCTCCGTCACCGGCAGCCAGTGGGCGATCTTGCGCACCGGCTCGCTGGCCGGCGCGAAGGTGAGCGCCGACTCCGGCTTGGCCGCACCTTCCGCGACGGCGGCCGCGTTGTTGGTGAACGCCGTTTCCACCATGTAGGTGATCAGGTTGCTGTCGGTCGTGCCGCTGGCGAGCAAGTCGGCGATCACCAGGCGCGGCGTCGGCCGCTGCATGATCCCCGGCAGGTATTGCGGCACGATCAGCGCGCCGCCGCTGGCCGGGTCGGTCGTGAGCGTCGTCGCACTGAAGCGGTTGCCCCAGTCCACGGCGAGTTCCATCGATGGCGAGCGCCACGCCGACGACGTGCGATGGCCCTGCTTCTTGAAGAAGAAGTCCGCGATCTCGGGGTTGGCGGCCCACTGCGAGCCGAGGCTCCGGCGAATCGGGACGACGGGCGGCTCGGCGGCGACGGGCCCGGTGAGCGCACTGAGCGCGTCGCGCATGGCATCGCCGCCCTTGGCGCGGGCGATCTTGCCTTGCAGCTCCTGGCCGGCCTTCGTGATCACGTCGATGTCCGCGAGCTCCTGCTCGCTCATCACGCGGTGTTCGCTTTCCGCCAGCAGACACGTCTTTTCGAGCAGGGCGAGGCCTTCGCGCTTCTTGGCCTCGAGGTCGCGTTCGAGTTGGGCGACATTCAACATGACAAATCTCCCGATTACAGACCGAGCGTGAGCAGAGCGCGCTGCGCTGCACGCGCCTGTTGCACGCGATCCTGGCCGGTGGCCGGACGAGGCTCCTGCGGCGTGTCGCGGTGCGACGGTGCGAGCGCGACCGGCGCCATGCTGCTCGGAAGCACGCGCGCCAGGGTGGCGTCGAAGGTGTCAATGCGATCAACTAGGCCGGCCGACGCGGCTTCGTCCGAGGTGAGCGTCGCGCCCTGGCCGAAGCCGGCTCGCACGTCGCTCTCGGACACGCCGCGGCCCTTCGCCACGTCGCCGACAAAGCGCGTGTAGTGCGCGTCGACGAGGCCTTGCAGCCGGGCGCGGGCCGAATCGCTGAGCGGTTCGCTGTCGTTGCCGTCCACCTTGAACTTGCCGGCGGAAATGTAGGTGAGCTTCACGCCCAACTGCTCCAGCGCGTGCGACAAGTCCTCGTGGATGCTGTACACGCCGATGGAGCCGACCATCGACGAGGACGAGGCCACGATTTCGGTCGCGCAACTGGCGATCCAGTAGGCCGCCGAGCACATCTCGAAGTTCGCGTGCGCCACGATCCGCTTCTTCGTGCGGGCCGCCAGGACTTCGCGCGCAAACTCCGACGCGCCCAGCACCGAGCCGCCCGGGGAGTCGATGTCGAGCACGATGGTCCCGATCTCCGGGTTCGCCATGCACTGCGCGAGCGCCTGGCTGGCCTGTTCGTAGGTCGCGCCGCCGCTAATCTCGCTCAGCGCGTTCATGCGCGGCGCCAGGCACCCGTGAATCGGCAGAATCGCCGCGCCGCCGCCCGTTCCGCCGGCGGAGGCGGCCGGCACGAGCGTCAAGCCCACCGGCGGCCGCTTCTCGAGCGTCGTCGTCTCCAGCGCGTCGCCGGCGAGACGGTGGCCGAGGATGTTGGCGACCACACTGAGCATCGGGCCCGTGATCGCCCACGGATACAACGCCATGCTGAGCACGCGGTCGCACGCATGGGCACGCGGTTGGGATGGCATTCAGACCTCCAACGCTCGATCACGGAAGGCGTCTTCGCCCATCACGAGCAGACGTAGGGTTTCGGTGTTGATGCTGCTGGCGAGCGCGGTGGCCGCCAGCGAGGCCTGGTCGGCGGGGCAGCCCGCCGCGCGATAGACCGGCTCGAGGTCCGTGGCGAGCTCGCGGTCCCACCGCGCCAGGTCAAACGCCGCCGGGCGCCGATCCTTGGGCACCTTGTCGAGTTTTGCGCGCTGGCGGGTCCACGCCGCGAGCACGACGGGCGCGAGATCGCCGGCGGCCGGCGTCAGGCGCTTCTCGATCGGCGGCGCATCGGCGGGATCGTTGTCGGCATCGCCGCCGCCGCCCACGTCGCCGGGCTGGGAGGGCGAGGACGTGTTCATGGCGAGCACGACTTCGTTCATCGACTCGTCGTCTTTGATCGCCGGCAGGTTCAGGCGCGCACGGCCCTCGTTGCCCGTCATGATCGGCCGGCCACAGAGCCGATTGAGCGACGCGCCCTGTTCCTCGAACGAGCCCTTCAGCTTCTCGGCGATATTGAACTCCGCGTAGACATCCTCTTGGTCGTCGCACTCGGTGAGGAGCTGCAGTTCTATCTCCTCTTGTAAGAACTCGCACCACGGCCCGAGGCAGTCTTGATAGAGGTTCTTATGCTGTTCGCGGATGTTGCTGAAGGTCGCATGCTCGAGGATGCCGACCATGGGCAGCGGCACGTGGTAGGCCGCCGCAACTTCCTCGCGCGTGAGCTTGCGCTGGGGGATGTATTCGGAGTCGGAGGCCGACCAGGCGGTCGGTTTGAACGTCATGCCGTCCTCGAGGACGGCGATTTGCCCGGGCGAGCGACTGAAGCGCGCGTTCCACTGTTCGCGCCACGTTTGCTTCTGGTCGGCCGTCCACTTCGGCGCCTGGAGCGGCCGTTCGATGACCCCCTCGAACCGCGCCGCGTTATTCCAGTAGGCCGCGCGATAGTCGAGCGCCACGGCCGATTCCAGCAGCGTCTTGCGCAGCGTTTCGAGCGGCGAGAGGCTTTCGAGCGGGTTGAACGGGCCGTGCCCGCGAAAGGCCACCAGGTCGCGCGGCTTCAACGGCAGTTGCGCGCCGTCAGGGCGCGTCCAGATGTAGCGATCCGGCAGCAGCCAGCCCTTGACCTCGATCTCGTCCGGCGGCACGCGCACCAGGCCGATGCGGTCGCGCATGCGGACCTTGAGCCAGTACGCGCAGTAGTAGATCCCCATGTCGATCATCAGGCTCTCGATGAGCCGATAGCGCGACGTGCCGGGGTTCGGGTGCGCGATCCAGTCGGCGAGCTCGTGGGTGCTCAGCCGTTCGCGGTCGGTGTCGGAGACGCGGCGGAACACGTGCAGCCCGAGTTGGGCGATGTTGCGCGCGAGAAAGTCGATGACGGTGCGGACGGCGGGCTGGTTCGCGTAGATGTTGGCGTAGGTGGCGTAGCTGCCGGTCCCGGCGGTCGGGTAGTACGTGGGCGAGGACCCGCTGGCCTGCGCCGCGGGCGAGAACGCCTGTAACGCGCCGAAGCTCTGAACAATGGGCATCAGTCGAGGACTTGCAGGAACGCCACGTTGCTGCGGTGTACGACCACTTCGCCGTCGACGGGGGTCGGACCCTCACCGGGCCGAAGCAAGGCGGCCTGGCGCACCGTGAGCCATGCCCCCCGGCTGGTCCACAGCACACCCTTGATCGCCGTCTGCGGGTCGTCCTTGAGGTTGACGATGACCACGCGGAGCAGGCAAGGCGGTCGCCACCACAACAACCAACGCACTGGCGTCGGATCCTGCGGCAGCGGGCGGCTCGTCTGCTACTTTGGATTTCTTTTCGCTGACCTGGTGAGGTCGCGGCGGACCACTTCAGGGACCGACACGCGCGCATCGCGGGCCCGCTGGTAGAGGCGGTCGTACTGGCGCGCGGGGACTTTCACGCAGATGGGGACCGAGGGGCCGGTCCGATCGAGCGGGGGGCGCCCGGAGCGTGGGGGCATCTTGCCCGCCCATTCTACGCCCCTTGGTATCATCCTCGGCTTGCGGAGGCCCGAGCCGGACGGGGCGGGCTACGAGAGTCGTAGTCGAGGCACGATCCCGGGGTGTGCCCGGACCATCGCGTCCCGGCGGCGCGGGGCCTCCGCACCTTGGGAGTCCCCGCGATGAGCGGTCTTTCTGCGACATCGGTCGCCGTGATTCTTCGTGGTCATAGCCTTCCAGATCGCTACACGCCTCTTGGATACGATCTAGGGCTATGCCCTTTCGGTGTGAAACATTACAGGCTAGAGCGAGGCGGCGGCATTGCTGGACGTCTGGGCTGTTGGTCGCTGGTGGAGATTGGAACCGGACGGGTATTATTTGCAGCCTCAAATAAGCGCGCGCTAGATCGGGGGTTGCGCGAATGGTTAGCTGGAGACAAGCCTCAGCAGCCAGGGAAATGGATTGCCCGACGTAGAACGAATCGATTCGGTCTGCATTACGTGTGGGAGTCTGTGCGATGAGGTCCCCGACACCGGCGTCGGGCGAAGAACGCACGAAAGACCGGTTCCGAGTGGTTCCGACCGGTTCTGGAACCGGTTCCGAGTGGTTCCGACCGGTTCTGGAACCGGCCGAGTGGTTCCGACCGGTTCTGGAACCACTGTTCGCGTGTGGACACCTAGTCGGAAACGGTGTCCCTGGCGACACCCTTTAGGCCGCACAAGGCCGCAACCGAAGGCCGCAAAGGCCGCATAAGGCCGCAACCTTGAGTCGTGCCGTGTGCGGGTTTCTCGAGGAAGATGGACCGCCCCTCGTCACCGGCTGCGCGTCAAGGTGGCTCATACGGCGCGCGCTAGTTGTGCCGCGAGTCCCGCTCAGCGGGCGAACCACCGCGGCGACGGTCCGGCCCCATTCTAGGCCGTCACGAGGTCGGGGTCGTCGGCCGGCAACCCAATCTGCAGGTCGAACACCTTGCGCGCCAGCAGCGTGGCGATCACCGGGTCGATGCGGCCCCGGCTCCGGCGTTTGGTCGGGTAGAAGTTCCCTTTATTGTCCCAGTTTGGGACGGCGTTGCGCACCGACCACTGCACCAGCTCGTTGTGGTTCGCGTCCACCAGGCCGTCGAGCACGTCGGCCTCGAACTCCTTGCACGCCGAACTCATCTGCGGGATGGTCTGCGGGATTTCGATGACGCCCAGCCCCTCGTCCTCCAGGTGCTTGCGCAGGTTGCCCGAGTTCCAGGGGTCGATCCCGATCTGCTGCACCTGATAGCGCCGCGCGAAGTCGAGCACGATCTCCTTCACCCGGTCCTGGTCAATCTGGTTGTCGGGGTTCGTCTCCAGCCAGCCGCGTTGCACCCAAATGGGGTAGGGCGCGCGGTCGCGCTGCGCGCGCTGCTCGAGCGTGGCGGCGGGGGAGAGGCAGCGCGCGATCAGTCGCCACTTGCGGCGCGTGTCGGTCGGCGGAAACAGCGCCACGATGGCGGTGAGGTCGATTTTCGAGGACAGGTCGACGCCGATCCAGCACGGCTCGCCCAGGAGCTCGTCAGGATCCCAGTGACTTTGCCCTTGGCGCCACCCTTCCAATGACAACCACGGCGCGTCGGCGTTCACCCAGAGGTTCAATCGCTTCTGTTTGAAGGTCGCCTCGGCCGCTTGCATCGCTTTCGCTTTGCGCGCGAGCGCCACCAGGTCGTCCTTTTTCACTGAGACGAGATAGTTCGGGTTCGCTTTCCGCCACGTGGACTCGGCGAAGGGGTCGTCTTTCTCGTCCGCGTGGGCAATGAAGGCGAGGATCTGCTCGTCGTGCAGCACCCGCTCGAGGATCTGGCAGGCGTAGTGGTGTTGGTCGCCGCACGGCGTCACCGGATCGTTGCCGGCGGTCGTGATCCAAAACACGATCGGTTGGCGCCGTGCACCGGTCGCGGTTTCCATCACGTCGATCATCCCGCGCCCTTTCATGGCGTGCGCCTCGTCGATGATCACCAGCTGCGGGTTGAGGCCGTCGGTGGAATCCTTATCCGCGCCGAGCGGTTCGATCTTCGAGGCCGTCGATTCCCGATGGAGATTCGCCTGGAGGACGCGAATGCGCGTTTTCAACCCGCTCGATTGCACCAGGCGCTTGCAGTCGTTGAACACAATCCGGGCCTGATCGCGTTTGGTCGCGACCATGTAGCCCTCCGCGCCGGGCTCCCCATCGAAGAAGGTTCCGTACAGGGCGACCAGCGCGGCCTCGAGAGACTTCCCGTTCTTGCGCGGGATCTCGAAATAGCACGCCCGAAAGCGGCGTAATCCGGTCCCGCGATGCAGCCACGCGAACAAAGATCCGAGGCGGAACTTCTGGTGGGCCTGGAGCTGGATGCGTTGGCCGGCCCATTCGCCCTTGTAGTGGCGCAGCTTCTCGGCAAAGCGGAAGAACCGCTCCGCGCGATCGAGCACAAAGATGTAAGGGAACCCGCGACGGCCTTCGCGTGTGCGGTCGCGCAGATGACGCTCACAGGCCAGCTTGTGATACTTCCCAGCCGGCACTTTCTCGGCGACCACGGCCTCTGCGTAGGCGTCGATGGCGTTCACCGTCGTAGGGTAAGACCGATTTCGCGTGCCACGACGTTTCGACCCCCGACGATTCCGACCCCTCGTCGTAATTTCGCGGATATGTGAGCCAGGC
>Ga0209593_10000177_pt1 | contig 34214 bp, 24 predicted proteins | sample PPLLaktember2015_3_FD_187260 | JGI IMG/M metagenome (GOLD analysis project Ga0209593, IMG submission 187260) | Freshwater sediment microbial communities from Prairie Pothole Lake near Jamestown, North Dakota, USA - PPLs Lake P7 Core (6) Depth... | ecosystem: Environmental > Aquatic > Freshwater...
GTATGAAAAGGAACTATTCAATCAATATGGGTACGACCTGCAATTATATACCGGTAACCCGACAGACCGATTTGAAAAAGCCCGTTTTGTTAGCGATGCCACGGGTATACTTGTTCGCGGAACTGTAGTAGATGCTGAATTCTTTAATCTTGCACCAAAACTGAAAGCTATTGTTCGTTATGGGGTTGGTTATGATAATGTTGATATTCAGGAAGCAACCCGGCGTAAAATAAAAGTTGCCAATGTACAGAGTTATGCGAATCATTCAGTTTCTGATCATGCAATTGCTTTAATTTATGCATGTACACGATCTTTAACTTTGGGTTCTCAGCAAATCCGCACTATATTTTCTAAGCCGCCGAGAGATGATATTTTCGAATTACATGATAAGACGGTTGGCATAATCGGATTGGGAAGGATCGGAGAATGTTTTGCCTCAAAAGTACGTTATCTTTTTAAAGATGTGTTGGCAACTGACCCTTACATTCCTGATAGCAGGTTTAAGGAATCCGGAGCAATAAAAGCTGACCTGAAAAGCTTGTTAAGACATTGCCATGTTATTAGTATACATTGTAACCTTACGGAGGAGACAAACCACCTTATAGATAAAGCAGCATTTGAACAGATGAAAAACCGCCCGGTATTGATCAATACTGCCAGAGGTCCTGTTGTACGCCAGGATGCACTGGTTGAAGCATTGAACAAAAATCTGTTACACAGCGCCGGGATAGATGTGTTTACTGATGAACCCCCCACTGAAAAACAAGAGTCTTTATTTAATCACCCGCGGGCGATTGTTACGGGGCATTATGCCTGGTATTCAGACGCTTCAATAAAAATTCTTCAGCATCGGGCTGCAGAGAATCTGATTAAATTACTGACAGGGCAATATGTTGAAGATCAATTGAATAAAATATAATGTTCAATATTGCCCGATTTACACCTTTGGGTACTGATGGCTATCCTAAAATATTAAACACCCTGATTTTACAAATAATCAGGGGGTTTTTCGGTCTCTTCCTGCACCTGTTTTGAAAAATTTTTCCTGTATTCTCACATGTCTGCAAGCTATGTCTTTCGTCCCTGCGAAGCCTTTTTGTTACTCGTTTTGCTTTTGTCTTGAATTTTCCCTGATCTTAACCGGATCAAAAGGCTGAGCCTGTGCACTTACTTCTACATTCTCCATTGCCATAATCATCCACTTACCATTTCGTTTTGAAAAGACGATTGTAGCAAGGTCATCATTATCGCCTCTCTTAGAACCATCTGGAGGATTATAAACTCCGATGTGCCAAAGCAGATGTGCAATCGCTACATCAGGCTTTATGAACCTAATGGTTACCGCTCGCTTTTCCATTGGCGTTTCTTTAAATGCCTGATCATGAAATGTTTGATGTGCATACTGGATGTTCTCTCTACCCTTCCAGTGCATACCAACAATATTTACAAAATCACAATCCTCCGCTATGTAATTTTTCATATCGCTGAAATCATGTTTATTCCAGCTGGTAAGGAAAGCTTCGATTTGTGCTTCAATGGCTTTTTCTTGTGCGGCATTTTGCGCGAAGGCTGCCGAACAAACAAGAAACAGAATACTCATTAAAAATGTGTGTCTCATAATTCTAATGTTTATGGATAAAATTACAGACAAAAGCACCCGTCAGAATAGTATGAAGGCGACATCTTTAATGAAAAACCTCGTGTTGAAGGCTAAAAGGTAAGCTTTGTAAATCTTTTTGGAGATAAGTGGGTGTCACGGAGGTAAATTCTTTAAAGTCGTGAATCATATGCATTTGATCAAAATAACCACATTGATGAGCAAGAGTTGACCAGTTTATTGAAGGATTATTTTCCTTTATGATCCAAGCTTTTGTGAAGCGTACCAGGCGGACATAAAATTGTGGAGATAGTCCGATTCTTTGTTGAAACAATCTTTCCAACTGCCGAATACTAACACATGAATGAGAAGCTATTTCGGCAATATTATTTGGCGTTCCATTCTTAATAATGTAAGGAAGAGCTTTATCAATGGGTATTTCCTTTTTAAGGCGATGCACTTTGCCAAACAACCAATTTTGAATGATATCCGCCATCTGCTCAAAAGAAGAAATTCCATTTAACTGTTCCGTTATGAGCGATACCTCCCTTCCCATTAGGTCCTGAGTGTCATACAACACTTCGTCTGCCTGAAATTCCCTTAGAGGAATTCCAAGTAAACGAAAAAGACCGCCCGGCTGAAAACCGACTTTAATAACCAAATGATTATATCCCATCACAACATTTAATCGCCTAATGCGCTTGGCAAGAACTGCGCATCTTGGCAATGGAATAAGTGTATGAGAAGAAGGTAATTCAATATGAACAGTATCGTGTGGATAAAAGAATATGGCCTGCTCCTGTATGGGAGGCATAAGGAAAGCAGGCTTGGTTTCAAAGCGATCCAATTCCACCTTTTGAATCATAATGTTATTGACAAATACTCTAAGAGCAGGATGTGGTAAGTAGACTTTGTGGTCCTTGCGGAACATGATAAAAAGTTAAATTGTAAAATGAAAATTGACCTCTTTAAAAATACGGAAGGATCGTTATTGGAAACCAAGATTCTATTGATTGGTTCAATGTTCACTGAAAAAATCCCGGGTGAGAATTATCGAATCGATTCTTACAACAAACTTCTTGAGTGGATATTTTCAGAATACCAATGATTTACATGGACAAAAAAAGAAGAAAAAGATAAAAAACCTTTTTCTTCCGTTTCCGTACCCGGAGCCGGAATCGAACCGGCAAGGGAAAAATCCCACTGGTTTTTGAGACCAGCGCGTCTACCTATTCCGCCATCCGGGCGTCATTTAAAAAGAACGGGAGTGCGAAGATAAAGAATTGTTTTATCAGGGCAAAATGCTGGCTTGTCAAATCCGTCTATCTTTTTGATTGTCGAATTTCAGATTGACTTATTTATTCGTTAGGAATCGAACCTGCCTGCCTAATGATGGCCTTGCGGAGGCAGGCAGGCCGGCAAGGGAAAAATCCAATCCCGATTTTGATCGGGACGCGTCTACCTATTCCGCCATCCGGGCGTTTATGAAAATAGCGGGAGTGCGAAGATAAAGAAATGTTTTATCAGGGCAAAATCCCGGTCCGCCAAATGGAGTAAATTATTCTAGTGCAGATGTTATTTTTTATGACTATCGGCAATGATTAATAACTTTCAATATTTCGTTCCTATGGAACTCTTATTCTTGTGTCATATTTTATTATCTACCAATATGATGCCCCTAATGGGGCGATTTCTAACTGACCCTTTAGGGTCGGAATATTGGTAGAGATAACAAATATTGATAATTCTAAAAGCCCCATTGGGGGCGATATATAAATAGTATTAAACAGCAAGGAAAATTTTGTGTATGATTGCCGAAACTCATATTATTTTTTATGAGTGTCGGAAAAGATAAACAAAAGTATTATCGTATTCGGAACAAAAATGACATGAATCCGATCAATTTCATAGAAAGCTTTCCAGATAGGCTAGTGCAGGATAGAATCTTTCTGGTTGCACTTTACTTTAATGCTGCTCGGGAAATCCGCCTCTGAAAAAATGCGTGAAGAAAATCAATGAATGGAGCGTTAAGAAAGAAAAGTTGTTTGAGCCCGATTCCTGCGGGCGAGTTCTTTAAAAAAACGTTGTTAAAGATTACCGATAGTCATATTATTTTTTATAAGATATTGGTGGGAAAAATCCTATCCCGATCAAAATCGGGACGCATCTACCCGTTCCGCCATCCGGGCGTTTATGAAAATAGCGGGAGTGCGTACCTCATGACCGCACAACCGCAAGACATCCCAACCTCCAACCTACAACCTACAACCTACAACATACAACCATTACCCCCCAAAAAAAATTTCGTAACTTTGCAGCATAATTCCATGGTTTATAACCATGCTTTTATAATTAATACGTTAATATCTTTTTTATAACTTTAGTATAAAAATCCAGGTTGTTTTAATTAAATTAATAGGGGTCCGATGCTGCTGAAAAAGCAAGATTCAGTTGCTCAACTCCTTATCTGGCGGGGTTAATAACTCTCTGGGAATGTTAATAAAAACGAAGGAACCAATTTTGTCCGGACTTGTTACTCTTGCTAACTTGCAGTACTATCTTTAAAATCCGGCAAATTACATTACCGGACTGGTATCCAACGTTTTAAATACATACCCAGATGCACGCTGAAGACACAAAAATTAAGAACCTGACTTTGAATCTGACAGAGGGCAAAGAAGACGTGAAAATAGTTCCGACTGAATCCGGCGCTGCTACATACTCATACGAGGATGCTTATCGCAGCACCCTTGAGTATTTCAAGGGTGACGAACTGGCTGCAACCGTTTGGATCAATAAGTATGCCCTGAAAGACTCTTTCGGAAAAATATATGAAAGGGACCCGGACCAGATGCACTGGCGGATCGCCAGGGAACTGGCACGGATTGAACAAAAATACCCCAATCCGCTTAGCCTGATTGAAATTCACGGGGTACTTAAGGATTTCAGGTATATTGTACCCCAGGGAAGTCCCATGACCGGTATCGGCAATCATTTTCAGATAGCTTCTTTGTCAAATTGCTTTGTCATCGGTAATCCCGGTCCGTCTGACTCTTACGGCGGCATTATGAAAACGGACCAGGAACAGGTCCAGCTTATGAAACGTCGCGGGGGCGTGGGACATGACCTGTCGCATATCCGGCCAAAGGGAACGCCGGTGCTTAACAGTGCCCTGACATCAACAGGCGTGGTTCCCTTTATGGAAAGATACTCAAATTCAACCCGTGAAGTGGCTCAGGACGGCCGCCGCGGTGCGCTTATGCTGAGCATATCTGTCAAGCATCCCGACTCGGAGCAGTTTATAGACGCCAAACTGGAAAAAGGTAAGGTTACCGGTGCCAACATTTCGGTGAGGATCAACGATGAGTTCATGAGGGCTGTGGTCAACAATGACACCTATGAGCAGCATTATCCGGTAGATTCTTCAACTCCTGTATTCACGCGGAAGATCGAAGCCCGGAAGCTGTGGGAAAAAATTGTTCACAACGCCTGGAAATCAGCAGAACCTGGCATTTTATTCTGGGACACCATTATCAGGGAATCTGTTCCCGATTGCTATGCCGACCAGGGCTACCGGACGGTTTCAACCAATCCCTGCGGGGAAATACCGCTTTGCCCGTACGATTCATGCCGGCTCCTGGCAATAAATCTGTACAGTTATGTGAAGGAACCTTTTACGACAAAGGCTGTTTTTGATTTTGAAAAGTTCAAGAAACATATCCACGTTGCACAACGGCTGATGGATGATATCATTGACCTGGAACTTGAAAAAATAGATGCCATTCTCGACAAGATCAACAAAGATCCGGAAGATCCCGAATTGAAACGGGTTGAGAAGAAGCTTTGGGACAACATCCGTGTTAAGGCTGAAGAAGGCCGCCGCACTGGTATTGGTATAACAGCTGAAGGTGATATGCTGGCGGCACTGGGTTTGCGTTACGGCAGTGACGATGCCATAGATTTTTCAGTCGAGGTTCAGAAAACCCTGGCTATCGAAGCTTACCGTTCTTCCGTGGAAGTTGCCAGGGAACGTGGTCCCTTCACAATCTATGATGCACACCTCGAAAAAGATAATCCCTTTATACAACGCCTCAAAGCGGAAGACGAACAAATGTACCGCGATATGGTAAAGTACGGCCGGCGGAATATAGCCTTGCTTACAATTGCCCCTACCGGTACAACAAGCCTGATGACCCAGACAACCTCAGGAATTGAACCGGTATTTCTCCCGGTGTATAAACGCCGAAGGAAAGTTAACCCCAACGATACAAACAGCAGGATCATCTTTACGGATGAAGTGGGTGACAAATGGGAAGAGTATAATGTCTTCCATCATAAATTCATTACCTGGCTTGAAATAAACGGGTATGACGTTACGGAGGTGATGAAGTATGATGATGCAAAATTGCAGGTAATCGTGGCCAAATCACCCTATTATAAGGCCACATCCAATGATGTGGACTGGGTTTCCAAAGTAAGGATGCAGGGCGAGGTGCAGAAATGGGTGGACCATTCCATTAGCGTTACGATCAATCTGCCAACCCATGCAACGGAAGACCTTGTAGGCCAGCTTTATGTTACCGCATGGCAAAGCGGCTGCAAGGGAGTTACGGTTTACCGTGAGGGCTCACGTTCCGGAGTATTGCTGAACAATAAGGAAAAGGACAGCGAAGGTCATGACGAAAATGAAGCCATCCGCTATAAACGACCCAGGATTCTCGATGCTGAGATCATCCGCTTCAACAATAATGAAGAAAAATGGATTGCCTTTATCGGTATTAAGGACAACCGGCCCTATGAAATATTCACCGGCATAATTGACGATGAAATGTTCCCGATTCCCAAATCGATCGTAAAAGGCAAAATCATCAAGAACCGGGACGAGAATGGTAAATCACGCTATGACTTCCAGTATGTGGACAAATACGGCTATGCCAATACATTGGGCGGCCTGTCCCATATGTTCAACAAGGAATACTGGAATTATGCCAAGCTGTTTTCAAGCGTTCTCCGTCATGGTATGCCCATCGCCGATGTTGTGAACCTCATTGCTTCCCTGCAACTTGACAGTGACACCATCAACACATGGAAAAACGGTGTGGAACGGGCCCTTAGAAAATATATACCAAATGATACCAGGGCCAAGAAAGGAAAAACATGTTCCGAATGCGGATCTGAAAATCTCATATACCAGGAAGGATGCCTTAAATGCACCTCCTGCGGATCCTCCAAATGTGGATGATTATTCGTCTCTGTTCAGCTTGACCCGGAAGGCTCAGCGTGATATTTTATTCCTCTTTCTCCTCAGCTTCGTAAGATTTAAGGAGTTCCTCCTGGACATTGCCGGGCACCTGCTCATAATCGAGGAATTTCATGGAATACATAGCCCTGCCACCCGTGATGGAACTCAGAGCTGTGGAATATTTATTCATTTCAGCAAGGGGAACTTTTGCGGTGATCTTCTGAAAACCCATATCTGTGCCCATCCCCTGGACTATAGCCCTGCGGCCCTGCAAATCACTCATTACATCTCCCATCCTGTCGCCCGGTACCAGCACATCCACCTGATAAACCGGTTCAAGGATCTTTGGAGCAGCTTTTTTGAAGGCCTGGCTAAAGGCATTGCGCCCTGCAAGCCGGAATGAAATTTCATTCGAATCAACCGGATGCATCTTGCCGTCATATATGTATACCCTCACATCCCTTGTGTATGAACCTGTAAGGGGACCTTCTTCAATTTTCTCCATAATTCCCTTTAAGATCGCCGGTAAGAAACGGGCATCAATTGAACCGCCAACAATACAATTGTAATATACCAGTTTCCCTCCCCAGGGTAATACGATTTCTTCCTTATCACGGATGGAGATCTTCTGATCCTTGCCGTCAATCTTAAACATACCGGGATCAGGGTCTCCCTCCCGGTGGGGTTCAACGATCAGATGAACTTCCCCGAACTGACCGGCTCCACCCGATTGCTTTTTATGTCTGTAATCAGCATAGGCAAATTTGGTAATGGTTTCACGGTAAGGTATTTTCGGCGAGTGAAATTCAACTCCGATTTTGAAAACATTATCAAGGTGCCATTTTAAGATATTCAGGTGATACTCTCCCTGCCCTGAAAGAATGATCTGCTTTAGTTCCTTTGAATATTCGATCTGGATAGTGGGATCTTCAAAATTCATTCGCTGAAGGGCTTCGCCCAGCTTTTCATCGTCTCCTTCACTCAACGGTCTGATCGCCGTGCGATACTTGGGCTCGGGAAATTCAATGGCAGGAAATTTCAGGCTAGTATCAACAGATAAGGTATGATTGGTCTTTGTCGATTTCAGTTTTACGGTCGCTCCCAGGTCGCCTGCAATCATATTCGGGACCTTGGTCCGGATTTTCCCGGCCACAACAAAGATTTGTGCAATTCTCTCTTTATTTTGCGTTGTATTATTGGTAAGGTCCATGCCTTCCTTTATTTCACCGGACATTACTTTGAAGTAGTTGATCTCCCCGATATGGGTTTCAACAGCTGATTTATATACAAATAACGTCGCAGGACCGGAAGGATCGCACTTAACTTCTTTTGAGCCGGCCATCGGCGCAGGAACTTCATTCGGACCGGGGGTTACCTGGGAAATGAATTCGAGCAGGCGGCCAACACCCATGTTCTTTTTTGCCGAGACGCAGAACACAGGAAAAAGGCCGCGTTGCAAAAGTCCGGCTTTAATCCCCTTCTGAAATTCTTCGGGCGTAAGTGTATCATTTGCAAAAAATTGCTCCATCAGGGATTCCTCGCTTTCAGCAGCCTTCTCAATCAGGGTATTGTGCAATTCAGCCGCATGATCCGCCTGGTCGGCCGGAATATCCAGAATCTGTGGCTTTCCCCCATCCTTGCTGTACTTGTACATCTTCATGGTAAGCACATCAATCACGGAATCAAAACCACTTCCCGCGTGAACCGGGTATTGCACGACAACCGCATTACTTCCGAACCGCTCTTTAATTGATTCAATGGTTTTTTCCCAATTGGCCTTTTCATGATCCAGCTGGTTCACCACGAATATGATCGGTTTATTGGCCCTGGCCAGATACCTGCTGTGGATTTCAGCGCCTACCTCAATACCATTTTGGGCATTTACCAGTAAGAGTGCAGAATCGGTCACCGAAAGGCCCGAAACCACGCCATTAACAAAATCATCAAGGCCCGGGGCATCAATAAGGTTAATTTTATGATCGTTGTATATTGTATACAGAAGGGATGAAAATACGGAACTGGTATTGTTCTGCTCTATTTCCTTGAAGTCAGACACTGTATTTTTGCTTTCCACATCACCCCGGCGCTCAATAACGCCGCCCTCAAAAAGCATGGCCTCGGCCAGGGTAGTTTTTCCCGATCCAGAATTACCGACAATTAACAGGTTTTTAATTTGGTTCGTTGAAAATGTCTTCATTTCTTGATTATTTACAATTAATACCTTATTGCATGCCCTGTGGCAAGAGTTTTGCAAAAATAACAAAATTTTAAAGAGAAGCAAGAGATAGTTGGAAGCTCGAAGCCGGAAGCTGGGAGTCTGAAGTCAGGAGACCGGAGTAAGGAGTCCCTCAGCATTTGACAATTTTGTCTCCAAGAGAATAACAAGACAATTATGGAGTTTGAATATACCGCGGAGCGGTTAAGGTATTGTAGAAAAAAGTAAAACGGTTATTTCTAATTCTTCGGAGAAGATATGGTATTGTTGAATTGATTATCAATAATTTAAAAAGAAGTTACCTAAGAGTAAGGGGCAGGAAGGCCTGAATTACATTCCGACATCAATACCACCGGCATCTTCACCCTGTTCATTGTTTCCCCTCCGCGCGGCCTGGCGGTAATTGTTGATCCTGTATGACAGGTTCAGGGTGACAACGGGTGACTCGCGCTTCCATTTATTATGGGTATAAAAGGTTGAGCCTTCAGATGTAAATTCAAATTTACCGGTGCTGAACAGATCCCGAGCGTTCAATGACAGGGTAAGTTGCTTTTTCATCAGATCTTTCCTGATGGCCACGTTGGTCACAAAAAATCCTTCCCGTTTACCCTGCAGGGTTACGGAAGGTCCGTTGTATACCCCCATGATCTGAAAACGAATGTCCCCTTTTAATTTGAAAGCAGAGTTGAAATTTGTCCTCCACGTGGTTGATGTCGTGCTGACATTATCTCCTTCGACTTCCCCTTTCAGCTGATAGTGGAACAGATCCCCGGTAAGGTTCAGCTGCCACCATTTGGTGAGGTCCAGATTGGTCATCAGTTCAATACCAATTGAATAATCGTTGTCAGCGTTAATAATGGAATTTGTAAAGACCTGCCTTCCGGACAGCGTATCAACACCGCTGATACGGGTGATTTTATCCGTTGTACTGCGATAATAGGTTTCAAGCGAAATAAATCCCTTTTTGAGGGTGTACTGATAATTCAACTCGAATGAATTGGTAAATTCGGGTGTTAATCCCGGATTTCCGAAGAATATGTTGTTTGAGCCCCTAAATTCCTTAAATGGATTTAAGTCTCCCATATCAGGCCGATGGATCCGCCTGGAATAGGTAAACTGAAACTGGTGTGCTTCCGACAGCTTTCGGATTATGTAAAAGGAAGGGAAAAAATGAAACTTATCATAGGTGAAAGATTCCGAACTGGTTATCTGTTTCAGGTACCTGTTATCATATTCTGCACGCAGTCCAACCTGGTACTCAAATTTGCCCAAAGGACCGTTGAATAGCGCATATGCTGATTGCAATGCGTCGAGGTAATCCAGGGAATTGCTGATCGAATCATTCTGTATCCACTCGTTTCCAAGGGGGTGATAATCCTCAAAAATATAGTCAGCTTCGCTTTTGTCCCACCTGGACTGCAGTCCCATCTCCAATTTGCCTGAACCAACAGGCTTTGTATAATCCAGCTCCAGCCTCAGATTTGACTCAGGCTGATTTTCACGTGACCTTGTCCTGGCCGGCTCAATTCCCGTTAACTCGTATAAGTTGTTGGTCTGCCTCACCACTTCATCATCGGTGTCTACATCTTTTCCTGATGAGTAATAAGCTGATGCCTGAAGGGTATGATTTTCCCCACCGAAATTCTTCATATAATCCAGATTCAGGTTATAAAACCGGTCCTTGCCGGTACTGATCGTATTGTCAAGGTAAAAGGAATCCCTTTTAAACGGGGTTGAGTACCAGTGATTTTTTGATTCAAAATCACGGTTGAAATCCCGGTTGCTTATGCCGCCAGATAATGAAAGGGTGCTACCTTCGCTAATGTTATAGTCAAATCCCCCTTTGAGGTTCATTGATTTTCTGCCGAATATCCCATTCACACTCGTAATCTGGTAAGTGGTGGTATCCCCTGAATATGTCCTTCTTTCACCCTCTCCGGTATTATAAAATTTCTGATCAGAAAATTCACCGCCAACAAAGAAATTAACTTTGTTTCTCTTGAGGTTCAGCAGGAAATCGCCGTTGTATTTATTACGGGTTCCGACTGAGGCATTGACAACCCCGCCAATACCTGTATTTTTCTGCTTCTTCATGATCACATTGATGATCCCGGCTTCCCCGTCAGGATCATACTTGGCTGACGGACTGGTAATGATCTCAAGACTCTGCACGGCACTGGCAGGTATTTGCTGGAGCCCCTCACTTCCCTGTATCACACTGGGTTTTCCGTCTATGAGGAGCTGAAAATTTCCGCTTCCCCTTAAACTCACATTTCCTTCCACATCAACCTGGACTGAAGGTGTGTTTTCCAGAACATTTACCAGGGAACCTCCGGCTGCTGTTATATCCTGGCTGATATTCACCACTTTCTTGTCGATTTTATATTCCACCCGCTTACTTTCGGCCACTACCTTCACATCCTCAATCTGTGTGATATTGGGGTGCAGCGCAATTACACCCAGATCAAGTGTATTAGAATGCGGGGCCAGCGTGATATTCCGGATCATTTTTTTGGAATAGCCAATAAAACTGGCCTCCAGGTAAAATTTGCCATTTGGCAGATCGCCCAATACAAAAGAACCCGACTCTTCCGTAATTATTCCATTTACCAGTGATGAGTCTTTTTGCCTGTATAGCCCAACTGTTGCATATTCAATTGGACCCTGTGTGGTGGAATCCTGTATCACGCCCTTAATGAATCCGCCACCCGGGACTGTGGTACTTTCGGGTTTGGATGTTTGTGCCTGGATATCGAAAATAAAAATTCCGGACAAAAGGAAAAAAATAATCAGTGTACCGGGATAAAATATCTTTATGTTTACCTTACTTATCATTTTTACATCAATTAGGATTACAAAGGAACAATTAATTCCGCCTTTTGTCAGTTTGGGATTTCCCATAATCGACAAAATATCAATTTAAAAAGACAAACCGGGATTTTTTTTCTGCGCCGGACGGGCATTTTATGCCGGGTAGCGTTTTAAAACCTTGCGGATACCAGCAATTTTAATTCGCTTCGCGTGGATGCGTTGATCATATCGAGACCTGATCCGACCGTAGTTTTATCAGGGAAATAACTTTGCGATACCCTGAACCGGCAGGATATGCCGGGGGTAATATCATACCGGACCATGAAATAGGTTCTGTATCCCCTGGAATACAAGGGTGAAAATGAGAATCCCGGCGTCAGGTCACTTTCATAGGCATAAATACGGGAATCGTAAGAATCCGTATCAAACCAGGCAAAACGTAAATACAGGACCAGCGGAATGATCCCCGGTCGGTATTCAGCATCCTGATAGAACATAAAGCCCTTATCCAAACTGCTGTGGCCGGACCTTACCCGGGCAATTTCGATCCTGTTTTGCAATCCAAGGCTTTTGGAAATTGACCATGAACAATGGTATCTCAGGTAGAGGCGATTCCTGGATTGCACTTCAGGAATAGGTCCGGCAGGCGAGTCCTCATTTACAGGGTCATTTTCGAATTTAAACCGGATAAACATATCCGTTTTTTTACCCGCGGAATAGTCCACCTGGATGAGATAGTCACTTCCTGCCGAGGGTGCATTTACCCTGTATTTCAGCCAGGGAAAACGATATATATCGGCATATGCGGATACCTTCCATTTGCCGGAAGGATGTATCTCCGTACCTGCGTAGAACGCTTCCTCGTTGGTATCAGCTGAACCTTCGGAAAAAGCTTCAGAATGATGGCTGAAGAAACCCGGCCGAAAATTCCGGTAAAGCAGGGAAAAGGACGCATACTTATTTGCATTGAACAGTGCTCCGTTCAGGAATGCCCATCCCCGGTTGCCGTGTGATATTTCGCCGAACATTTGTACCCTGCCGAGCGTGGCCGTATAATCAGCCCCAGCGTTAACCAGGCTGGTTCCCTGAAATTCATAGGCATCCTCCGGAGCATCTCCTTTCTCCCAGAACCTGTCAAAGCGGTATCGGACCAGGGTTGTCCCCGCTTTTAGCCAGTTATTCCTGTAATGCAAATTGCCGCCAAATGCAGTTTCAAGAACTGATTTCTCATCCGATTTCTCCGATGCGGTCCTGTGATAGCCACTTCCCTGGAGGGATGAAAAACAAATCCTGCCACCGGGCAACGTATCGGTTATATTGGCGTCCCGCTTCTTAGATGATCCGAACAGGGTTAAAACGAATTTACCAAGTCCGGCGCTTGCTGCCAGGCCCCTGAAAAGATCATTTTCATCTGTGCCGGTAAACGCTTTGATCGCATCCTGCCGCCTGACAATATTAAGGGACAGGGATGATTTTCCGGGAGCGCTCCCGTTCCAAAGTGTCAGTCCCTGGCCGAATTGCAGGCGATAATCCCCGGCCAGAACAGTTTTCACCGGTCCCAAGCCGTTAATCATCACATACGCAGAATTAAAGTCAAAGCCCTGTTTGTTATTGCCTTGAAAAAAATCCTCCCCGGGATCCTTCTCAAGTGTAATGCCTCCTCTTACATGTGAAGAACCAAAGCCATACCGCATGTAATATAGCCAGGGATTTCCGCTATACCTGGAGGAACGGCCGGCCGTATCCTCCGGTGTATATCCCCTTGCCTGTTCAATTATGCGTTCCGTTCTGAGATCAACCTCCTGGTTGTTATATCTCAGTCCCCTTTTCAGATTGAAGCCGACAGAAGGCACTGTTTCGGCTGTTACAAATGGCAGCATCATCATGATGACTTCATCGGTATAACCATAAACCATCCCGAGTTCATAAATACTGAGGAGAGAACCTTTTTCCTGCCTGTATTCCAGGAGGCTGTTGATTTGAAAATCAGTGAGAAACGGAAGTTGCTGCAATTCCTCCTTACCGGCAGTATTCAAATTGACCGGATTGCGCTGAAGGTATTCAAAATCACGTAACAAGGATTCATAGTCGGCGGATTCTCCTTCACGTGAACTGATGGATTCTATAAGGGACTCGATAATTCCGGAGTATTCCATGCCAGCCGGTTGCGGAAGTACCGGGATGCATACTATAAATAATCCCGCGATAACCTTCAGAAAGGCATTAAAATTCATTAAAGCTGTGTTATATACCATTACTGGTATTCGGCAAATAATTCAGGACCGTAAAAACCAAACCCGGAATTAAAGAAACACAACGTGATCAGTTCATTTTCCCACAGGCACAAGGATGGCCGTAAATCCTCCGTTTGAACTTAAATTAAAACCCATCTCAGTTTGCTTGTCCGCGGCCCTTGTTTCACTTTTGACCTTCCGCGGATTGATGCCGGCATCGGGCGCATCACACCAGGTAACGGCCGTGTATTTTCGGTCATCCAGGAAACCGGGTTTAAATGAAATTACCCGGGCGTTGAGGCTCATCCCGCCCAAATACCATCGATCTCCGGATCTACGGGCTATTACGATCAGTTCTCCGGGAATACCAAGGAGCACGCGGGTTTCATCCCATGATGCCGGAATTCCCTTCAGAAAATCACTGCCTGCCTGATTCCGCACATTATCGGGTGATTCGCAAAATACACCAAATGCACTTTCATAAACCACCATCATGGCAAGCTGAAAACAGCGTGTACCCATTACATGGGGAGCGGGATTGTCGCTTCCGACTATTTTGAACCGGGCAGGTTGATCATTAAGAAATCCGCCCGGTGTAAAATCCATCTCTCCTGCCAGCATCCTGGTAAAGGGAATTGTCAGGCAATGTTCCGGTGTGACCCTGTCACTCCACTTGTTGTATTCATTGCCCAAAACCCCCTCCCGGGTGATAAGATTGGGATAGGTCCGGCTGAATCCATCGGGCACATAAGCTCCGTGAAAATCAACCACCAGATGATGTCTGGCCGCAGTTTCAGCAACCCGGTGATAGAAATTGACCATTTCCTGGTCATTCCGGTCCATAAAATCGATTTTTACGCCCGCTACCCCCCATTTTGCATAAAGGGCAAATGCCTCTTCCATTTGCCTGTTTACATTGGCCCAGAGCAGCCAGATGATGATCTTCACGTTTCTGGCCTCTGCATATTTTACAAGGTCAGGGATATCAATATCCGGATTCATTTTAGTAATGTCGGCATCGGTGTTAAAGGAACCATCCTCCCTGAACGGAGGACCATACCATTGCCAGTCGACCAGCTGATACTGCCAGCCCATCTCGGCAGCAAAGTCGATATAGTATTTCATGGTCCGGGTATCCGGCCCCGGCTTAAAGCCAGCCCGCGGGGCATACCTTCCGCTCCACCACCAGTCCCATGATGATATCCCCGGTCTGATCCATGATACATCATCTACGGCACAAGGCTCATTAAGGTTCTGCAGAATATCAGATTCAATCAGGGCGCCGGGACTGCTTGCGATCATCATCACCTTCCATGGTGAAACCCGCTGGTGCAAAGTGCGGACCGAAATGGACGTATCTCCGGGAAGGGGTGAAGGTACGGAAACCAGGGCGTTTTTAAGCCCCGGATCGGCCGACAGCCCGGAGCAGGCCCAATCCGTTATATTGGCTTCCATCAATGCCATCCATATCTTGTTTCCCGCCTCCACCAGCAATGGTGTTCCAATGATGTTGTCTTTTTTGATATCAGACAGTTTTGACCTCACAAATTCCTTTTCCTGGGACGACTTAAAAGTATTCCAGAAAGTTGCCCAAGCCGTATGATCCCCTGCAAAGCGGAATTCAACCCTGTCCCTTGCCAGGACAACCGTATCGAGTCCCTTCTGTACTGGCAATTCGTAGCGAAGCGCCACACCGTCGTTATACACCCTGATATGGATATTGACTAGCCTTTCAGGCTTCACGGTTTCCTTAAGCTCAAGAATAAGCTGGCTATACCGGTTGGTCACTTTTTTCCGCTTGCCCCATACCCTTTCCCATGATTCATTTGTTGCATTCTTTTGAATTCCGGTGATTTTCAGGTTATCCCTTATCGGGATATTGCCCGCGGGATAGATTTCCAGGCCTGATGGCAGGATTATTTCTTTGTCCCGAAACCAAACCGAGTATTGAAACCGGCCTGACAGGGAGTCTGAAATCCGGCATTTGACCTGCAGGGTACTGTCAGGTGAAAACACCATTATTGCTTCTTTATTTTTTGGGTTTATGCAGGATGGCAGCAAAAGAGCTGTTGCCCCGGCAAGCAGCATGATTGCAAAAAGTGCGGACGGTTTATTCATATGTGTTTTTATAATGTGGCACTACTATTTTAAATTCCTGAGCACGCGCAATGCCTCGTCAACATGCTTAGTTGCCTGTGCCTGAGATATGAAGACATAAACGACCGTTCCGGTTTTGTCCACGATGTAGGTCACACGTCCCGGCATAATACCGAAATAGGCCGATGGAACGCCAAAAAGCCTTCTAACACTGCTATTTTCATCACTCAGCAGGGTAAAGGTTAACCTGTGCTTTTCAGCAAACTTTTTGTGACTTTCAACAGATTGGCTGCTGATTCCAATGATAACAGCATCCTGCTGGCTGAAGACTTCATACTGGTCACGGAAATAGCAGGCTTCCCTTGTGCATCCGTAACTGTCATCCAGGGGATAAAAATAGATTACAAGGTTTTTCCTGCCCAGAACAGTACCAATATCAAACATCCTGCCATCCTGGTCCCGAAGGGAAAAAGCCGGGATCTTGCTGCCCTCTTTGATTTTGCTCACCGTTTTGTTATCCTTGGTTTGTGCGCATCCCGGTATAAATATGATCAGGATGAACAATACCGGCATGATCACATTTCTGCTGATTATGTTTATATAAAATTTCCGCATCGGAATAATGCGTTTGATTGCATAACAGGTAAATAGTCAAAAGATAGCCTTAATACTTTTTTATCAGATCAAGAAGCTTGCTGTCGAGCTTGTGTCCATACCATTCCTTATAATCAACATCCTTCCTCCCTGAATCAAGAATGCCGAAATCACCCCGGAAATTCCAAAGTGCATAACCGATGCCGCTTTTAGTAAGAATATCAATGACATCCCCAAACCAGGCCAGAAATACCTGGTGTGGTGTTTTGTTCCAGCATCCGCATTCGCCGCAATGAACACCTATACCCTTGCCGGCAGCCTCTATCCATGGTTTGTATAATTTCTCAAGACTGTCCCTTCCGAATGTCTTGCCGTCCATGGTACCCGGCCATACCGGCGCAGGGGCTTTGGAGGGATCTTTCCATACCCATGGGGCCTGGTAATGAGAAATGTAATGCGGAAAATATCCCCGGCAGCTCTGCCCCATATTCAGGTCAAAAAGCTCGGGGGTAACCTCGCTGCCAACATTGTTTCCGTCGGCAATGATCAGGTGGTTGGGATTTGCGGCCCGGATTACGCCTGCTGCACCACTGGCGACCTTTCTGTAAAGCTCTCCCGGAAGCGCCTTGCTTTTTGAAAACTGGTCATTCATATCTTCCCGGTATGCGGGCTCATTTAAAAGATCAAAACTTATCTTCTCCCGGTCAATATTTTTAAACCGGCCTGCCCATATCCCCCAATGGTAGTTGAAGGCATCCTGTGCATCCTTGTCTTTCCACAAATTGTAAGGCTCATAAAAACCTGCATTGATACAATACCCCGGTGCCCTGTGCAGGTTGAGACTTACGTGCAGACCATGCCTGTTGGCCATGGAAACCAGGTTTTCGATCTCCTCAACAACCCTGAGGTCAATTTTATAAAAATCATCCTTTGTAATCTGCCTTGAACGGTCAAAATCAAGATATCTCGGGTATGCCATGGGAATCCGCACAAAATTAAAACCCCAGTCAGCCATCCATCGAAAATCATCAGAAGTTGTTTTATCATCAGTGCCATATCCATTTGCAGAGGGCGAAAAATAATCCAGCAGGTTAAATCCTTTCCAGCGGGGCAGCGGATTTGTCTGCACTGCTGATTCCCTGCCAAACAGCACGGCATTTCCTGTGAGGGTCACTGCAGCTGCGGCTAATGCTGAATTCTTTACGAATGCCCGACGGTCAATTTTCTGGTTGTTCATGACTGTTTCTATTGATTGAAAAATAAAGTTAATTTAATTTTTGATCGACTCATGACTTTTGCAATGCAAACAATAGCCACGATGAATGCAGATGGTTCCACCACATCCTGCACAATGCCATTTGATCTTTTCTCTTTCGGAAAATGCTTCTACTCCCCTGTCCCTGATAAATTCGAGGTTCTCAAAAAAGCTGGTTTTGTATTTTGTCCGGTATCGTTTATCAAGTTGTTTGAGCCTGCGACATGGATATTTAACACAATCATAGCAAAATTTCGATTCTGTTTCCGCCAGAAATTTGCAATTCACAATTGAGCAATTCACGGCTGATTTTCTATCCGGATTTACCTTATTCCGGCAACCGGAACAACGGTTTATGTCACGAAGGAATGCCAGGCAGGTTCCGCAATTCATACCGCATGGGGCAATAAGTGAGGCATTGATACCCGACCTGGCAGAAATCTTAACGTTTTTTTTCATGTTGATTAACTGAATTTGCCGGACACAAACATTTTCTCCTAAATGTAAAAAACTATTTTAAGATTTCCATTTCTCCGGGATATTAATCGACACATCTCTCCGGCAGATAAAGATTTAAGTAAATGGAAAAGTTCAGACCGGTAAATTACACGGAAAATGGTATCGGAATCGAAAAATAGGTACCCAATAAAATGCTTTATAAAGGAAAATTTCTTACAATTGCATTGCAAAATTATACATTACTCAGGAATAAATTCTTACCAAATGAAATTGCCGCACGAATGCAGGGATATTGAAGATGTGCGTCAGCAAATCGATGAAATCGACAATAAAATTATTGAACTGATCGGAAAACGATTTTCGTTTATCCGGGAAATTATAAAATTCAAAAGCAATAAAGATGAAGTTTATGCAAAAAACAGGTTCCTGGAAGTTATCAGGAAAAGAAGGGAAATTGCATCTTTTCATCAATTAAATCCGGATATAATCGAAAAAATATACAGGATTTTGATGGAATACTTTATTGAAGAACAACTTGAATTATTAAAGAAAAAACAAAAATAACCAGGTATGTACAGAAAGGAAATTAAAGTGGTGGACTGTACCGTTCGGGATGGCGGACTGATGAACAACTGGCATTTCAGCGATGACTTTGTAAGATCTGTATATAATGCATGTGTTGAAGCGGGAATTGATTATATGGAGATAGGATATAAAAGCAGTGAAAAGTCATATTCCCGGAAAGAGAACGGACCCTGGAAATTCTGTGATGAAAAGGATGTCAGGCGTATTGTCGGTGAAAACAAGACCAATACAAAACTTTCTGTCATGGTTGATATTGGCCGGGTCGACCTGAATGACATACCACAAAAATCGAAAAGTGTTATCGACATGATACGGGTTGCCGCTTATGTTCACCAGATCGACAAAGCTATTGTAATGGCTGAACATTGCATGGATAAAGGTTATGAGGCAACCATCAACCTTATGGCTGTTTCGAAGGTTAATGAGCGTGAACTTGATGAAGCCCTTGGCGATGTAGCCAGATCAAAAGTACCTGTATTTTATGTCGTAGATAGTTTTGGCAGTTTATATTGCGAACAGATAGAACTGCTGACTAAGAAATACATGGATTTGCTAAAAGGAAAGACAATCGGGATCCACGCGCACAACAACATGCAATTGGCTTTCTCCAATACCGTAACCGCAATAATACACGGTTGCAACATGTTGGATGCCACGTTGCTGGGCCTGGGCCGGGGTGCAGGAAATTGCCCGATTGAAATACTGATTGCCTTTTTAAAGAATCCGAAATACCGCCTGCTACCCCTGTTCCAGTCGATCCAGGACCATATTCTTCCCCTTCAGAAAAAAATCGACTGGGGATATCATATACCCTATCTGGTGACCGGGTCGATGAATGAACATCCGAAAGAGGCCATGGCCTGGATGGATTCGGACAAAAAAGATGATTTTGTCGGGTTCCTGAAGCACATGCATGATAATTTTGCCTTGCTGGAATAGGCCCCCATTTTATTTTGTCGCGTTAAGAAATCCGCTGTCGCCAAGCCATTCTGCCCTGCGTTGTGGCCAATTTCTCACGGCCGCATAAAATTAAGGAGAGTTGAGAAATGAACTGCGGGCAGGTTATTATTTGGTTTTGAATCGGAGCCGATTATTGAAGTATAATTTTCCCGGAATACTGAATCTTACTTGTCAGTATATTAATATAATAAATTCCCCGAGGCAGCAAGTAAAGATCCAGCAATATTGTCCCGCTGTTATTCATATAAGAATATTTGTCATGCTTTATTTCCATGCCGTTTTCATTGATTATTTTAACCAATATATCTTCCTGGTCGGGTTCTGAAAGCTTAATATAAAATTGCCCATAGGTTGGATTCGGGTAAACCAATATTGAACTGTTTGTCATATTTTTATCCATACCCGTTGGAGTGACCACCGATATGAAAAGGGTATCATTTACCTCACAGGTATTGTTACGGGTAACAGTTACCGAAATCATATGGATACCCGGTCCCAATACTGATCCGGAAAGTACCAGATACGAAAGCTCACTGCCACTGTTCCAATGATAGGTATATGCATCATTAAATGGCCCAAGTATTAGGTTCTCGCTCAGGCTGATCAGTGTATCCTTTCCAAGGTTAAATATTGGTTTTGGATTTATGGTAAACGCGATCCGTTTACCGGCACTTTCAAAACCCGATATGGTCTGAGTCACAAAATAGGTATAGATACCCGCTTCTGTCTGAACCGGGATAAAACTGTTTCCGGTATAAAGCAGGTTCGCCAGCATCGAATCACCATACCACCGGATATTTTCTCCTGCCGCAGACAGTTCTGGCAGAGCCTCACCCTCGCATATCGTGACATCGCCGGCAACGGGAACCGGCGGCACAGCCATGACTGTCAAAACCACCACCCCTGCAGGGCTTTCACAGCCCAACACAGTTTGTGTTACTTCGTATCTGTATTCCCCTGGTTCGATGAGCAAAGGATTATAGGAATTGCCTGTTGCAATCGCTGATGAATCACCGTGAATATACCATTTTATATTTTCACCGGCTGCCTCCAGGATCTGGTTCATGTCCCCTTCCAATACCAGCAAATTACTTGATACCGGAGCCCGGGGTGCAGGCTTAATGGTTAATATTACGGTATCGGGAAGGCTTTCGTAATTAGAGTCGGATTGGGTGACATAATAAATATAAGTTCCGGGAGAGGTTTGCCGGGGAGAGAATGTGCTGCCTGAATGAAGGATTTTAGACAATTGCCTGTCGCTGTACCATCTTACATTTTCTCCATGAGCGATAAGATCGGTAACCTGTTTGTTTTCACAAACAGTGACATTGTCAGCTTCCGGAGCCGGCATATCGGAAAGAATGGTAAAAACAACAGTATCAGCAGGGCTTTCAAATCCGGAGATGGTCTGCGTTACATAATAGGTATATTTTCCGGGCATTACATATACAGGTTTGTATGTATTTCCAACCGATAGCGATTTTGAGGGATTTGAAATACAACGTACTGAATAAGCTGTTGGAGAATAACTATTTACCATTGACCTTCCAATTTTATCAGAATTAATATCTATTGTTCTTAAATAGGTAACTCCCGAATAGTATTCTGCAAAAGCTAAGAAACAAGCAGAAGACCGTACACCCGAAAATCCATTTTCATATGAACCTCCGGGTCGGGCCCTGAAGCCTACCTCATCCGTGGCATCTGTATTAGGACCTATCCAATATAAGGTGTCCGTTTCTTTCAGTTTGCCGCCTATTCCGGCCCCTCTGAATGCCTGATTATGTGTCTCTTCCTTATTCATACCCAAGTACATTTCCATTTCTATCCACTCGTCATCAGTTGGCAGATGCCAATTAAGTTCAGTAGGGCAAGAATTAAAAACTGTAAAATCATATAATCTGCCATATATTCTGGCATTTGCTAAACTGTCATTATCATAATAAAAGGATCCGGTCGGCGTATAAAAATTTAAATTTTCAGCCATCCATAACTGATTCCCAATAAAGGTTGTTTTATAGGTTTGTCCATCCCTGTAATCATAAAAAGGATTTTTGGAATCAGCATACCATTTAATATTTTCTCCGGATGCAACCAATTGTGGTGTTGGTTCCCCGATAATAGTGATAATGTTTTCTGCAACAGGGGGTGGAACATTAAGATATATCATTAACTTAACCGGTAAGATATCACTCTCGCATCCTGATAATGTTTGGGTTACATAATATGTGTAAATTCCGGGATCAATTTGGCCGGTTGAAAATGTGCTTCCTGTATGCAGTAAGGATATTTGTTGCTTATCGGCGTACCATCTGATGTCTTCTCCTTCTGCAGCCAGATCGGGAACTGTATCTCCGTATAGTACTGTAACATCTTTCGCAGATGTAACTTGTGTAAAAAAGTGAATATTTCCATATTTATCCATTGGACCCAGGCACGGATTTGAATCGTCACCATCAGCCTGGTCAGGCGATGGAGGACAATGTAATGGTTTAGGTCCTATGCCCCAATTATAATAACCATCACCGTCTTCATCCAGGCAACTTATATCAGAATCCGTTAAATTTTTACTTGAGACAGGCGGAAATACTTCACTGAATCTTAAATTATCTATATTTGATAAAGTGTATAGATACCCTTCATCACCCCAGTCTTCTCCCCAGCTATTTTTCAACAGCCACGCAGTCCGTCCAATATACGGGTGTCCGGCTGGAATGATAATATTAAAAATATTATCACCTTCTTTAATTGTTTTATAACCAACTAAAGTCAACGCATGAGCCCATGAACTTATTGAACAAGATACCGGACCTTCAATAAGCATTTTTTTTGCTATACTATCTGTAAGCCATTGAGAATATTCCCGTCCGCCAATTTTAATTATTTCAGATGGATTCTCACATTTATCGCTGCATGGTTCATCCCATCCGGCATAGGAAAAACATGATTCAGTCACCACGCCAAAATCCTTTATATGGTCTAATGTTGCTCCCGGATCACCCCCGATACAATTACCAACTCCGAAACAAGAAACAGCTTCCTGTTCAGAGAGATCAAAATCCAGATGTTCATTATAATATAAATTGACAAGTAATTCTGTTGATCCCATAGCAGCAAATGCCCAGCAACTTCCGCACCATCCCTGATTCCTGACAGGAGTGACCCAATCCTGTCCATGCCGGTTCCGCCAACTGAATTCAGCGGCAAAAGGTGAACTGCTTTCCTGTGATAAGGAACTCAGCATATTGGTACCTGGCAATACATATATTCCCCCAACGTAATATTCAAATCCCTGCAGATTGGGTAACCTGCCCCCGAATAATTGCCTTTTTTCTTCATAAGTCATTTTTGAAACGGAGGTCTCCCCTGCTACCCACTTGCCTCCCAGCTTTTTTATGCTATTGTTAATCCTGGTTATCTTTTCCGAATTCTGCTCCCTGGAAATGTCAGCCGCAGCCTTTGCCCTTAATCCTGCATTCCTGCTTGTGACAATCTCTTTTAAATGAACTGAAGCATCCGCAATTTCAATCCTTATTTTACCGGGTACGATATCAGCAAGAGAAGCTGTTTCCTCAGCAAAATCTGTTAAAGTAACATGATTGGAGCCGGTTAAAAGGGGATAAGCTTCACAGATAAGAAATTCCCTGTACTTCTGATCAACAAGGGTGATCCGGATCAAGCCGGAATCGGAATTAAATGTAATTTCACACGTAATCCCGAGGCCGGTAACAGGTTTTGGAAATGTAAACGGAGAGATCTCCGTGCTGGCTGAGAAGGTATTGTTTACTACGATCCTGTTTTCAGGATTGTTTTGCAGGGTGAAAATCTTGTCTTGGGCAAATGAAGAAGAAACGAGCAAAGAAAATAAACCTGCAAGGTAAACACGACAATATACAGGCATTGATCCTTCAGAATTTATATAATCTAAAATAGAATTTATTTACAGTTTTTTATGTTTTATTTGACGAATGAATGCATTCAAAAGATATTTATTAATAATAAAACCATAAACTTTAAATATCGCCATGGTGAAAATTAAAACCCTGTTGAATTTGGGAGTGTATCTTCTGGGTTTTTCAGGTACACTTACAGCACAGTCTTTTCCCCGGTATATTATTGCGGATCAGTTCGGATATGCACCGGACTCGCGTAAAATAGCCGTAATCAAAGATCCCCAGACAGGATTTGATGCTGATGAGTCATTTACACCCGGCCAGACCTATGTTGTCATAAATGCTATCAATGGTGAACAGGTACATTCCGGCAGCCCGGTTCCATGGAATCAGGGCAATACAGATGCATCATCGGGTGATAAGGTATGGCATTTCGATTTTTCCGGTATAACAGAAACCGGAACATATTTCATTCTGGATGTGGATAAAAATCAGAGATCATTTGATTTTGAGATCTCACCCGTTGTTTATAATGAGGTGCTTAAACAGGCCGTGCGAACCTTTTATTACCAGAGGGCAGGTTTTTCCAAGGATGCCGGGTTTGCGGGTACAGCCTGGTCAGATGGCGCCAGCCATATAGGAGCACTGCAGGATAAAAACTGCCGGTTATTCAGCGATAAGGACAATCCGGACACCGGGCTTGACCTGAGCGGAGGATGGTACGATGCTGGGGATTACAACAAGTACACCAACTGGACCGCCAATTATGTGGTGGAAATGATAAAGGCCTATATAGAAAAGCCGGATGCCTGGGGTGATGATTATAACCTGCCGGAATCCGGAAACGGAATACCGGACCTTCTGGACGAGATAAAATGGGGCCTGGATTTCCTGCTCCGCATGCAAAGGGAGGATGGCAGTGTTCTCTGCATTGTGGGAGAATCCCATGCAAGTCCCCCTTCGGCGGCGACGGGACAGAGCCTATATGGTCCCGCCACCACATCGGCCAGCTTAAATACCGCGGCAGCTTTTGCCATCAGTTCAAAGGTATACCGCAATCTGAATATGACAGCCTACGCGGATACGCTTTTGACAAGGGCACAGAGAGCCTGGGAATGGGCCGAACTGAATCCGGCGGTGATTTTTAATAATAACAGTGCCGAAAACAACTCCCTTGGCGTAGGTGCAGGCAATCAGGAAGAAGATGAATATGGCAGGTCAATGTCAAAACTGGAAGCTGCCTGTTTTTTGTTCGATGCAACTAATAATCTGAATTACAGGGATTTTTTTGACAGTAATTTTCAGAATGCCCACTTAATAGCATGGACATTTGCATACCCGTATGAGCCCGTTACACAGGATCTCCTTCTTTATTACACCCGGATAGCGAATGCCAGTTCTGCTGTTTCCGGTCAGATCCGGATTGCTTACCGGAATGCCATGTTGAACAACGAAGATAATTTTCCGGCATACTATGGCCATAAAGATCCCTATGAAGCTCATATGGCAGCCTATACCTGGGGAAGTAACTCTCAGAAGGGCGTCACCGGCAGTATGTATTTCAATATGATCCTGTACGGTCTTGATCCCGCCAGGGACCAGGATGCACGCAATGCTTCCATGGGCTACCTTCATTATTTGCATGGGGTCAATCCGCTCAATATGGTTTATCTTTCAAATATGTACTCATTTGGGGGTGAGAATTGTGTGAATGAGTTTTATCACAGCTGGTTCTGCAATGGGAGTTTAAAATGGGACCGGGTGGGGACATCGTTATACGGACCTCCTCCGGGATATCTCACCGGCGGTCCGAATCCATCTTATAACTGGGCTGAATGCTGCCCCGGGGGATGCGGATCTGCGGCCAACAATGCAGCCTGCCTGTCTGAAAACATTTCACCTCCCAAAAACCAGCCTAAACAAAAATCCTATAAGGATTTCAATACAAGCTGGCCCTTGAATTCGTGGGAAATAACTGAGAACAGCTGTGGTTACCAGGTCAACTATATCAGGCTGCTTTCCAAATTCGTCAATATTCAGGCAGATTGCAACGGAGATACTGCCGGTACCGCCTACATGGATACCTGTGGCCTTTGTTCCGGAGGGAATACAGGCAGGATACCCACAGATGAGCTATGTGATTGTCCTGATTTCAAGAGAAAAGCCTTCCTTAATCCTTCTGCGTGTTATTCATACATTTCACCCAGCGGAAAACACATCTGGATCGTATCCGGCTTATATAGTGATACAATTCCCTCTGGCTCAGGGTGTGACAGTATCCTGATCGTGGCTTTAACGGTTCCGGAAATAGACATACAGGTAACACAGGAAGGTGAAATTTTGACAGCCCATGCCCTGAATGCCTCATATCGGTGGCTGAATTGTAATGAGAATTATACTTTCGTTGAAAATGCTGTCGGACAGAATTTTTCACCCGGGAGTACGGGAGAATATGCGGTCGAAGTAAGTCAGCAGGGATGTCTGGATACTTCAGCCTGCTTTCCGGTTAATATTACCGGATTATTGTATAATACATTCGGGGAAGGTTTGGAGATTTATCCAAATCCTGCAGACCGGTTTATAACCATCGATCTGCCGGACGTCAATGAAAAAATTTACATAGAGATGACTGGTCATGCAGGGCAACTCTTAATGAGCGAAGTATTTTATCATGTAAAAAAGTTAAGCCTTCCGCTCAAAGAGCAAAAAGGCTTGTACTTTCTTACAATCCGGGACAATACCGGCAAAAGGGCAGTTATGAAAATTATACTCCGGTGAGTTTAAATCCCCCGGGCAGATCAATCCGAGGTCCTGGACTTACCCCTCCTGCCTGAAGAATTGGAGGAAGAGCCCGATTGCTTGGTTTCAGTGCTCTTTTTTACCGTTCTGCCTGAACCGGTATTCCCTGTTTCCCTGGTAGGATTGCTTCGCGTGGCTTTGCGTTCAGTTTGCTGCCGGGGTGAGGAGCTGCCTCTCGAGGTTGACGTGGATTTTCTTTCCGTTTGGACTGAGGTGGATTTTCTTTCCGTTCCCCCTGATGTTGATCTTCTTTCAGGACTGACAGTAGTGGATTTTCTTTCGGTGGTGGTAGTAGATTTCCGTGTGGTGGTCGTTCCCGCATTCCGATCACCGCCTGATGTACTTACACGTCTTTCAGTGCTCGTGGAGGTTGATCTTCTGCCGGTTCCGGAATTTGTCACATTGCGGCCGGTTCCCGTTGTGGAAGTGCCTCGCCTGACCGTTCTGTCGCCGGGTGTACTTGATATCCGGCTCCGCTCTTCAGGATGCGTTCTGTAATACAGTGCTGTACCTTCTCTTCTCTGCTCAGGGCGCGAATACGTCTTTTTGTAAAATCCGCTTTCTATCCTTGTACGAACCTGAGGGGAATAGGAACGACTTGAATAGTAGGTGTCATGCCAGCGGGGATGGCGATGCTGGTTCCATGGCCTGTAATGACCGTAATAGTAATGATAATTGTGATAATGGTAGCCATAGTAATAATCCCAGTAATACGGTCTCCATGGACGCCAGTAAGAAGGATAATAACTGTAATACCAGGGAGAATGCCATACAACATAATTCGGCATATATATAAAACGTACCAATGGCCATGCGGCAATTTCAAATGTGGTGGTCCTGACAACCTGGACATTTCCGGTATATCCGGGGTTGGGGGTTACAGCCTCATCAATGATCGGTTCAATGATATAATCGCGGCCATATAGTTGTTCGTCGCCTGTAAGCTGTATCAACACCCGGTCGTTGGATTCACGCCAAACAGTAAAAACAGCGACGTCCTGGTTTTCCCTCGGATTTAGTGCAACCTGAAGAACAATATTGTGCACATTTCCATCTACATTGTCGATTACCCTTATATAATCAACCCTCCCGTCACCGTCCAGATCAAGGTTATTGACCCGTGTATCCTCATAGTTCAGCTTTCTCTCAAATTCTTCGAGGGTCTGTGATTCCTGGAATAATTTCATCACCGCGTAGAGATTCAGATTATCACCGGGCAAACCAAGGTATTCTTCCCTTTGGTTCTGTGCCCGGAGTGTTGTACCACCCAACAGCAGCAGTACAAATAACGAAGAGAATATATATTTTTTCATGACTCTAGAAATTAAAAGCAGTTTCATACAAAAGTAACCATTTAGATGTTGTTGCGTGCACACATATCTTCAATATACAAAAACCGGGCCGTAACTTTCAAATCCTGATTGCTGGCATATAATCTATTAATCATCAATATATTATTATGATGGTATCAGTAGTACTTTTCCCGCTGTCATATTTCCGAGATAGGTATCCATGGCCTGCTGTGCCTTTTCCAGCGGAAATCTGTCCCGGACCGTAATTGTCAGTTCGGAACCAAGCAATTTTCTCACCTTTAGCAGGTTCCTGATCGAATGAAGGGTTCCGGTTTGCTTAAGATAATTACCCAGAAAAAATCCCCTGACTTTTTTATTGTCTGAAACCAGCGATCTGTGATCAATCTCGGGTTGCTCCCCCGACAGGTTACCGTATATTATGATTGAACTGCCTTCGGGAATGGCCAGCATTAACCGGCGGGTAAGGCTCCCTCCCACTGCATCAAATACAAGTGTTGCCCTGAGCCTGTGGGAAAGGGTTTTCAGATTATCAGAAAATTCATCCCGAGAACTATCCAACACAAAATCATTGCCGAGATCATCCAGGCTATTTTTTTGTTTTTCATTTCTTACAACATGAATGACCGGCACTTTGTACTTTTTCCCAAGAAATGAAACCATCCTTCCAACGGCACTGGCGGCAGCCGTATTGATAATGGCTTTATGACCGCCTTTTTCCGCGATTTCAAAAAAGGCGAGGGCAGTCATCGGATTTACCACAAGCATGGCGCCTTGTTCATCCGTAACTGAATCGGGAATAGGAATACAACGGGTTGCAGGTGTGACCAGGTATTCTGCCCATGTTCCGCTGGTATTATGTATAGAAGTGCACGCTACCCTCCTGTCCTGCCATAGTTTCGACAACAAGCCGCTACCGTGTGCCACCACCGTTCCGCTTCCTTCAATACCTGGCACAAACCAGAGTCTTTCGGACGGATCGGTCACATTTCTTATGCGTGCCATATCGGACGGATTTATAGGGGATGCGGCCATTTTCACCAGCACATCTCCGGGTCCGGGACGGGGTACCGGAATATGCCTTGCGGTGAGTTCTCCGTCAATTTCACCCAGAAGTACGGCCAGCATGACTTCCGGCAAATCCGGTTTTATATAATCGTACATATTCTAATATACAAGCATACTTGCATTTCGGATCACAGCCAAGCTTCCCTTTTCTTCGGATATGGTTTTTCTGATATCTTCAAGCGTAACCTTATTAACACCGAGTACCTGGCAAACTTCTTTATCCAGGCTTGTAAGCATGTGAATTGTAATCCGCTTTGTTTTACCCATCATGGAAAGTGCGGTTCCTCCATTCCCTTCATACTTTCTTTCCAGCATGGCAAATGCCGCTTCATAACTGCCCGCCAAAAGATATTGCATAAAATATTGAGAACCTATTTTGTCAATGCACTCGGACAACATGATAAGCCTTCCTCCGTCTTTCACAAAGGCAGCAGCATGGTGTACCGACTTGTGGGCCTGAATAAAATTGATATCCTTTGGATAGCCCCCGCTGGAGGCTATCACGAGGTCAAATTTCTGTGTTGAATTCAGACGGTAAAAGCGATCGTGAATCCTGCAGGCAGAAACGAAATCATCATAGCTATTGCCCGGGATAAGGAGACATACTTTACCCGAGGCATTCAGTATGCCATGGATGGATATCCTTGGCGGCATATGGGAGTCAACTTCCTGCAGATCTTCTGCAAGCGGATTTCCTTCCAGGTTTCCGGGTTGACATCTGTCCGCAAGAGTTCGGGTCCTTCGGTCCAGGAAAAGGCTGTGATTATGATAGATGGATTCCCTGTAACCCAGTCCCGGGAAAAGCATTTTGCGTCCTCCTCCATAGCCGGCAAAATAATGATGCGAAATAGAACCGAAAGTGATGATCAGGGTGCTGTTCAGAATATCCTTACGAGCCATCACAAGGGTCCCTCTCTTTGTTGTACCCAGTTTTTCAAACAGCTTTATGTCCAGGCAATCATGGTGCACAAAATTGTACTCATCGTAGAGGGTTCCATATGAAAAGCGGCTTTCATCCTCAGTTTGCCGGGGATGGGTGCCATATGCAATATAAAAAACGATGTTTTCTTTGGTCGCGCCGTGCGATAATAATATTTCTGTCAGCCAGGGCAGATATTCAGTATAGCCGCATAATCGGGTTTTATCTGATACCACAATTGCAATCGTCCTGTAATGATCCCTGCCATCCGGGAGCAACCTGAGCATGTCCTTTATGAAGGATTCATGGCTTACTGCAAATTCAGGTTCGCTGAGTTCCGGCATTACAGCATCCGGAGGAATGGAGATTGATATTTGATCCCTCCCGTAAGAAAGTAATGTATTCAATTTTTTTCCCAATTTTTATAATGGGTACAAACCTAAGTAATTTTTTCATGGTTTGCCACCTCTGCTATATGCTTCTTACTGCTTCCTGCTGCTGCCTCCTGCCGCTGCCTCCAGCCTATTGTCTCACCTCTTCCCTACCGTCTGCATAACGGGCAAACCTGCCCCGGGCACGGTCATGGACCATATCAAACCGGGGCCATGGCCAACCACCGAATTGTGTTTGATGAAAATCATGTATGGCCTGCTGGATTTCGGAACGGGTATTCATAACAAAAGGGCCATGTTGCACAACCGGCTCGTTTATCGGGCGTCCCTGTAACAGAAGGAGGAATCCCTCACCCGGACCATTTTCAATCGTTACATCAAACTCCGCCAGAAGTTCCACTGCATGGTAGGGGGATATTTCAACTCCTGCAATCAGGGCTTCCCTGCCTTGATAAAAATACAGAGTTCTGTTCACCTCTTCCGAAGCTGCCGGAATTGTGAGGTGTGCATGGGCATCCATTTTAATGATCCAGATGGCCACTTCATTTTCCCTTTCGGCAGCCCAGGAATCCGGTGCGGGCGGAGGGGCTTCCATATCCTTGATTTTACCTGCAATGATTTTAATTTCAGAGGATTTGCCTTTCAGGTCCCTTAGGGTAATAGTAGGGATATTCTCTTCCCAAAGCATGGCATAGTGCGGTCTGACAAATTTCCTAACGCCCGGAAGATTAAGCCATATCTGGAATAACTCCAGCGTGTTTTTCCTGTGCATGTCAATAAGCGGGAACATTTCACTGTGCTGCAGCCCGGAGCCAGCCGTCATCCACTGGACATCCCCGTTACCATATCTACCGGCAGCACCGTGCGAATCTGAATGGTCAACCAGGCCATTCAACACCACGGTAACGGTTTCAAATCCCCGGTGCGGATGAGCCGGAAAGCCGGGAATTTTATCTCCATGGTACATACGCCAACCATCCTTAAGTGTAAAATCCTGTCCGATATTCCTCCCGGTGAGCGGTGCATCCGGGCCCAGGTTTTCATTACCGGCAGGATAAGTATCATGGTGATGGACACAAAACAAAAATGGATCCTGTGTTTCCCACACAAATCCAAGGGGTTTGATGTTTGTAATGAGTTTGTTGTACATGCTGATTCCTCCAGTAAGGTTTAATTCTTCCTATATCAAGGGAACTGAATATCCGGCATTTAACCATAGAAATACGTTAAGCATAACTAAATTACAAAAATTCCGGAGATCTACACTTCGGAACTACCACTTCGGAACTGTCAAATCCATCCAAAACATTTTTTATCCCCTGGCTGTTTGTATGAACCAGCCAGTCTTAAAAAATGAACCAGTTAAGAAATAAACATATTATCATTACGGGTGCATCACAGGGGCTCGGACGTGCACTGGCCCTTGCTTTTGCCCGTGAGGGTCCTGCAGCCATGTCCCTGGTTGCACGAAATGGTACAATGCTTGACAAAGTCCGGAAGGAAGTTCAGAATACCGCACCTTCAATACGGATTATTACGGTTGAGGCTGATCTCAGCCTGACAAGGGACATTGAACGCATTGTGGCGACTTCGCTGAATGCCTTTGGAGGGCAACTTGATGTCCTGGTGAACAATGCTTCTGCAATCGGCCCTTCACCCATACCTTACCTTTTGGATTATCCCCTGGAAGACTTCCAAAATGTACTGAACACCAACCTCGTTGGCCCCTTTTTTATGATCCGTTCCGTCCTGCCATCCATGATTGAACACGGAGGATCGATCATAAATGTAACCAGCGACGCTGGAATAGTGGGATATGCCGGCTGGGGCGCATATGGTATTTCAAAATTCGGATTGGAGGGTTTGTCCCAAACATGGGCAGCAGAGCTGAAAGATACGAACGTCAGGGTTAACCTGGTTGATCCGGGGAATATGAATACAGCCATGCACAGGGCAGCAGAGCCTGACGAGGATCCGAATGAGTGGGCGGATCCTTCAAGTGTTACGGATGTTTTCCTCTTCCTTGCCTCTGACGAATCAAGGGATATATCGGGAATCCGTTTCCAGGCACAGGAAAACTGGCGAGAAATGCTAAAAACCAATGTCAATGGATAGGAGATTCACATATGTGGCCAGTCCTTTTAATTTCAAAATTCCCGGTGAGCTGAACGCCAAAGAACCGCCGGAAAAAAGAGGCATTGCCCGGGATCACGTGAAACTGATGGTGATTGATCGGGGTGACAAAAGGGTGACCCATTCAAGGTTCGATCACCTGGGTGAGTTCCTGAAGCCCGGTGACCTGCTTATATTCAACTCCAGCCGTACTTTGCCCGCATCACTAAAAGGATGCGGAGCTCCTGCAGGACCCTGTATAGAAGTCCGGTTGGCCCAGCATCTTCCCGATGATTCCTGGCTTGCGCTTCTCATCTGTCAGAGGGGTGATCCGTTTACCTGTGGCCTTCGGGCGGGAATGACAATAGATCTCGGGCTTGATCTGTTCGCTGAAGTAGAAAGGATTGACGACAGAATACCCCGCCTTTGGAAACTGCGCTTTTCAAAAAGCGGTACAGAACTGATCGACATGATTTACCGGATCGGACAACCCATCCGCTATGAGTATATCTCTTCACCCTGGGACCTGGATTACTACCAGACGGTTTATGCAAAAGAACCTGGTTCTGCAGAGATGCCCAGCGCTGGACGTGCCTTTACCTGGAAAATGCTTTTTGACTTAAAAAAACAGGGCATTGATTCTGCCTATCTGACCCTGCACACTGGTCTCAGCACCTATATGGATGACCTGCTGGATAGCCAGCATCCGGCATCGGAAGAAGAATATTTTATCAGTGAAAACACATCCGGGAAAATTAACCGGGCCCATGAAAACAAAGGACGGGTCATCGCAGTGGGGACTACCGTAGTACGTGCCCTCGAAGCAGCAGCAACAGAACCCGGTCGCATTGAACCCGGACATAACTATACACGGCTGCATATCAACGGCAATCATAAATTAAACATTGTTCACGGCCTGATTACCGGTTTCCATGAACCTGAAGCCAGTCATCTGGATCTGCTCAGTGCATTTATACCATCTGCTTATATTGGTGCAGCTTACAACGAGGCCATCAGCCTCGGTTATCTATGGCATGAATTTGGCGACCTGAACCTGATAATCTGACCCTTCCGATGAGTTCACTTCCTTAGATTTCGGAGGATCTTCTTTGCCGGGATTGGTAATAATTCAGGTGTTTCCGACTTATAGGATCTGTATTGCTCACCAAAGAATAATTCAAGCTCTGTGTATTCTTTCTTAATTAATATCTTGAATACCAAATACATAATCAAACCGGGAGCCAGGATCAGCCATGAGTTCAGCAAAAGTGACAATCCGGGTATGATCATCAGAATAAATGCCGCATACAATGGATTCCGGCAGCAGAAATAGGTTCCCGAGGTAATTAAGCGGGTTTGTTTTAACCCCTTCATCAATAACTTTCCTGTAGCCATGTAGAAAACCAGTCCCGCAACCAATAAAAAAATACCGGCAATGATTAAGGGCTTTGAATTTTTCATTACATACCGGAAAGGTACCTTGTAAAAAACACTGATTACAATGGTCAGGATCAGGCAGGGTAATCCGATAAGCCCAATTTTCGGGCCTACTCCAAAAAAATTCAGTTTTTCCATATCTAATTTATGTTGGATTTAAGATTGATCCTGACAATTTCGGATTGTGTTCCAAGGCGGATGGGTGCACCCCAGAGACCTATGCCCGATGAAACAT
>Ga0209593_10000178_pt1 | contig 34106 bp, 35 predicted proteins | sample PPLLaktember2015_3_FD_187260 | JGI IMG/M metagenome (GOLD analysis project Ga0209593, IMG submission 187260) | Freshwater sediment microbial communities from Prairie Pothole Lake near Jamestown, North Dakota, USA - PPLs Lake P7 Core (6) Depth... | ecosystem: Environmental > Aquatic > Freshwater...
ACTCGGAATCCCCAATCGACCGAGTGCCGAGGGAAAGAAGGGTTGGGGAGTGCGCGATACGGCGAAGGAGCTAGATCGTGCTCTGGGCGGAGTGAGTGAGGACTTGCAGCTTGCCCGTCTAGTTCGCATGAATCCCGCACTGAAGAACATCAAGGATCGAGCGACAGCGATTCGAGTCGTCAAGCAGACGGCTAAGAGGATGGTGAACGAAGAGGAGGCTGTCGTATCCGGTGATGTGTCCTGTGCCGATGAAGTCTACCTGGGTGAGGCTGTCTCGATCTTATCCCAGCTTCCCCAAACCGTATTCGATTTCTGCATCACCGATCCACCGTGGATGAAGTTCGAGAAGTCTGACGATCCTACGTTGAAAAGAGACGATTTCACATTGCCCGTGTTTCAGGCACTCTACCGGACAATGAAGTTCGACTCGATCATGTATATGTTCGTCGGAGCAGACGATTTCGAATTTTACAAAAAGAAGCTACCAAATATTGGCTGGAAAGTGCAGGGACATCCATGCGTATGGGTAAAAGAGGGGAGTTTATCGAGGACAGGGGTCCGGTCATGGGAACATGGACGGGATTTGGAGCTTATCCTGGTGGCCGCCAAAGGTTCACCTGTTCTCGCATCGAGCACTCAGGTCTCCTCTATATTTCACCATGCGGTTGTGCCATCGAAGCATCTGATTCACCCGAACGAGAAACCCGTTGGTCTCCTAGAGAAGATAGCAAAAAACTGCTCATACGTCGGTTCGTTAGGGGTTGACCCGTTTGGTGGTTCTGGATCATTCGGTGTGATGTGTGATAATCTCAAACGTCATTACACCATCATCGAGAGGGAGCACGACAGATACAAGAAGATTCAAGAACGGCTGACGAGGAAGAAGGCGAGCCGAGTCGATGATTGAGCGGAACTACGTGCGTGGGGAGGGACCACTTCACGCCAAGCTAATGGTTATTGGAGAAGCTCCCGGTGGAGATGAAGACCGTGAGAGACGTCCATTTGTCGGCGCTTCAGGCCGTTTGCTTAATAAGTTTCTACACGAGGCCGGCATCGAAAGAAGCCAGGTATACGTTACAAACATTGTCAAAATCCGTCCACCTGACAATAAGTTTGAAAGACTTAGAGAGTATGGAGTCTCTCCGATCGATTTCTTGCCCGAGTTGTGGGACGAGATCAGAGCCGTTCGACCTAATTGCATACTTGCCCTCGGAAAGAATGCTCTTAAATTTCTCACTGGACGCTCTGGCAAAGGTAATTCAATCACGGAAAACAGAGGTAGTATCCTGCCGCTCGTGTCGGCGTCGAGATGCGAATGCAAAGTTATAGCCACCTTCCATCCGGCGTCCCTTCTCCATATGCGCGGCTCGGACTTGGCAGATCCGATGCAACGCATCTTCATGCAGTCTGATTTCAAGAAAGCTGTTGAAGAGAGCGAATCGCCAGAATTCAACCTACCTCGTAGGTCTCTACTCGTAGCTCAAAACTCGCAGGACGTATGGAGATACATCAATAGGAATCGGGATAAGATAAACCCACTCACTGGACGCAAGCTAATAGGTCTGGACATTGAAGTCAAGAGTGCCATTCCCACAGTCTTAGGTTTATCATTCGATCCATACGAAGCTCTAGCTATTCCCCTCTTAGATTTTCCATCAGCCCATCACGATGGCGACTGTCTCTGTGTCAGCCCCAGGGACGTAGCTGATTCTCTCCGAACGGTCTTCCAATACATCAACGACGAGGAAGTAGATATTGTAGGTCAGAACTTCAAGTTCGACCATGACAAGATCGAACCTCGGGGCATGTGTGTCAAGGGACGAATCATTGACATCATGCTCATCCACGCTACGGTCTATCCTGAATTCCCCAAGTCCATTGAGTTCATGCTTTCCGTCCATACTCGTGAACCATTCTACAAGAATGACACGATGTATAAGACGTCGCTGCGTAACCTGTGCATTGGGTGCGGGCGTGATGCTGCCGTTTCTGTTGAATTGGCTGGCATTCTCTTGCCTCTCCTCAAGGAATTTGGACTCTGGGACTTCTATTTCGGCTACGACAAGTCAAGCTGGAAATGGCCGCTCTGTGTGGAGCAGCTTCACAATATGTATCGTCAGATGGATCATGTAGGATTTCCATTTGACAAAGACAAGAACAAGGAGTTAAAGCACAAGTATTCTAGCATGGCTGCCACTCAGCAGGTCGAACTGGACCTATTGGTCGGAGCTAAGGTAAACGTCAATTCGTGGAAGCAAGTAGCCTTCCTGCTATACGAGCATCTGAAGCTTCCTAAACGTGGCAAGGATGGACAGGGAACAGATGAGGACACGCTCGTAGCCCTCATGAATTCTCCAGCGACGAAGAACGAAGAACACAGACGGATCATGGAGTTGATCTTAGAAATCCGTCGCATTAGAAAGAACATTGGAACCTATCTCAATGCAGAGCTGGATTTCGATGGGAGAATGCGGACGAACTATAAGATCGTAGGAACTGAGACTGGTCGAACGTCTACTTCCAAGCAAGATCCCCCTGTCCGCCCATACCCTATGGGACTGTCATTCCAGACAATGACCAAGCATGGGGAGATCGGTCCAGACTTGAGAAAGCAATTTCCTGTCGACTCTGGTTTCTGCTATTTGCAGGCAGACTCGAAGCAAGCAGAGGCACGCGTCGTATGGCTCTTGGCTGAGAACTATGCTGGCTTGATCAGACTGGATGATCCGAATTATGACGTTCATGCCGAGACAGCCTCTTGGTTCTATCCCGGATCAGACGTCGAACTATTGAAGAAAGACAAACCGAGACGATTTACGGGAAAGACGATCCGTCACTCCGGTCACTACGACGTGAGCAAGCGTCCCTGCATGATGCGATTCAACAGTGACGCCAAGAAATTCAATCTTGACATCCAGATCACTGAATGGAAAGCCGGTCAGCTATTGGAGCTTTTCCACACGAATGACCCGTCCATCAAGGGCACATTCCATCAACAGATTAGAGATGTCGTAGATGAGACACGAGTCTTAACTTCTCCATTCGGAAGAAGGAGAGAGTTCTTCGGGAATCCAGACGATCATGGCTTCTACAAGGAAGCGTATGCTCAGATTCCCCAAGCGACAGTAGCCGACAATACGAAAAGAGCGATGCTAGGGATTCGACATGAAGTCTCTGACATTCGATTCGTATTGGAGTGGCACGATGGCTTCTTAGCTATGGTTCCAATCAAAGAGGTCGAGCTTTATGCACGGCTCTTCAATGATTGGATGGAGAAACCAATAGATTTCAGTGAGTGTTCGCTCCCGAGAAAATCCATTGTAATTCCGTGCGAATTGGAAATCTCGGAGACGACCTACTACGACATGGAAACCTATGAATTGGATCGACGACGTCCTGACGGGGACGGATCACGTCGAGACGCCCAAGCAATTCGTTAAGTGGTCACTCTACTCAGCCATTGCAGCTGTCACATCGCCAAATGTATCACTAAACAAGCAGGGAGCTTACGATCTATACCCAAACATCTATGTAATGCTCTTGGCAGAATCCGGCGTAGGTAAAGGGTTTGGCGTCTGGTTGGCAAAGTCAATGGTTACGGCGGTAGATACTACTCGCGTGTTTGCAGGGCGGAACTCGATTCAGAAGATCGTTACTGATCTGTCTATGGCAATGACCAAGGGTAAGGGAAAGGAGATGATCAAGGATGGGCGCGCGTATCTGTCGTCCGGCGAATTCGTCAATTTCCTGTTACGCGATGAGCAGGCAATCTCAATCCTTACAGAATGGTATGACACTCATTACGTTAGAGAGTGGGCAAATAGTCTTAAGAGCACTGGAACCGAAGTCCTCAAGGATATTAACGTCACCATGCTCGGCGCGTCTACCTCTGATTACCTCAGAGAGTCCGTGCCTATTGCTGCTATTAAAGGAGGATTTTTTGGGCGCCTCATGCTTATTTACTCGGCAGAGAAAGGTAAAGCAAACGCGCTCATCGACGATGCGAAAGAGTCGGAACAAGTCGCCCCGAAAGTCAAAGACTGGTCGAAGTATCTAGTGGAGCTGTCGAAGATACCGACAGGATCAAAGTTCACAGTAACGGAGAAAGCAAGAGAATTCTACAGACCTTGGTATTACGACCTACAACAGAAGATTAGAGATCGAATACTGGTTGACAAGACAGGCTATATTCATCGACTGCACGATCATGCTCTGAAGATTGCGATGATTATCAGCTTGTCTGAGGCACCCGATCTAGTCCTTACCAAGCTCCATGTAGAGGAAGGAATAGACCTAGCAGAGTCGCTCCTCACGACCATTAAAAAGACGGTAATTGGGATTGGTCTATCAGAGCTGGCACCCAAGAACGAAGTATTCTTACGATCACTGTTCCGAGCCGACGACTACAGAATGACTCGTAAGATGATGATGCAGAACAACCACAACGAATTCGATGCCATCGAGATGGATCGTATCGCCTTGACTCTTGAAGACGCAGGGTTGATTAAGAAAGCAGGCCAAGGGTCGGCGGCGGAATTTCAATTAACAATGGTGGGAAGGAAGCAATTCCTAGATATTCAAACCGAGCTAAAGAGGAAGAAATGATCAAGCGAGGAATGTATGAGCCAGAGTTCGGACCCTGCATCATCCGTCCGATGAGTGTTCATTGCAGTGAGAGAGTTCGGATAACTTGGACGTTACCAGATGGAACCAAGGTCGATACGTGGCACACTTGTCCGACTCCGGAGATGGTCGAAGCTGGAAAAAATGAGAGTCGAAAAATTCTTCCCGACAGTCCTCATCATCCTTGATCTGTGTGCTGCGGCAGTCTACCTATATCAAGGCGACTACCGCAGAGCAATTTACTGGACGGCAGCGGCGGTGTTGACGGCGTGCGTTACCTATTGATACTTCCGTCTCGCAGATCGCCGTTTCTGGACGTTGGCGCTCTCTCCAAGGAACAACAATGGAGCAAGGATAGCTGCCAGTTCAGGATTTTCCTTCTGTATGGCATAGATATCCTGCAAGAACATCGCATTGGCTTTCTTGGATACTTCCGATTTCTCTAGCAGTTCTTCCCCAGGATGGCTCATAACCCTATCTGAATCTGGAAGCCACTGAGGTTTCTCTCCAGTTATGGTCCTATTTTTCAGGTGGGTTATTGCTGTTGAGAGAGCTGGGGATGTCTTACCTTCCATAAAGGTTTGAATGGCATCCCATTCTGTTCTTGATCTATAACCTTTTCCAAATTCCCTGATTTCTCCTGTCTCTGTGTCCTTATATTTTCCACGCTTACCCACGAACATTGGAGCTAGCTGCGAAAACAATCGGATGTATGATTGATGACCTCCACTGAAATCAATTCTTACATTGCCAATTTTAACCTTACCAAAATCAGATGAGCGAGGATCTAGCTCAATATCCACTGCATCTCCACCAGCAGCTTTGAATATTGTTGCCATTCCTGCCCATTTCCCAGCAATCGTAGCTGCTGATTTGAGCATTTCCTTTCTTACGAATGGACTGGCTTTCGCATAATTGATGGGATTGAGCATATGTATTCTTGCTGCAGCAAGTCGTGGAGAGAAGAACATTGCATTGAGCAAGGGTGATGCATCATCCAACATCTTAGGTAGATTGCCACGTCCTGTCATGGCATTGACGAGTTTGGCAATCTCTGCATCTGACGAGACTTTCTTTCCCTTCTTTGCAGCATACTTTGCTGCCGATTCTGTCAAATTGTTAAACAGGTCCATTCTTGTCTGATTCAACAATCCAACGTAGCCACGTCCTGAGGCGCGCACTAGCTTACCATAGCCCGGAATTCTCTCAGCTAATTTCGACATGAAAAGTTCTTCAGTCTCATTAGCTTTCATCCCAGGTTTCGGTAGGTCTGAAATAGCTAAGTCAGCTTTTCTGGCCCTAGCATAGTTAGGGTGATTCATAATAGCCTGTTGACTCTCCTTGAAGAATTTCTCACTTCCCACAGACTTTATCATCTTAGGGATATTCTTCCGCAATTCTGGCTTGTGCAGAGCTCCAACAGCTTGGCGGAATCCAGAGAGGTCAAGAGTGGACATCATTGCTCTGGGAACATTTAGAGCATCAAAAGCTTCTTCCTTGATCCTCTTACGACCCCCAGGAGTGAAGGGATTGGGAGCCTCTCTGGTAATGGGTTTAGCAGCTGTCCCTTTCGACTGACCTAATCCAACTTTCAATGGATTCGCAGAAGATCCAGGTGCAGAAACATCTGGAGTCTTATTCCACCACGATTCGAGCTTCTCCACCCAGTCTGGACCGACTTCCTTGGCAGCTTTGGCTTTCTGCCTATCGGTCATCTTATTGACGATGGCACTGAAGTTGACAGATCCCTTCTCATTCCTCAGACTCTCGGGGAGGAACTGTTTCCATGACTCTGGGAACTTGAGCTTCGAGGCTGTTTTTACATCTTCCGGAGTGATTTTACCTTCCCGATCCAACTCCTCAAGCTCTCGCATCGTGCGCTTTCTTTGAGCTGCTGTTCTCAGGTCAGTGCGCTTTCGTCGAGGAACAGATCCGGTTTGATCGGCCAAGGTTCTCCTCAACCGACTGAAGATACCTGTGCTCTCAGGCAAAGCCTCGGTAGCTCCGACAGACTTACCAGATCCAACTTTCCTACCAAGAGGAGGAGTTCTGGTGGGAATTGCTGACGGTGGGGCAGGAACGTCTGGTGTGATAATCTCCGACGGTGAAATAGCCGGGGGATATGGAGCATTTGCTGCCGCAACTCGTGCTCTAAAAGCTTCCCTGGATTCACCGATTCTCCTAGCCAGGGGTTCACCGACCTCCTCGGCAACGACAGCACCACCTCTAACTCTCGGGTCGACTGGAGAATAGACACCTGTCCTCGCGTTCCAATCAATGACTTGTCTCTCCGCTGCTCTTCTCGCTCCCGTATAATTTGGACCAATTCCAGCACCTTCGACTGGTGGGAGATCCATCGTTGGAGGAACCCGCGGCGCAGGATACGCCGCCGAGACATCAGCAGGAATGTCAACGACGGGAATCTCCCTCGATCCGATAGTAGGAACAGGCTCGGGTGTCCTGGCGACGAATCTACCAGCTTCTCTTGCCGGGACAACACGTCCCGTAGTCGGACTAACAGTGCCGGAGGGACCTCTGACCGATCTGGGATCGAATGGCTTCCTTTCAAGAGGCGTATACGGCCTCTGAGAATGAGTAGCCACTCCCGCTTCATCGACCACAAAATGTCCTTGTGCAGAGGCGGCTCGCTGCGGGAGGAGCTTCTGGACCGGGGAGTAGGATGGCGCCTTTGGATTGATGAGTGGAGCGACTTCTTCAGCGACTTCTTTTCCTCCACGTAGCCATCTCCCTGCACCTTTGAGAAGTGGGCCAACAACCTTTCCAGTTGCCCAATCTGTAGCAAGTCCAACTGCCGACGATGATGGACGAGCTATGTTTTCATATGCCCATTGATCAAGAGCTGGAATGCTGGGCATTATGGAAGCTGGGGAGTAACTTTGTGGATTCCATTTAGGAGTCCACCTCATTTCCTCTGGACCCCAAGCCTCTCTGGGAAGCTCAGGAAGTGCGGGTCTGGTCACGCCACGAATGGGAGGAAGATAGGACGATTCCCCGCCATAGGCAGTATCCATGACTCTCGAGAACATCGATGGAGGTGCGGATGGAATGTCGGGCATCTTGCCCTCTGGCATATAGACGGGAGCACTACTCCAGTTTTTCGGGGGTGGTTCATCTATCCAATCTTCACTGGACCTATTGAATCCTGTGGGAGGTTGAACTCCCTGCTCTCCTCTAAGAATGGACTTAATTTCATCCGGTGTCGGCGGACGAGATTTATTCCATGGAATTCTATCGACCTTGCCAGTTTTCTTGTTTCGAACTGTTACTTCTGGCATTAGTATCCCTCGTCATCATCGTAGTCGATTACCTTACCAGCATTGGGGTTAAAGATGCTTTCATTACTTTCGTCTGGTGACGGCTGTCTACGGCGACCGAGAATCTCATCTTCAATAGCTACGACTCGACGCATGAACCGCTCGAACTGAATCCGATCAGGGCTACCTGGAGCAGCGGCCATTGTATCAGGATTGAGAGATCCCTCAGCAGTTACATACTTAGCCCACTTGGGATTCTCTGCCTGTGCTCTGGACATTGCTGACTGACGAGCAGTGGATTGCTCGATAGCGGAGACTGGACGATTCTCGTTTCTATCCGCACGATCCTGAGAACGAATCGTTTGACCCAGCTGACCACGAGCAGTATTGGCGTTGTAGCCAGCAATTCCAGTTCTGGTCTGAGCATCAGTCAATCGTCCCTGCTCGAACTTCCAGTCAGTCGCTTTTTGATCAAGACCAAAATCTCTCTGCTCTCCAGTCTTTGGATTGACAGAAATTCTGTGACCCTTATCATTCACAAAGGTAGTCCATCCCCGACCCTGCAATTCCTCGATCTGAGCAGTTCGATACTTTTCCAGTGATGTCTGCGCTCTCTCATCGAGGTCATGCTTTGCCATCAGACGCTTATAGTCCTGCTCGTCCTTTGCGACCTCACGAACTTCCTTCATGAAAGAGAGACGACGACCGGTAGACTTGTCTTCTAACTCAGCCTGTCGACCAAGACCCTGCTCTTTCGTAGACCATTCTTCCATCGCCCGTTGATGAGGAAGGTTCAGCGCCTCTTGACCAGCCTTCCATCCAGCACCAGCGCCCTGTTGAAGTCCCGTCGCAGCTCCGACCAATGCTGATCCGAACCGATGCCATCCCCCAGGTTTCTGATACTGGGGAATGTTCTTCATGTGTTCTTCGTATGCCTGAGTCGATGGACCCTGTCGTGTGTAAAGATCCTTCATCTCAGACAGATAACTACCCCACTCATTCTTAGGCTGTTCTGGTGTCTGAGTAGGAGCAGCAGTGGGATTCGTCATGGTATCATCGAATATGGCTTCTCGCCAAGGATTCGATTGGCTCATCATGCGATTCTGTGTGGACGGAATCTGATTCGGCATCCCGAATTTCTTCGGTTTGGGAAGTGAGTTCGTCCAGCTATCGAATGGATTTCTGAACATTTACCACCTCGCCATTCCCATTGTCGGATCATATGGAGGAGCATATCCACCACCACCGCGCAATGCGCCCGCTCCAGTCATCAATCCACCAGCAGCACCGGCCAATCCACCAGCGATCTGACCGACCTGCTGCCACGGACTCGTATTGTTGCCCTGAGCGTTGTAGCGCATCCCGATCTGCTCATTGGACATACCAGCTCGACCACCAATGCTGCGCAGGATGTTCTCGTCATACATCCCAACTTCGCCTGGAGCCTGTCCTCTCAGGTTATAGAGTCCTCGAAGTCCCTCTTCTCGTAGACCCTCACGAAACCGAGCATCAGCAGCAGACGCCGATGAGCCAGCCGAAGCAGCTGCCGCTTCAGCTCCCGCGACGCCCTCAAGACCTGAGGTTCCGAACATCCTCCCTCTTTGAAGGATGCTTTGAATATTCTGCTCCGACGACCCGAGATTTGTAGCTGCTCCCAGTCGATTCCCTGCAATAGCATTTGTCATGCTCATTTCTGTGCCGGACGCACCACCCAATCCGGCGAGCTGGTTGCCCGTTACGAGGCCTTGGAGGGCACCCTCTGACTGAGCCGCTCCCTCTGCACCCCACTGTTTCCCACCTCGAATACGATCAGCGAGTCCTAGTTCAGTGTTGAGCGACGCCTCTGCTCCGGCTCGAGACTGATCGCGTGCAGCCCTCAGAGCCATCGCATTGCTCATCGCTCCCGATCCACCTCGGATTCTCCGACCCCGCGCCGCTTCTTCTGACATAGCGCCATACATCGCGGAGATCGGCGCGTTTCCTCTCGAACGGATGTTCTGAGCTTCTTGAGCTGACACTCCGCCAGTCTTAGCAAACTCATCGAAGACTCCAGATCCTCGCATACGAGCGCGAGCTGCTTCGTCCACTCCTCCCGTTTCTGCGAACTGACGGTATTTCGCGATGTCGCCCCCGATCCTCTCACGAGTCGCAGCATCGTATCCACCCGATCCAGAAAGTTCCGATAGAGTGCCATGTCCGGCTCGCATGGCTCCCTCATCCACACCACCACCACCCATGAAGTTACGATATGAATTCGCAACCTCACCATAGGTGCCGGGGAGAGAATAGCCACCACCGCCGAATCCACCTGGAGCAGTGCCGCTCAGCAGATTACCGGCGGCCATGTCCCCATAGCCTTTTGCCATCGTGCCATAAAGTTCGTTGGATCGGCCATAGGCTTCGTTCGACCGACCAGCCTGCACATTGGAGAATTGATCGAACTGAGCATTGGTCTTCTTCTGCTCAGCCTCCAACATCTTGTTGGTAGTTTTCGTCTCACCCTTCGCCATTGGAAAGCTCCTTGACTAGAGCAATGCCTTTAACTGGTTTGAATTCGTAGTGCTTCTCGAGGATTTTCGCCAGCCCCTCGTCGTGAGCAAAGACATGGAGCTGAGTAATTCCAGCCTCTACACATCCTCGCACAGCCTCTAGCATTAGCATTTCCATTGACTGAAGTCTATCGACCTTGGCTTCACGGAGGTCCAATACAGCAATAGCCTCCGAGAAGACCTTGACGACTCCGAATGCGATGATCTTCCCCTCTTTGACCACAACCGCACTTGTGATCTGATTACTAAGGTCCGGTAGCGAGAAGACATTATCGTGGCCAGAACGGTAAACCTCGTCGATACCAGCAACGTCTTCCCTCTTGATCGGACGGATAGTAAGCAATTTATCTTCCAAGAGAAAGAATCATCTCGCAGAATGCTGTCCCTTTGTCCGTCGTGACAGCTGCTACCGTCAGGTGATTCGACGTATTGTCTGTCGGATTGAGTCTCACTTGGTAGTTCGCGTCGGGAGGCGCCAATGCACCCTCTGGGACGTGATACAGCTTCGTGATGTATTCCTGAGCCTCTGGATTCTGTTCGAGCCAGTCGTCCAAGAAGTTCTGGACATTGCTGGGCGGCTCAACAGGAGGTGGTTCTCCAAGATGGATTGGATCACTTTCCTCCTTCTGACAGATATCACAGAGACCCTGACCATTCTCTCCTGGATCCCACATATGTGGAACCTTAGACTCTGGGATCTCGTGGACCGAATCGAACCGAGAACGGCCACAATCGTCGCAAACTGCAGTGTCATTCTCACCGCCGATATAGAGATGGGTTCCATCAGACGGTGGAGGTTCAGTCCCATCAACTGGGATAGGCTCCATCCACGGCTGACCAGCAGAGATGTCCTCACCCCATGCAGGATTGGTTGGAGTCTCATCACCCGCACCGATGATGATGTCGACAACTTTGTCTGGAACGGCTCGATACATAATGGCGTCGATGGCATGGCCGTTGTGTTGATTCTGTCCGGGTCGTTTTCCGACATGACCCCAGTTGGAATCTTTCCTAGACAATTCCCAGACGACCCGCTCAGTGAACTCACCAGCAGTTGCTCCTGTGTTCTGCTGCAAGAGATGTGGGAATTCGTTGTTGACTTCCTGAACGATGTCGAACTCGTATGGGATTTCAGTCATGGGTGGCTCAATCGGTGGCTCAATCGGTGGCTCAACAATGGGAACGAATAGATCGACGCGATGTTGGGTGAGGATGTTAATATCCATCATCCGAATGTGTCCTGCGATCTCACCCTCCGTGATCGACCAGACGACTCGGATGGTGTCAGCAGTTAGGACTGTCGTGTCCATCCATGCGTCGCCACTTGGGACTACAGAATAGCCAGTGAACGAATTGAATGGATGGAGAACCACTCCATAAACGCCACTGTAATAGCAGATCCACCATTCTCCCTGAATGAAAAGAGCATGTGGTCCCCAGCATCCACCGGGGAGGATCTGTGGCATTGGAATGCCTTTGACGCGAAGGATAGATGGTCCCTCAGTCCAGATCGCCCTTTGTCCTCCAAGAAGCTGAAGATCGTAGACCACAGAAGGACTCAGATCCCATATGTATCCATCAACTTGCTGGACTACAGATTGAGCTCCTGACTGATAATTTGGAGCGTATGCAATCTCTCCCTCGGGACCAACGCTCAGAAGTCCGGCATAGGGAAGGTGCAGACCAGTCGATGCCCATAACCCAATACCAGGCAGAACTGTATGAGCCGCCCAAACTCCTCCGTCAGCAGAAAGGAAGTTGAATCCCATTCCATAGAACGGACTGGCAGGGTCTTGAATGGCTCTCCACTTTTCTCCGGTATGGACATTGTAGAAATGGAGATACCAACCTTCTCCAGTCTCACCAGGCCCACCACCATGCTGGTAGACAGCAATGTCGCCTATAGCTTTATTCAGCCAGCAGGGACCACCACCATAGTCGAACTGTGCATTGTTATAGAACGCACCCATCCCACCCTTGCCGTGGACAACATCTCCTGTCTTGCTAACGAAGGGCATCTTGAGTTACCTTTTTGAGAATGACCACTTCATTGGAGCCATCAACGACATGCTGATACTCCTCGAAGTTGGAAAGCCATCCCAGTCTGGAATCTAGAAGGTTATTCTCCCCATAACTGTATATGAGGATATACTTCACGTCTGGTCCGGCAGTCTCGAAGAATTCATTTCGAGTATCATCACCCATCTCCAGAAGGCGATTCACAGAGATCATGATTAGATCTCCAGACACGATCGGGATGAGATTGACGATTCCTGAATGAAGAACCTTTCCACGGCTCAATCGAGCATTTGCTCTATTGTATCTTCCAGCGTCGATCTCTACTCCGATCAGCTGTGCTTCCGGGTAAATGATACCAAGTTTCTGGAGCAATGATGCGTTACCACAGCCAAGATCAATGATGCTAGTTAATCTCTCATCGATGGATTTCACCATCTTAATGACAAAGCTATGAGCCTTGTTCATTGTATCTCTGGACGAGAATCCGTTGTCCGAGTAGTTCGTCTCATCTTCGGACTTGTAGAAGCGAACTGGAGAAATAACTTTGAATGGGAACTGATTACCAGATGCACCTTCTGAAGGATACACCATGCCATTCCTGTCCACAATAACTCTCTCGGATAGTGGATCACTCGACGTCACGATTTTCAGGACTGGAGTCGAAATGATAGCGATACCGTGGAGCGAGTCCCACCGGATAGGCCATTCCAACATCTGGCGCATCCAGTTAGACTCGTTCGGATAATACTCCGTGAAAGTCTGCATCAACTCATCAGCCATCTGTGCAGTCTTTTCACACTGGAAGTTGCATGGGAGATGACTCACCATTCTCACGCCAAGCCAGCGGAGCAGAATATTGCAAGCTCCTGGCCCACTGACCCGATAATGGGTAGCATCCCCAAAGGTGTCGCGCACCATCGGATAGGTCAGATCTCGCCAGTGATCCACGACCCAGTTCCGATAGAAGAATTCCTGACAACAGGACGGGAAGCCTAAGGCCTCACCAATCTTCCTGTCATCATTACTATCCCATGCCTGCATGAACTCATAGACCTTGTCCTCGTTTCCAATGACGATTCGATAGACCCATGGCTTGCCCTCGACGAATTGCATCGCTGCATTGCCATAGGTTGTGGATGCCATTGCTTCCTGTCTCAAGGGAATGACAGTCAGGCCTAGATCCGAACATGCCCGCATGAGGGTCGGCAACTCTTTCGGGTCGCAATGCTGAAGAGCTAATGGCTTCAAGTCCTGCGATACTGCCAGCCTCTCGAAATAGATCCAAGCTCTGGAAATGTCAGAGATTCGCTTCTCCCAGATTGCACGTGCTTCTGGACTGACCCAGACGATCTGAGTGAATTCTGGGACGGAAAAGTCGAGTCTTATAACCACGTTACCTCAATGCCTTTGGAACTAGAATCGCCATGGGGAGAATCGCCATGACAGTCCCCATGCGAATTGACAGACTTCGTCCCTTTGTTCAAAATTCCATCGAGAAGAATTTTCATTCTTCCCAAGTCTCTTGTGACAGGCCGACGATGACTCTCAATAATTTCCCGTTCGGTTGTTGCAAACAGATCATACCAAGTGGCACAGTGGACCGTTCGATTACGCCAATCCCCATCAATTGCCGTTCCGGGACAATTCCCTTTGCAAAAGACAAAGTATTGACAGTCTTTACATCCTCCGTGCTCTTGAGGAGTTTGGTGAAGGACAATGTATCGACTGAAATCTGGGACGTCAGCTTTGACCCAGTTGATTCCATCTTTATTAGTCCTTCCACAATTCTGAGCTGTGCCGTTTCTGGATACACCCTGGACAGCTGCTGTCGTCATCGGATCGCAAGCATTCCAGACGCACATGACATTCTGACCATCGTCTAAGAGCAACTTGCGAATGTCCTCGAATGGTTGGAAGTGAATCTCGCTTACGAGCGAATAACGATAGAGAGCATGAAACGCCCCACAGGTCTCTTGCTCATCCATCGCTAAATGTTCCATCCCATGCTCCACTTCGAGTGGATGCAGGTTGATGTGCTTGATTCCGATCCTCTCCAATTTTCCAAACCAGTCCATCAGTTTGGGTCTACGCTCAGTCGAACCGTTCATTTTGTGAACAGTAACGATCAAGCTCGGAATAACGCCTTCCAGACAGAGAGCCTCGATCGCAGCAAGCGTTCGATTCGTATGAAGTCTTGTGTCGTCAGAGGACCGGGCGCGACGTAAGTCACTAAGCTCGTCGGGTCCATCACAGGAGATACCAACTCCAACTCGATACTTCTTAAAAAGTTCGATGTGTTGTTTCGTAATAAGCGTGCCGTTGGTTTGGATCCCATTGCCTCCGAACCTTTCAAATCCAAATGCAAGCACTTCCTCAAGATGCTCAATGGGAGCCAGTAGAGGCTCACCTCCGAAAAGAGTAAATTGATGATTGTGCTTGATAAGTGCTTTTTTGGCTTTCTCCCAATCAGCGCGCGACGACGTATTACCAGCATCCCGCATGGGTTCCTGATAACAGTAATCACATCCAAGATTACACGAGAGATCGACCGGCGTATATTCTATGCTCATGGACCTATGAGAATCGGATAGTCATTGTGTGGCGTATCCCCATGAGCATCTGTATGACCATCCCCATGAGCAGCATCTGTATGCTCGTCCCCATGAAGATAGTCTTGATGAGTGTCACCATGAGAACCATCGCTATGGCTATCTCCATGATCACTATCTCCATGAGAAGAATCATCATGCTGATCCACATGATTCTGGTCAGTGTGAAATGAGTCATTGTGTTCATGGTCGTCATGGAAATCACAATGGAATCCTGGGGCTGGCTGTATGTTACTATCCTGATGATCGTCGTGACCGACTACCTCACCATTCTCAGTAAAAGTGCAGTCTGAATGTTGTTTGTATCCACCCTGAGGCCAATTTGATGGATCATCTCCATGATTGTCCCCATGAGTATCATTGTGAGGAACGTCACCATGAGGAGTATCATCATGCCAATCATAATGACTATCGGAGTGTGGGACGTCTCCGTGTCCGTCACTGTGCGAATCATCACCATGAGAGTCTCCATGTGCATAGTCGGAGTGTGGAACATCAACATGGCCTTGGTCTACATGCGTGTCATTATGCGTAACGACTACAGGTATGTCCACATGGCCGACGAACTTGTTTGTTCCTCCCTGCTTGATCCAAGCTACGAGAGTTCCTTCTATCCAAGCAGATCCTGAGATAGCACCAGTCCTCGGTCCCATGTCTGGGCCAGGAATGTAATACTTGTGCAGTCCATACTCGGATACATAAACGAGGTTATTTCCTTCAATCCATGCAGATCCTGGTTTAGCATTAGGATCTGGGGCAGCACCGGCATGATAGCCAGAGAACCGCCATTCGCGATTCGACGAATCGACATAATGAAACGAGTTTGCCTCTACCCAACACGATCCAGGGAGTTTAGCCATTAGCTCGTCGCGTATTTATCAACACCTACGGGGAGAACAAGTGCGCTCTTGAAATAGCCCTTTCTGAATTGCAGGGCAAATGATCCCACATCGTAGGTATTGTCAGCAGTTGGGGTCACAGAGGTGCTCAGAGTAAGGGCGGTGATACCAGTAATAGAGCCGCCGGTAATAGCCACCGCATTAGCATTTTGTATACCCATCGTGCCAATGCCGAGAGCCGTCCTTGCGGCCGCTGCCGTGTTTCCACCTGTCCCACCACCTGCGACATTGAGCACCACGTCAGAGAAAACCGACCCACCGAATTCCTGCAACTTGACCTGACCCGCTCCCAGTCGAACCATCTTCACAGCTCCTACAGGCGGAGTTGTGGGATTATTCAGACAGAGAGTAATCGCGTCGACGTCACGCTCTTTACACTCAGCCAGGAATACGTCGTATTGAGTAGTCAACTGGGGATTGTCCCAATTTGCCATCTGTCTGCTCCCGAAGCCGAGTGATCTCTGCTGACATTTCCTCGATCTGTTTGTTCTGAGCCTGAATGACCTGATCGAGTTTGTATCTGATCGTATACTGCTCCCCGATGAGCGTATACATTTCTTCGATGGTTACGTTGAGCTGTGACATTAGAGAATCCTAAGTGCTCTCGCATTAACAGTTAGAGTGACACCACTTGTCTGTTGTATTCGAAGTGTCAATCCAACAAGAGCTGGAGCTATAAGATTTCCAGCACTTAAGATAGCGAGTCGAGCAGCAGGGCCATCTGTAAACACAACGCACAGACCTGCATAATTCACCGGATCATTCGCGTTTATGAAGTAATAGACTAGATAGGCACCTAGTCCATTAGGAAAAGCGAAAACGCCCTCAGCAGTCCCACTAGCTACTAACGCTGATCCTTCTATTGATGCGAAACCAGCACCAGTAACTACTCTTCCTCTGAAATTGGCGTCACCAGTAGCCTTCGCAAGAGTAAGAGCTGCCGCAACTCCATACTCATTGATCGAATAGTTTCCACCGATACTTCCTGCCCCCCACTCGTTTGGTCCAGTCATGTCTCGGCTGAGCCACTGAGCATAGTTGAAAGCCAGAGTTTTTAAGGTTTGCTCAGGACCAAGAAACTCATTTTCAACATTCGTGAACGCAATGTTCGGTGGTATCGTAACCACTGGGGGATATGGAGGCAATCTAGCTGGGTCCATAACTCCCTGCGTGATGATAGATGCATCCAGACCCAATGGACTCCAGCTCGCTCCGTTATCGGACGACTTCTCGAAAATCTTCGTTCCTGAATTCCATCGCTGCCACATTAGACGACGCCTCTGGCTTTCCACTCGATCGTCTTGCTCACCCGATTGCCAGTTGTGTCAAAGACATAGACCTTGAAGAATGTAGGATTGGGAATGTCCACAAAGTCCACAATGACAGTGAATGGCTCCGTCGGTGACAAAACTGTAGCTGTAATCGACTCGACGTCCTTAAATGCCTTCGTGAAGTAAACAACAGACCCACCAACGTCTGTGACTAAGGCTGGTGCCTCTCCACCATCATTCTCACGCTTTACACTCAAAGACATGGTAAGATTGAAGAGTCGCATCAGAACTTTATCATTTTCTGATTCGAACTCCAGTCTCACCTTGAGATAACGCATCGTCGGGATGAACTGACTCGCTCCCGGCGTGAATGGCGTGTAGGTGACATTATCAGACGACCAAGACAAATAGGTAAATACGTCGCAATCTCCAGCCGTTATCATCTCCGTATTATACCGAACGACGGCAATGACGTTGCTGAGAACTACTTCGTAGTCTACAATCTCCTCATAAGAAGCTGTTAATTCTGCTGGCTGAATGTAGATCGGATAGCCAGCTGTGACCTGATCTTCCGGGTCGAGCCAGAAACGACTTGTGAAATGAACCTGCCAATTCTGAAATGCTACACAGACAAGTATGGACGGCCCAGCCCTACGAAGCCCATTAACCAAAACTCCATTGAGCGAACTAACATGCTCATCCTGTAGAACGTAGTCTGGAGGCTGATTAACTACTAGCTCAACCTCTGAAACAGATCCTACGTTATTGGCAATATCGACGGGGACGATGCCATACTTATAGGTGCCGGAAACAACTTCGAAGAAAGATAAGAAGGTGCTTCTGGTCGTCCCTTGAAAGACACCGTCCCGGTAGATGCTATAGAACTCAATGTTGAATGAGCCAATGATCGGATCAGTCCATGCCAGCAAGATATTATTGTCAATGACCGAAGCATTGATGATTGTCGGTCCAGGTGGGATTACGTTGACGACAACAGTATCTTCTAACTCTGAATAGATTCCCTGATCATTGATGCTCTTGATTCGATACGTCCCAACTAGGCCAGTGAAAGGATTAACGTCAACACTGGTAGAGGCTGTCCTGACTACGAAATCGCTGGAGTCCCAATTAACAGCTCCAAATCGAATCTCATAGAGAAGAATGCCAGAAATCGAAGGGCGGACCCATGACAGACGAATGGTCGTGCCAGTTAGGACGTAGTCGAAATCATACGGAGGTTCGAGTAAGACTGAAACTGCTACACGCTCGGCAAGAACCCTAGTAATTGGCGAGATCGATCGAGTAACTAGACCGACCTGCTCAGCCAATATCACCAGGGCTTCATAGAGCTTTGGATCCTCGATGTGCCGACCACGAATGATCGCAAGAGCCTGCTCGGACCTATCCTTAATGATGGGCAGACCTAGAGCTATGAGGGCTGTGTTATCGGACATTACGCCGGCTCCTCAACCCACCATGCAGAGTGATAGATCGTTATCCTCGTGATCTTGAATTTTTCTCCATAGGCATCCACAGAACCCTTCAGACGTCCTTTTTGACTCTGAACATTGAATTCGGACTGTTGAAATCTCCCAGGTGTTGGAGTCAGAACGACAGAAGGAATATTCGAGACGACCGCATCATCCAACCCCGAGAACTGCATGTCGATCGCGCCATTCCCAAAAGCTCTTAGCCGAATCCCACCGAAGTAATTGACGGCTATGCTCTCCTCGATCCCAACATATGCTGTCTGGAACGTAGGATTGGGAATGACTCTGAGATCATCTCCCACCGCATCAGGATCAAGGTAATAGATATTGGCAACGAGAGAGCCTAACTTGAAGACTGGCTCACCATCGTCATCCACATCAATTCCAATGCTGGATGGCACATAGCCATTGAACGTCCAGAGAGACCATCGGACGTCCTTTACTGTCATTCCATTTGAGAAATCACAGTATGCGATCACATTGGGAGTCACAGAACCATCGATCGGAAGGAGAACGTATATGACCTCGTTGATCGCGTCGAGTGAGACTTGAATTTTCGAAAATGCTGTTTTCGTAATTCTAGCCCAGACGTCATCAATCTTCTCGGACAGAACATTCGCGAAAGTCCCATCGTAGGCAATCAGCCCCTTCTTGGATGCGAACACATATCTATCGACAGTGTTTCCTTCCTCATCCATGATAGCAGCGACACCAAAGACAGAAGTTCCTATCCCCGACTCAATCGGCCCCGTGACCTCCCAATAGACTGGCTCATTGCCATTGTTTGCTGTCGAATAGACTCGTGAAGACTTGTGAATCATCAACGTCGATCCACGATAGGCGACGCAATTCTTCACTCCTCCACCAGCAGTTGGCTCGACTTCGATTCCACCTTCGATCAACGAAATAGATTCAGGCTCGCCAGCCTTGGAAATGTATACGGACGATGGCTCCGTGTTAGGTGCCCACCCAACGAGTCCACCCGCGAATGTCGTGAATCCCAGAACAGCCGGGATCGTTGTCATCTCATCCTTGAGATAATCTGCCGATCGGACCAACTGTGAATCATAGAATTCGAATTCGGCTTCCGTTTCCACATTGTTGAAAACAGAGTAATTCTCAACAAAGAAAAGTTCTGGCCCTTCCTGATCCCCATCGAACTCGGGGATAACTCTACTCGCCAAAATGTGGCGCGCAACAGTGCCGACCGGGCCAATCGGCAAATTGAGTATCTTTCCCTTGAATCCACCAGTGACTACGTATTGAGCGTATGTGGTAGGACCGGGCTTGGTTATGAATCCACTGTCTGTCTCGTAAGCCACAGCAATGAGGTGCATCCCCGGCTCGATGAATCCAGCATTGACTGAATCAATGACTCCGAGATCAAACCCTGATGGAGGGTTTCCTCCTGCCAATCGAGCCGGAACTCCAGATCCCTGATAGAGCCAGATGAACTGACCTGCCATTCCCACGATACCATTATGAGGAGACAGATAGGCTCTGTCATTCATAACGATCATGGAGAAGTCGAGCATTCCAGGTATTTCGAGAAGGACTACTCCAGGGAATAGAGAGTCAAATATCTTTCCAGTATTATCAAGATAGATAACTCTGTCAGCTTGGCCCTCAATCGAATACGGGAAGAACCGACGCACGCCTGTTGGGACAGCAAGAGAGATACTCGTCCCGTAACGAGTCTCAAATCCCCCATTGATATAACGGAGATTATTGGCTATTTGGAAGTGGTCTGTCGGGGTATTCTCCGCTGGTCCACGATTCCATAAACCGTTAAAATCCGTGATATGCGTAGGCGTCAGTTCTTCGATCATTAGCCCAGCTTTGGATACTCGATCTCCGCCGTCACCACGTCGCCAGTGACACCAGCGACATACGCAGCGGCAGCGTGCTCGACACCGGCGCTGTAAACGAGAACCTTGCCAGTCGCACGATCAAACTTGAAATCATGCGTCCCTTTCCCTTCGATCCGAGCGAGAATGGGATTCTTCGTCGTTCCGGGCTTCACGATGCCAGTGGGAACTTCTCCACCAGCGACGTAATTGCCTGTGAACGCCAGAGTTCCAACGATCCTGATCGAGCGAAGACCAGGAAGGTCATGTGTCTTCGTGAAAACTACCGCCATCTGTAACCTCTCCTTCTGACCGGTCGGTCCTGCAACCTCTTGGTCAATGCACTGATGAGAAGCCGCTTGAAATACTCAGCACGACCTCCAGCGGCATTCCCTCGTGCTGTTGCACTACCTCCGAAATTTGATGCAAGAGCTGCCGTTTCCGCTGCCAGGAATTGCTTCGCGTTTGGAATTTCGATGACTGAGTTGGCTGCTGTGATAGCGTTGAGAGATCGGAGATATCGGAGCTTGACCTGTCTCTCAGTAGTAGCTCCAAGGATCTGAATCCTTCCCTCACGAAAGACCCAAGTCTTGAGCTTTGTCTCAGGTTCGGCGTCTGGCTCCCAGCTGACTTCTTCCATCTGCTCGAATCTATGCTCCCCAACTGCCCTCTCGTCGAGATACATGGGGAACACAAAATCGTCCGGGAGGGTAATCTCACGCGCTCCAGGTTCAACGGTGATAATGGATGCGATCTCGTGAAGTGGGGGCAGATCATTGCTCTCCAACTCAGCCTGCAATACCCCAATAGCCGATTTGAGATAGGGCAGTAAGATCGTATAGGGCCATCGAGCCTTCGCAGCATCATTGAGATAGACAGCTGCCGACTCATCCATCACATCTGATGCTAAAAGTATCATGCTTCTGGTGCTCCAGTAACTGTCCCAGGTAAGACACCATCAGTCGATAGCTTTTCCAGAATCCTCTTATTCAGAGATTTCGTCGTGAAGTTTCCAGTGTTGACGAACTTGATGAAATCAGCCGCTTCCTGTCCTGTGTAAGCATGGCTATGAGGAATGTTGTTATTATCCCTCAAATTGATCATGACAATAGCCGGCGGGTCATCGGGGCCACCTTCCACACCAAACGTCGTAGACACGATGCGAAACTTGGATTTGGTTATCCCCGGAATGACCACCGGCTCTGTCAGGGCAAGTTCTTCCATGCTAGACCTTTTCCATCGCTTCGACCATCTCGCGATACCGAACCATGTCGATGATTTCTCGACAGACTGGGCACTTCACCGCTCCGAATGGGACTTCCGACTTGCAGTAGACGCAAGTGTTATCGGAATCACCTGTCCGGAGAACCCAAGGACGAGAGACAGCCAAACGTGTGGCTGCCATCCTCTGAAGATGAGAAACCGATGAGTGCCGGTTCGTGCGCGAGAAGGTGTCGTCGGCGATCTTGACCAGCTCTTCAAACCACCTAAGCTGCTTCTGCTCCGAGCTGAGAACCATCTCCCCGAACAGGCTACGGATAACCCCCTCATCCTCATACTGTCCCGGCACCCAGAACAAGCCAGGCTCAGCAATGTCGGGGATTCGACCAATGTGTCCTCGCTGGAAGTCTCCAACGATTGATTCGGCGACAACGTCAAACGGGACGCGCACCTGAGTCTGGATGTCGTTCTTCGTCTCCTGGTAGTAGACGCTGTCACCAATCGGCAAGAATGCCAAACCCTTAGTCGGTGCAGCCGGAATCACGAAGTAACCAGGATACAGACCGGGTTTTGGCTCCGAGATTTCCTCTGGAAATAGCGATACGATTGTAGCTCCCTGCTGATATGCCATTAGATCTCACCCTTCGTTCCCCCAATAGTGCCGGGGATGATTACTTTTTCTGCTTCCCTCTCATAGTTCTTGGGAACTGTCACGACTGCGTGTGGATCAGTAAAGAGCCACGATCTATTCTCATCATCCAGAACATCCTTGAAATAGGAGACCGATTCGTCGAAGAGCTTCTTATCCCTCTCCGTCAGAATGTTCATCAACTCTCTAGGATTGTGTGGATGACGCTGCGCGTAGATAACGATCTCGCACACACGGAATAGTGGTTCGAGTGGTTCCTGATTTTGAGAGAGAAATGGATACATAATTTCATAGTGTCCATTCCTGCTTTCCGGTATCTCCAAAACAGGACAGTAGAGAAAAGTTTCCAGAACCCAGCAGTCGGGAAAGTGCGGATATTTCGGAACTTCCAACTCACCAGTCTCCTCTCGGAGAAAGATGTGCTGCATATAGTAAACGTGATAAGTCCCAAATCTGCGCTCTGTCTGAGAGGTTGACCAAGAGATTCTATACTTGGGACGTCCTTTGACAACGTCTCTCCCGTAACGAATTTCGAGAATGTGATTGATGGCACGAGCTTCCTGCTGCCAGGGTGCGATATGAATTTTTCCAGCCGGATCTAATGATGGCATTCTGTATAAATGGGGGATGAGTTATTAGCCCATCCCCCGGCCGGATTAGTAACCCGCCGGCACTGTCAGGCCGTAGATGTAGGCGATCTCGGCCGGATTGCGAACGAAGTAGTTGAACGACGCAGTGATGTAGAACACCTGCGACGTCGCAACTCCACCAGACGCGCCCCGGATCTCGAAGATACGCCGACCATCAACGGTGTAGAATCCCGGTGAGTGCATTTCTGCACGTCCCCAGGCATCGTTGGCGATGAAGTCGATGCGGGTCTTGTCCCACGAGAAGTGGGTCTTGATGGGAACTCCCGCGATCGTCATGTTCTCGCCGAAATAGAGATCGAGCTTCTCTCGACCACTCGCCGGACGATTGATCACGGACATCAAGTAACCAAGCTCTTCATACGCCACGAGCTGTGCCGGATGCATCCATGCGGTGACTTTCTTCCCCGCACCCATTCCGACACGATCTCCGACCTTGTTCATCGCAAGGCGAGCATGAGGAAGGGCCAATCCACCAGCCGCGTTGACCGAGTTCGCGCGGATCTCGGGGGTGAGCGCTCGATCGAAACCGAGCCAGAGTCCCGTCGAAGCGGATGAATGGTGGTATGGAACCCCAAGCAGCGATGTCGGCGGAGTCGCGACGACGCCAGAAACGACGATTTTGTCGCCGTTTGCAACGCCCGCGACGTCCGCAAACTTGATCTGCTTGTCCGGCCCAGAGTGATACGTGATCGACCTCTCACCGGCAGCCGTCCGGTTCGTCGTGAGGGTCGAGTTGTAGATGTTGATGGGCTGACCGTAGCGCAGCAAACGCGCTCCGAAGCCGTCCGATCCCAGCGTTGCAGTCGTCACGCCCGCGGCTGACGAGAACGCTGAAATGGTCCCGAGCACACCGTCTCCTCCCTGCATCGACAGGGAATCGACGTTACGACGGAACTCTGCCATTGACGTTGCCAATAGATGACGCAGGGTGTTGACGACAGCTTTGCGCCTGTCATCCGTCGCCCACTCTGCCCGCTTCGTCCACTCCACGGCATGCCGCAGATTGACCGTGTTGATCACGGCCTTGTCGAAGACTGGGCCCTCGCCGCGTCCGAGATCGCCGCCGTCAGAATCGAAGTGACCGAACTTTCCACCCGGTCGCAGTTCGAGTGGAATACGCATGTCCCTCTCCGAGACGACCTGGACAGGCCGCTTCGAAATGAAGGAATAGAACGTATCCTCACGCTCGAACAGAACAGGAATGGCTCCGCTGTCGTCCACTCTCTCGAGTTCTGCGCCGACGACCTGAATGGCTGTCATTGCCATGAGGTCTCTCCTATCGCCTCCCCTTCAGTGTCGCCTTGCCGCTCAGCACATCCATGTCAGAAGTTCTGTTCCAGTCGATATTTCGGGGACTGGTATCCCGAATTGTCTTCGGACGTGACGGGCTTCCGTGACCATGCGGCCTTGGAGGTGGCTCGTTGCTTTCTCTCGGCTGACCGTTACCCCTCGCCTCAACCTTGAGTTTGTTTTCCTCTCTGACCTTTCTTGCGTGTTTGGGCAACACCTGTTTAGCGCGCTCCAGATACGCGGAGGTGATTCTGGACGTGTGCCCTCTCGCATATGATGCACGTCGTGCATTCGACCAGAGCCGATCCATACGACGCATATGGTTCGGATCCCCAGTCAAATCCGCATCAACGAGTCGGGTAAGCTCGCTGATGAGTGCTCGACGTAGCGTTGGCTGTAGCTTGTTGTTCGGATCAATCTCGCGCTCGATGAGTGGGGACAGCCCAGTCATGATCTCGGTATTGACCGAACTCTGCGTCTCTCGGTATCGAGTCGTCTCGAACTGATTTTTCTTGTCCTCGAATTCCTTTTCACGAGGATCAGGACCAGACTTGGCAACTCCTGGAACTCCATCCCGGCCCATGAAAGTCCGCCAGAAATGCAGCGCCGAGTGCTCGAGATTTTTGTTTCCATCCCGACGACCCTTTGCGAATGCAGCGGTCACAAAGGCAGTGATCGGCTCGTCGATGATATCGTAGTAGAGTTCTCGGTTCTTCTCTTCCAGGGCGGGCAGGATATTCTTTGCCAGTCGAGCCGCGGCAGCCGGGTCAGCCTTCGCTACTTCGTCGTAGAGGAATGCGAAATCCCCCCGATCGACGAGTGCATCGGAAATCTGAGAGAAGCTGTCCTGAACGTCAGCGGCTTCCTGCGCTTCCTTTGGCGACGTGAAGATGTTCTTGAACTGAGAATGCTCTGCGATGGCGACGCGCACCTCTGGGTGCTTCTTGAAGATGTCGGGATAGTCCTTCTTGAGGCCGCGGATAGATGGAAGCTTCGGACCTTTGGCCTCTACTTCTTCCTCATCTTCCTTGTCGACCTCCTCGTCTATCTCGTCTTCTTTTTCTTCCCCTTCTTCGGTGTCGTCAGGTTGTTCTTCGTCGACGTCGTCTTCATCAGATCCTTCATCGGATCCCTCTGCTTCTTCCCCTTCGTCCTCATCTGCATCACCTCCGAGTTCGTCAATGTCGTCAGCACCGACACTGGGAACTTCTGGGAGAGCCGTTACATCAGACCGACCACCACCGTCTCCATCAGCAAAGAATGGACCTACAACCTTAAACATTATGCTTCTCCACTTTCGACGCCGGCTGGCGCCTCTACTTTCCCAGGAGCTTCACTCCCAGATCCCTCAGGACTTTCTTCACCACCCGGCCCACCGAGAAGTCCCTGCTTCATTGCCTGCATCATCTCTCCCATCTCATGGGCCTTGAAATGAGCAATGCAATTCTGGAAACCAATGGGATTTTCCTTCTTGATCTGCTGTCCAACTTCTGAGATCAAGAAAGACTGAATGGTCTGCTTGTGAATGGCGTGGTTATCCAACTCCATGTCAGGCATGACAGACGGCATGAACTGAGGCTGTCCAGTCATGGGGTCCATCCCACCGGGCATGGGCTGACTTGCGAGCAATTCGATAATTTCGTTGAGCTGCTTCGATCTGTCGTCGTCTCCCGGAATATAGAAGTCGTCGAATCCCAAAAGCATCGCCACGTTACCAGAATTCTCTGGATGGAACACAGCCGAATTGACTTCGGGAATTTCCATCTCCAAGAGCTTCAGCATCAGATCGCGCTTCTGGACATTAGAGATTGGGAATGTCTCTGAAGTCTCTGCGACGACCTCTCCGATCTTTCCGGTCATCTCAGACTTACGAATCCACACATTGATGAATCCCATCTTGCCATGAGGCTTGACGAAACGCTCATCGTAGCGCAGATTCTTGAGATAATCCTTGGTCGCCTTGGTCATCATGTCAGTCCAGCAAGAACTGACGACACGCCAGGTTATTTGGAGTCGCTGGAGCGCTTGCGCCCGCGACATCTCATATTCCTTAGCTGTGCCCGAACCAGACGATATCGCACCGCCATAGATAGACGGAAAAGCTCCAGAAACGAACTGCCCGAATTCTTTGAGTTCTCCGGAAAAGTATCGGACTTCCTCGGAAAGTGTCGACGGCTTCGTTTCATGAATGAGATTGCCAATGGTCTGGCCTGCTGGAACCTTGACTGGATACATTGCTCCAGGTGCGACGCGAGAATCCTTGTATTTCTTCAGATTGAGCAGATCTGAATCTGCCATCATCATCGGCGTGCCATGCTCGATGTTATCAATCGTCATCGTGACTAGTTCATTCGTTAATTCCTGAACTGTCTTCAATGACTTACCAAGAGCTTGGCACAGCAGATGGGGCGAAGTCGGTGATGTAGAGATCGTCCAATGATCGTCCATGTCCTCGTTGTGCGCGTGAATGAAGTTATCACCCGCTTGGACGAAATAGACACCATCGGGGAACTTGGCTAGAAGGGACTCACGGATGGCATCATCCTCGATCTCCTCCAATGCCCAATTACGAAGCCATCGCTGTCGAACCGTGACCAGTGAAGTCTCGCCATATCCCCGATCATTCGAGAGATTGCGCGCCCAACGATCGTATTTCTCCTCGTCTCTCGTTGGATCTACCAGTTCTCGAATATCAGGGACCGATCCTTTGAACGCCGAAATGATCGCTCCGGGCGACTGCTCCGTGTCAAGCGTGATATAAGGGCATTCATCCTGAGAAGTAGCACGATGAGGAATACGGAAATAGAGAGGAGAATAAGCTTTGATGTCCTCAGTAATCCGTGGAACTTCTTCCTGACCGACAATCCCTGGAACTTGTTGTGGTATCTCATCAACGTCTGGTTGTCCTTGATATCCGCACGTAGGGCAAGTCGATCCCATCGCACCGGGCTGCATGTCTGTCCCACATTCAGGACAGTAAGTCTCCTGTTGCATCTGCTGAACCATCCCCGGAATCGGCTGGACTACCGTTCCGAGTTTGGGATCAGTTCTTGAATAATTGTAGAAACCGACGACTCCCTGATTCCACATAATATAGAGAGACCTAATAAGAAGCAGAGGAGCTTTGTTCCTTCTCTGCAAAAGTTCGGCCGCTCTGGAGTAGACTTTAGATGTAGACACGTCTGCTTGCGAATCAGCGTCGTCAGGGAAGAACTTGGTTCCTGGAATACCCGACGCCATAGCCGCAATGACGGATTCTCCATGAGCTTTGTAGATGTTGACGGTCCTTGGTTCAAATCCTTCGAGGTCGAGATCGTCATTCTCGATTCTCATGTAGTCTTCGATCGGTCGCCAATCCTGAGCTGTCTCCGACCAGACATTGTGCTGGTTATCATTCCAGAAGTGCTCCATCAACTTCCATTCACGGAGCATCGTCTCCCGAAATTCCTCCTCAGCCAGCTCGTAACCATCGACGAGAGCCATCAGTGCATTCTGCTCGTCTTTATTCAGACCTCCACGCAGAGGTTCCGAGTCGATCTGAGCAGGCGCACCGACAGCTTCTGGATTTTCATTAACCAGTGCAGCCTGCTCTTGCTCTGCCAACGACTCAGGATCGCCTTCGTATGGTTGATCCATCATTAAAATCCGTGTCCACAGTTATTGCAAACCTGTTCATTCCATGAACGCTTACAGCTCGGGCAGCGTTTGGGCTTTATGGATCGTTCTGGACGAATATAGACCTTATCGACCGAAGATTTCACTGGATCCAAACAACCCCATTGCCGAGCCATCGCGTCTGCAATTCCTGTATAGGTTACTGACCGTCTATCGCCCCTGTAAGGACCAGAGGCAATGTTCCGAATCCGCTCGAAATGCGTGTGGGAGAAATCCTCAGTCTCAACTAGCTTCGGGAGATTCTTCAACCACAAACAAGTCGATTTCTGCTCTCCATCCCCGAACATATAGGGCTGGATTATCTGATCGGGTTTTCGTATGCGTGTTGAGATAACTCCAACTGGATTCTCAATGGCAATTCGACCGACATTTGCCGTCATTAGGGCAGCCACGAAGAGGAGGGCATCCTCCTGCTCCTCTTTTTTGTCCTTGAAATACCTCGCCCCACTGACACATAAGTGCGTGCAGGGCGGAAATGCGATGAAAAGATCCCAACTATCGCGTAATGCGACCGTAACATCGCCTTCAATATGTCTGCCAGGACGCCGAGTCGGTTTGAAGTCACAACTCCAGGCTTCATGACCTAATTCATTGAAGGCATCACGAACCTTACCCGAAAATTCACACCCTACAAGAACTTTCATCGCATCGGGACGTTGACAATTCCTGCAAAGTTAAGGAGATAGATCAGGACGAAGATGATCGCTACCACTCGGATGATCGTCTTGATCGGAGGACTCATCGGGACGTAGGTTTCCACAATGTAGAGCACAACGCCGATGATGATGAGCACTATCAGCACTGTAATCATTTGTCATTCCCCGGTTGACCGATCTTAATTCGCTTGAGTCTGACCGAAACATCGGTCAATGGACGAACGAATCCACATTTCAGTGGAGTATTGTCGGGTAATGCAGCCCACGGCCCACCGACAAGAACAGAATACTCAAGTCCCAGCCCATCATCAAATCGAACTGGCGTGCATGGAACTGAATAGACTACTCCTGTAACGAGCAGAAGCTCCATCCCGATCGGAATCTGGACCATCGGCATGGGTTATCTCACGACGCGCGATCCGATGCCAGTGCCACCCTTGGTGCGCTTCTTGTGCTCTTCCCAGCGAGGATCATCGGGATCTCCTCCACGGATTTCTTTGATCCCCTCTTTGTCGAATTTCATTCCGTCGTAGGTCTCGCCAGCCTTCCGACGTCTCTCCCATTCTTTCTTGTAGGGAGCTTTGGATTCGGATACAGACTTCAACTTACCAATGACAAGATTTTTCTTCTCATCGGGCAGATTGATGTCCTTGCGAGCCTTGTTGTATGGAATGGATCGACCAGGCCTTGTCGCGTAGGCATCCAGATCGTTGTCGCCAGGTTTCATCGGTGGCTTCCTGTATTGGTCGCCGGCCTTGTTTTTCGGGTCTTCATAGACAACATCGTCGTCCTCTTTGACAACCCGAGACCCAGCACCATTGCCAGGAGACTTAACCTTCTTCTTGAACTGCTGGAGTGCGGCTTTGATTCCCATTGTCAATCCCTCGAGAAAAGAGATCGCTTCTTCGGCGAAGTCTTGAGGACAAACTCACGAGCGACGGACTTAGACGGCGTATCCACGCCCTTTGGTGTCGCCCCGTGGAGAGTCGCTTGCATCAACCTGTATTGCGCTTTCGACTTGGCCGGCATTGCTATCCTCCGCGGGAACCTGTTCGATCGTAGCTTCCCTCTGTCTCAACTCGAATTCCTTAACGCGTCGTGACGCCTCAGCGAATGACATTGGCTTGGTTCTGATTGGTTCGGGCATTTCTGTCGAATCGACCCGACCCGCACCTTTTTGTGCGGCCAATATCTGATCCATCAGTCGATCATTAACGTCATGCGCTCGCTGTAGCTCGAACTCCAATCGTCGAATGTAGCTGGTATACAGCTCTTTCTCATTATCGACGACCCGGTCGCCCCCGATTGAAACGAGGCGAATGGTAGATGCGCGTGGGTTGGTCCACAGATTTGTTATCCTTTTCAAACTTCTCCATAGACCTGTAATACGAAGTCTGGTCTCCTGTCCGAGCCAGATTATCCACGATCCTTCCTTCAGCCACCAGCTTCTCAAGTTCTGCGTCTGGCGACCCAAGGAGGTCTTCAATGGCGTTGACTCCGTATCGAGTCTCGTCGTAGGCGTCGTCTCCGTCGAATTCTCTGACATCTTCAGGATTCTTTCCAGCCTTGCCAGGATCGTTATAAGTGCATTTCGGAATTATGTCTATCGTCTCAGAGCAATGCCTGAAAATAAAGAGCTTCGGGAGATTCCCTTCAGGTCTTTCGGGCTGGAACATCTCACGGTAATCCCGGAGTCCCTTCGTCCCATAGATCCTGAAGATTCGATTCGCAACGTCTTCATCATATCCTTCGGGCGGCACATATCGTGCGGGCCTTGGAGCCCATCGGAGGAATTCATGTAGAAGCTGCTTCCCTGCAATTCGATCATTCGTGGCCTTCTCAATAGATCGGAACTGTGAGGCCTGAACGAACTGCTCCATCAGTGTATGCTTCTCACCTCGCGATGCCCATGCTGATGGGTCGAGAACTACTCGACGAATCGGCTCGCCCGCACTGAGTCTTGCTACATCCGCTCCCCAGATGGCGATCTTATCTTTCGACGTGTATTCTCGATACTTGAACGCCTGCCGACCAGGAGCGATTGCATACCATCCAGCGATTGTCTTGGCCTTCAGGTCAGGGTTAATCCCACCCCAGTCGATCGCTAGGACACGCGGCCAGAATCCAGGAATTCTAAACGGGTCGATAACATGCAGAGCGTGCGCTGGTTCCCCGATGAGATGATCTGTCCTGAACTCACTGAAGACCTGGCCAGCGAATACCCACCAATCTCCTTCGACCTTTGCTTTGTATTCAGCCGGGGGCAATCTCCTCAACCTATTGATGTAATTCGGATCGTTCTTCATCAGGTATGGGTTATCTGTCAACCTTGCCCTGACGAAAGCTCTGTAGGTGCGCGTTAGTTCGTCATAGATTATCGTATCCCCGAAACCATCCCTATCCGGTTCAACGAATAGTTTACGGACCCACGCATGTCCAATGTTTCCGGGATTGGAGGCACAACGGACGCAGGCTGGGAGTTCTGGGATTGTGCTTCGCACTCGTGAGCCGACGATGTAGGTGTATTCTCCCTCCTCGAAGTGGGTAAGCTCGTCGAAGGCAGCATAATGAAACTCAGCAGTATCGTGGCTTCGTGCATCTGCCATTGACTCCAGATAGCTGAACTTAATCGACGCTCCACTTGAGAACTTCCAGATGTGATCAGTCGCGTTGTAAATCCCACCCTCGGCCTTGTAGATTTCCTCCGATCGAGGGATAAGAGATTCCTTCAACTCGGGCATTGTCCGCCGGAAGATGATCCCTCTGAAATTCTTGTTCTTATGCCATCCCATTAGGATGGGGATTAAGACCAGTAATTCAGACTTGCCACCTCCCACCGCTCCACCATAGAATGCCTCGAAGACCTCCCATGGCAAGCTGAGGAATTTCTCTTGGCGCGGGAAAGGTTTCCACGATCGCCTTACGCCACCCTCAAAGTATTCGATCTGAAGGGGCATCTATGCAGGCTCGTAATTCTCCTCGAAGAACTTTGCAGCCACAACCCATTGATCCGTGTGATCCTTAGGATTGCGCGCGATCATGTCTCCGAGTTTGGGCGATCCTGCCAGTTGATCTGGGATGCTTACGGAGATTGCGTCCATGCTCTCACCCTCGACATAGGGCCGCATCTCCTGGAGCTGCTTCTTACGATACAGCTGGAACATCATACCTCCAATATTCGATTGTCAAAGAACGTCGGTCGTTTCGACACTAAACGCGCGCAGCCCTGTGTCAGTGCGGCCGGGCTGAAACTGAACCTTATCGCCTGGAGAAAGATTGCGAAACTGCTTCGAGAATTTCGTCAGCTCAGACCAATGAAAGAAATAATCCCGACCGTCGGTTCCTTCTATGAAGCCGAATCCCTTATTGAGCCGGACGATCCGCCCGTCTAACCTCCTATCTTCCTTGATTATCTGCTGAGTCTGTTCCATTAGATCCATCCGATGGCAATTGATTTACGTATTTGACGTTGAATGCGTCAAGAGGACGACGCTCAGGAGCGTAGAGATGAAGATGGGAAGTGCGCTCATCATGGAGATGCTCACCCTTGTTGATCGTTCGATCTATAACAGAACTTAACTGATTCGCCATCTGTGCGGCCAATCGAGCTCGATCTTTCGGGGCGATGTGTTCGAGATTCTCCTCACTGATGAGATTGAGGGCAAGTAGGATCTTGTCCTGCGCAGCATCTCTTACTCGACTCAATCCTGCATAGATTGAGTCCCGGATCTTCTGATTCCGAGCCAATCGTTCTTCTGGATCAGCAAGTTCCCTGATCCCTACACGAGCTAGAACGCTCGCATATCCAGGACTGACATTCCCAACTTCTGCCGCAGCCTCTGGACCTGCCACGATGCAAGTCGCAGCCACCACAGCTCGCATATCGTCATCGAGCAATGGCTTGTCGCGAGCCGATCCATCCTTGCGAAATCGTGCCGTGTCAAAGCTAACAGCCTTGCTGTCAGGACTGACAGGAGAAACCTCATCATGAAGCTTCAGTCTTGAAATTACATCATGATCGATCGAAGCTCGCTTGTCCAATTCTTCTCTTGAAATGAACATGGCTATTGCACGTATTCTTTGAATTTGGGATTGTTCACGATATTCAATTCAGGTTTGTGCGCCTGAATCATCTCGAACTCAAAGTTCCTCATGTCAATCCCTGACTCGAAGAACCAAATGTGAACTTCATCCGTGTCTCTGAGCTGATCCTTACGACCATTCCCAAAGATGTGATGCCCACCCAACCGAGTTAAAGGCGACTCTGTGCATCCAACATAAATGTAAACTCCTTCTCGCATTACTGCATAGACGAGTTTCCACTTTTTGATAGAGCCTGCCTTTAATGTCCAGTCAGGTGGTTCCACGGGCCTCTAGGGTAACATGATACGGACGCGAAGTCAACCCCCCTTTTTATTGATGGAAAAAGTGTTCATCGAATGAACGGTTAGTCTGGGGTCATGTCTTGCTTCCCATAGATGAGGCTCATTTTCATTAGGAAAGTCTATGCTATCTACCCGTTGCGTGATGGATGCTCCGCATGGGCGGGGACGCATGGGACCCGTCGCAGCGAATATGGGATGGAAGTAATGCCCTTATCTACGGGATAGGGATGGAAGTAATGCCTTACGTCCATTACGCAAGACTACGTAACGCGTTACGCCAGGTTGCGTAACGTCTGTTACAGGGTGTAACAGTTCAGGGTAGAGAAAAGGCCGCCCGTTTCCAGGCGGCCATCGATCTAGCGGTTAGCGACGTCCGTAAACGTCTACGTGTGAACCGTGGTCGACCGCGACGTTGCGCGGGGTGCGCATGCGGATCGTCGTTGTCTCGCGGATCGTGGCGGCAATGGGATCGCCCAGTTCCACCATACGGCCCATGCTGTTAGGGCCAGTCTCGAAAGCGCCCGCAACGTCTAGCGCAGTCGCGCTCGTCTCGAAAGTCAGTGATACGCGGGTGCGGGTGTAGGGCTTGCCAGTCAGTTGCATTGTCTTAGACCTCTTGTCTGTTGTGAATGTGGGCGGCACCCGGAATGAGTGCCGCCCCGTGCGATGAGTCTATTCGTCGTCGTCGTCCGCGAGCGCCTTCGTCGCCTTAGCGATCGCCTGCTCCCGCGTATACTTGCCGGGCTTCGCCTTCTGAATGTCGTTGGCCATTTTCTCAATGGCTTTCTCTGGGCCTTCAGCCGCGCTGCGCACGCGCTGTGAAGTGCGACCACGCGCTGCGAGGTCTGCGCCGTAGAGCGCAAACTTTTCGAGCGAGGGCTTGCGGGTATCCGGCACCGAGGGATCATCCTCTTTCATCGGAGCGCGGAGATTGCCGCTCGCGATTGCCAGAAGCGCCGCCCAGACCTGCTTTTCGGTCTTCACGTTGTCGCCAAGCG
>Ga0209593_10000180_pt1 | contig 33976 bp, 13 predicted proteins | sample PPLLaktember2015_3_FD_187260 | JGI IMG/M metagenome (GOLD analysis project Ga0209593, IMG submission 187260) | Freshwater sediment microbial communities from Prairie Pothole Lake near Jamestown, North Dakota, USA - PPLs Lake P7 Core (6) Depth... | ecosystem: Environmental > Aquatic > Freshwater...
GGCTCCGGGGACCCGTCTCGCCAATTTTCGGTCCTCGAAAATTTGGCTCAACAGGGCGTTCCAGGGGAGCACCGACACGCCCCTATAGCACAAAAATAACCTTATCTTAGTGACATTCGGGACAGGCGAGAAAAATCCACACTGTCTATAGCAAGAAACATGCCAAAAAATGCATCAATCTGACCTCCGAACCTCATCGTCGGAGCTCTGAAGGTCATCGTTCTATAGTATTTTCTAAAAATCGGAGAAAATAACGCGGAAATCGACCTTATTTTCCGCATTCGGAACGTTTTTCTCCGCTTTTGCTTCTCAGAACTCCGACCTCGGAGTTCTGAGCTCTATAAAATCGGGGCTCGGAACTGCAACGTTGACGTTTTTTGCCTGGATTTCGGAGTTATTTTAAGGAACATTGAAGAAAAACGATTCAACATCGGTGATATTTTACTCAACATCGTCGTTTTTTTTTACGATTTCTTCTATATTTTATAGAACGATGACGCTTTTTGTAGGGCGAACGGCGCTCAGAGCTCGGAACGCGGTTTTTTTTGGCATGATTCTTGCTATATATAATAATTTGCAGTGCCGGTTTATTGTGCGAGGTTTCTTGGGAGGGTCTGACTCCGGGTTTTGTGGACTGGTGGACCCCACTGCGTGGGGGAGCGTTTGCAGTGCCGGTTTATTGTGCTGTGCTTCCTGGGAGAGTCTGACTCCGTTGTTATTTGCAAGCGGTTTAGTTCCCATCCCACGGATTCGGTCTCTGTCCATACTGTCCATAATGTCTTTCCCCTTCACCACTCACCACTCACCAATCCCCATTCACCAATCCCCAATCACCCATCACCAATCCTCACTCACCCATCGCCAATCCCCACTCACCCATCACCAATCCCCAATCCGCAATCCCAAATCAACAATGACCAATGACCAATCCCCCACCCGATCCACCGGCAATAGCCCGAGAAAATTTCAAAATAGCTTGAAAAATCTCCCTCTTTCTATTACAATATTCTCGAAGGCAAAAGGTAATTTATGAAAGATTTATCGACAATAAAAGATGAAGCAACATTGGGTATCGTAGAAGATGTCAAGCACGAGATATTTTCCTCTGTGGGGAATGCAATAAAAGAACTCGTCTTATATGGCTCGTATGCCAGGAACGATCAAACCCTTGATTCCGATATCGATATTGTTGCTTTTGTCGATTGTGAGAAAAAAAAATGGGGCGATATCAGGAACAAACTGTCGGAAATAAAAGTGGACTTATCTCTTAAATATGATGTGGTCATCTCTATTATAATAAAAGACTACCGCCAGTATTTAGCCTCAAGAGAAACAGTTCCTTTTTATTCCAATATTTATCGCGATGGGGTTGCGATTTATGGTTGAACAAAATAGGAACAAAGACCTATCCAAACATCGGTTACAGAAAGCAAAAGATGACCTGGAATCGTCACAACTACTTTTTGAAAATAATAAATTGAGTCAATCCATCAATCGCTCTTATTATTCTATATTTCACGCAGCGCGTGCGTTATTGGCGTTAGAAGATTTCGATTCCAAAAAGCATACGGGAATAATCGCTTTTTTTAATAAGCATTTTGTAAAGTCAGGAAGAATCGGGAAGGAATATTCAAAGATAATAATGGATGCTCAGGATTTTAGAAATGACAGTGATTATGATGACTTTTTTATAATATCGAAGGAGGAAACCTTGCATCAATTAAACGATGCCGCAAAATTCATCTTTATGATCGAGGGTTTCATTCGGGACAATTATTAAAATATGTAGGGTTTGGGGCGTTGCTTTGCGAAAAAGGGGCCAGGCATGAATGCCACTAAGTTAAGCCTAAAATTCGATTGAAATGAAGTAACGGGGCTGTAGTCGGTTTCCCCTTTCACTTCATCTCTCCGCCGTTCCTCGGCTCCGAGAACCCATTTCGCCGATTTTCGGTCCTCGAAAATCTGGCTCAATAGGGCGTTCCAGTGGGCACCGACACGCCCCTTTTGCAAAAAAATAACCTTAACTTAGTGACATTCGGGCCAGTCGACCTTTAACCCCATTTTTTTTCTTGACATTTTTTTTGGGGAGGTATAAAATGGAATATGCGAATTAGACAGAAAAGGTTTTCAGCAGTTTGCGTAGGTCATACGGCACAATATATCTATATATCTATCAATCAAAAAAAGGAGAAGAATCAAAATGAAAACAAAAGAATTTAACAAAAAACTCGTGTTAAGCAAAGAGACGATTGCCAATTTGGATAATGATGAAATGAAGGTCATTAGAGTCGGAAATCAAGCGAATACCTGTGAGTATGGGACAATTTGTGAGTCAGATAGTCCTATATGCTAGTGTGATAAAAAAGCGGGGACAGGCTAGAAAACGATGAATGACGAAAGAACTTTCGCCGGGAAACAGGGGGCGGTGCGTGCAAACGTGCAAACTCCGCCGGAATTTATACTACACCTCATCCTCTTTCTTTTTATTTTTCAGGAATCGAGTTGACATACAAATAATACTTTTGCCACCGGCAGGTCCGCGGCGCGGACGCCCTCATTGTAGAACCCGGGCCGGAGATATCTTTAAGTAGAAGCATCTGACTCCGAAAACGTGATGAATGCTGCCTCCGGCGGGCAGGGAATCCTTTTGTAAAAGGCCCTCACGGAGGGCGAGGTTCCTTGACCCCAAAAAACTTTTGTTGAGTCTTCTTTCGACGATGGCGCCTCGCCTGTACGGCACCCGGATAAAAACAAAACCCGCGCATCGCGCGCCTCATCCCAATTCATCACTCATCATTATCTTTTCAAGTGGACTTTATGGACAGAGATCGAATCCGTGAGATTTTGCAAAATCGTGGTAATACCAATGTAGGGGTGGAAACCAAACCCGCCCAATTTCCAGTAGGAGCAGACCGGCGTGTCTGCCCTGTCCACTAAGTCCACATGGTCCACGCAGTCCACTAAGTCCACTTGAAAAAAATTAGCAATTATCAATTAGCAATTAGCAATCGAATAGCGCCTGCGGCACGAAACGAGGCGATTCAGTTCCAATTTTTCGTGCGAATATTTTGTCCATAATGTCCATATTGTCCATCAAGTCCATACTCTTTTGCATAATGGCCATTGGCATTTTTCTTGACTGTCCCTTTTTTGCCCACTGTTTTCCTGTGAGGGGGGGAGTTTTCCTTTGGGCAATGGGTTGAGATCAGAGGCCGGAGTGTCCGGACCGGATCGAAAAAAGCCATCTTGGCAGTACATATACCCAAAACCGAAGCCGGTAATCGGATTTATCGAATAATTCAGGCAGCCTTTTCCTTTCTTAAGGCAATAATCTTGCCAAAAATATCATTGCATAGAGTTCAAATCTGTTTCGGTTGAGTTCAAAAAGTCATCTTTTGACCGATTTTCTCAAAAATCCGGGGGAAAAAGATCAAAATCCGAGCAATTAACTGCGTTATCGCAGTTTAGAAGTCCATAAAATCGAAGTTTAAAATAGAGCCGTAGGTGATTAAACCTGTGATTTTGTCGTTTTTTACTTCGATTTTTGCGTTTTTTGAAGCAAAGATTTCCCTTTTATCGCAAGCGATGACTTTTTTAGGTCTGTGGAGGACGTTCAAGGCTATGCCATCGTCATTTTTGGGCATGAAATATGCCTATAAAAAATCGCCTGTTGTAAATTTTCTCGCCTGTCCCCTTTTTTCCCCACTGCGTGGGGGGGTGTTTGCAGTGCCGGTTTATTGTGCGAGGTTTCGCGGGATGTGGACGGGCAGACACACCGGTCTGCCCCTACGGATCGGGTATTACCGCGATTTTGTACAATCCCACGGATTCGGTCTCTGTCCATAATGTCCATACTAACCATTAAAAAAATCAATCCAAACAAAACTATCTACAATAATCAAATTCTATTCTCCCTTAATTCATCAAGGTTACCTTCCCATTTGGCCTTGCCTTCCATTTGGAGCAAATTATGATAAACCTTCATTCTTTTGACATATGATCTAACTGCTTCTTCAGTAATTTTTTCTATTCTCTCTTTTTTTTCATCTATTTTTAAATATTCAGTCCAAATTGCATCATCGATATTAACTATAACTTGCATTTTCGGCCTCCCTGAAAAATATACAATTGTTTTTGAAAATTGTCAACTATGAACCACTGATTACACAGATTAAAACAGATTAACACAGATTAAAAAAAAGGGGGCCCACAGGTTACGCGGATTATAATTTCTCGATCTCTTCTTTTGAAAGGCCGGTATATCTGGATATTTTTTCGATTGGTTCGCCTTCATCTTTCATGGCTTTTGCTATCTCAACGGCCTTGTCTGCTTTTCCTTCCTCAAAATAGGTATCGATAACCCCTTTCAAATCACGGTAAACCATCAAACTCTCCTCGTATTCAGACAACTCTTCTTTCGAAAGCGATCCGATATTATCGGGAATTTCTATCGGTTCCGGGTACTTTGTCATCATCTATAATTTCTCGATCTCTTCTTTGGGGATTTTCGTCAGTTCAAAGATATCCTCAATTGGATAACCTTTGATTTTCATGGCTTTTGCTATCTCAACGGCCTTGTCTGCTTTTCCTTCTTCAAAAGAGGTATCGATAGCCCCTTTCAAATCACGGTAAACCATCAAACTCTCCTCGTATTCCCACATCTCCTTTTCATTAAAAGCAGCGATCCGGGCTATATCGAAACCTTTTAGAAATACCTTTTCTTTGAGAATCTCCGGGATCGAATCGAAATCTTCAAGATTTTTTAAAAAATACAACCACTTTTCGAAATGGGTTTGCAGTTCTTTTTCGGTTTTGGTAAATCGCGGCATCTCGATAAATATATAAGTCAGCTTATTATAGAAGGTCTGGCAGTATTGATCCTTCAACTGGACTTGAGTCAGGATGCTTTTTTGAGGGCGTTCGTCCTCGAACTCGAAATCCAAAATGGCCACACAATACACGGGTTTTAGATTGAAATCCCAATTCCCCTTTTCTGCTTGCTCCCTGATCGGGAAAGTGGTATAAAACACAGACCGGTCTTTAAAGAATTTGAGTTTGGCCTTCTGCATCTCGACGATAAACTTGTCGCCTTTTTCATTCTCGCAGTGAATATCGAAAATGGCTTTTCGATCGACATAATTCGCACCAAATTGCTCCGGGTTTTTAAAGGTAAGGTTAGAAATACGATGTTGCTCAGGCAGCAGTTGGTTTAAAAAATCCATCAGCAAATCTTTACTGGCTTCTTCGCCGAACAGTTTTTTGAAACCGAAATCGGTATAAGGGTTAATATATTTTGCTTTCAATTATACCTCCTGGTTTTTACTCGCATCGAAAGGAGAAAAATAAACAGTAATAATCACTAAGTATAATATAACTCAAAAGGAGTCGATATTCAACAGGGGTTTCGATTTTTTTCTTCAAAAAAAACGATGAATGATGTGTGGTGAATCAAATTTTATAGTGAATGAATTTTTATGGAATTTTGATTCCTTTGTTATAGCCTCCAATCTAAACCAGGTTTAAAGTAGAGGAGAAAAAAAATTTGATATCCCTGATAAAAATTTAGGAGGCTATTGTGAAAAGCAACAAGGGAAATGATAAACCAGGCCGCTAAGGCACGGGACAAAATCCAGCCGGCACGGCTGCACAACCGACTCCAAACCAAACCCTGGATACTCCACTCAAAATCCTTACACCCGAAGACATAGACCGGGCAGAAAAAAAACAATACCGGGTACTGGATCGGGACAATTTTTTTTTCTAATTCAAAAGTATTGACTTTCCAATGTGAGGATATTATTATTAAAACAAACTTATGTCAGGAGGGAAAATGACACCACATCCTTTTTTAGTAAAAAAGCCATCGATATCGAGATTTACGATGGGGTCGATTGTGATCCCGGTTATTCTCGGTTTACTGCTGTGCAGCTTTTCCGGCTGCAGACGATCGGTAGACAAAAGCAGCATGGTCAACAAAATTAAGCACATCGCCAAACTCGCTACCGTCGAATTCAAACTCCGCAAGATCATCTTCGCTGAAAAAAAGAAAAAATTCTTTTTCTTCGGCCTCGGTAAAGCGACCTACGTTTCATGGGTCGAACCGTTGATCAAAGCAGGCGTGGATATCAGCAAAATCACTCCCAACGATGTATCCATCGACGAAGAAAATAAACTCATCACTATCCAATTACCCCCCATCGAGATCATCGATTACAACTTCAACGAAGAAAGCATCAAGGTCGACTACAGCTTGACCAAAGATAAAGTGCTCAACCGTTTCAACCTGAACGATATGGAAATCATCAACCGCAACGCCGATAAAGACATCCGCACCTACTTGAATTTCCTCGGTATCCGCGAAGAAGCCGAAAAATCCACCCGCTCCTTTTTTACCAGTTTCTTTAACAGCCTCGGATACAACGCAGACATATCTTTCAAATCCACCAGCCAACCCCTGCTCTTCTTCGACATGGATAGAGAAGAAACCGAAGACGGAGGTGCCCAATGAAAAAAATCGCCTTTAATATTGCCGTTATCCTCGTCGCTATCCTACTTTTAATAATCATAGTCCCTAAGATTTTTAATTTCCTTTTCCCACCGAAAATCTCCATGGTGGGCACTACCATTACCATTGCCAACATCCAGGAAATTTCGCAGCTCTATATCACCCAATATTACGGGGAAGTCATCAACTCCCTCACCGAAGAAAATTGCAAAGAAAACATCTTGGAAATCTTCACTCTGTATGACCAAATCAAATCCTACCTGGACAGCCTGGGCCCTATAAACTACGATAAAAACTCATTGAAAGCCTTCAAAGAAAAATTTGTCGCTGAAGATCAGAAATTCAAGGATAAATGGAATACCCTGATCGATGCCACGTTGAACAAAAATAATGAAACACGCCTCTTAAAATATATCTATGAGAACGATAAAGAACAATTCGAAGCCGCGTATTACGATGCCGTGATCAGCGAAGTGAGAGACAATTCCAAAATAAAATCCAAAGACGAGATCGCCTACCTGGCCCGCGGGAAAGTCTCCGTCAGCATCGACCTTTCCGCCGCCAAAACCGACAATCTAACCGTAAACAGCGAAGGCACTTTAACCGTTAAAACCCCCTTGATTATCGACTGCATCATCAATCCCCAATTTATCTACGGCAAAACCGCCAAGGGACATGTCGTCAACTACCCCGGTTTCGTGGTCATAGATAATACTAAAAAAAGCACCCGGGAAGAAGTCGTCGAAAATGTCAAACGAGTCAAACTGGGCTGCAAACTCAAAATGATCGACCAGGCTCTCTCCAAAGTGAACGACGAAAAAGACCCACCGCTGGCTAAATCGTGCCGCGAAGCAGAAAAAAAATTACTCTCCTTTTTCAAACTGTTTAAAACCTATAAATATCAAGAAGGTGACACGGAAAAAGAAGTCGAAATCAAAAATGTAAAATTGGAAATAACGGGTTTAACTTCCGGCTCCCCTTCACTCCAAAAATGGCTGCCTGAGATCAAGAAAAAAATCTGGTAGCGTGTCGATTTAACGAATTTGAAGCAGCGACCCTGCGTGCAGCGCCTCTGCATTAATTAATATGTAATTTTGAATTCTTCGTCGCTGCTTTCCCCCGGTGGCCAGGAACCTTTTTGGAAAAAGGTTCCTGGACCTCCAAAAACTTTTATAAAGTTTATAATCAAAAGCTTTTCCGGGGGGTTTGCATCCCTGGCAGGTCCAGGGGGTCACCCCACCACAGGGGAGACAGGTGAAATATATTGCCCTGTCTGCATCGACGATGTCCAAATTACCTCGACGATGACCTAAAAACCTCACGATAGACCAAAAAAAGTCATCGATGGGCGTTTGTATCCAATTTTATGCCTTTTTTGCAAGCGCTGCACCTTTTTCCTGCAATCGAATGCAAATTCTTGAAATTTTGTAACCCCCACGACAAAATCATGCAATTTTTCTACAACGTTGCAGCTTTTTTGTGCTTTTGAATGCAAATTCTTAAAATTTTGCAGCCCCCATTACAACGATGAGGCTTTTTTGTACAATTGAGAGAAAAAAAAGCCCATCGATAGCCACTTTGCCTGCAAAAAGTGGGAAGCTGCCGATATTTGACCGGCAGCAAGAAAATATCGAGCGGCAGCACAGGTTTTTTGCTTCTTTGGCACGATAAATGCTATCTTAATGCTCATCATCATTACCGGGCGAATCGTTTTCGTTTTGACTTTCACTTTCGTTTTCTGTGTCGCTGTCGATCCCGGATCTTCCCCTGCTCCTGGTTTTACGCTGCATCATGCGGTCCCTTCCACGGGTACGCGCTTCGGCACGGTCGGTTTGAGAGGCGGGAGCTGCGGTTTCTGCGGCACTTAAACCGGTTCCGGCAGCGGAAGCAGGAGAAGCAGCGGCTTCCTGTTCGAGGTACTTCACCAGGGAAGAGATGGTGGGATACTCGAACATAATCAATGCGGGGATATCGCGATGAAATACTTCTTTTAGTTTTAAGTTTACCTGGATAATCCCCAGGGAGTTGCCACCGATATCGAAGAAGTTGTCATATATGCCGACTTTATCGGTATTGAGGATTTCTTTCCATATTTCGGCGATGCGGGTTTCGATTTCGGTGTTGGGAGCGACGTATTGGACGGCGGTTTCGGTTTGGGATTCGAGGTCGATGGTTTCCAATGCTTTGCGGTTGGCTTTGCCTGAAGGGGTGAAGGGGATTTTTTCGAGTTCGATGAAACGGGAGGGAATCATGTAATGGGGAAGCTGGCGGGCGATGACCTGGCGGAAGTCGGATTTATCGAGGTTATGGGCAGCGGTAATAAAGGCGCAGAGGTAGGGTTCGCCGTTAGTGCCGATGCGGGGTACGACGACGGCTTCTTTGATAACCGGGTGTTTAGCGAGAGCGCTTTCGATTTCGCCGAGTTCGATGCGGAGCCCGCTGATTTGTACTTGTTTATCGATGCGTCCGAGGAATTCGATATTGCCGTCCGGCATCCAGCGGGCCATATCGCCGGTCATGTAGAGGCGTTCGCCGGGTTCATACGGGTTCTTTTTAAAAATTTCATGGGTGAGTTCGGGGCGGTTGAGGTAACCCCTGGCGAGGGCAATGCCGGAGATGCACAGTTGGCCGGCGCGTCCCACGGGTAAAAGTTCGAGGTTTTTCCCGATGATATATAGATGAACGTTATCGATGGGTTTGCCGATGGGAACGATATCCACGGGGGTATCCGCGGGGCAATCGAAATAAGATACATCGATGGACGCTTCGGTGGGACCGTACAGGTTGTATAACCGGGTGTGATTAGCGTGGTAAAGGAGTGCATTGAACCGGTTCACCAGTAGGGGAGGGAGGGCTTCGCCGCTGGAAAATACGCGTTTTAATGAGGCCAAGTCCTTGACGCGGTCTGTTTCTTCGACATAATGAATAAAAGCGTTCAGTGGGGTGGGAATGAAATGCAATTGGGTAACGCCGCCGTTTTTGACTGCGTCGACGATATCCTGGGGCCTGTCGCCCTGGTGTGGGGGGAGCACGTAAACGGAAGCACCGTAGAAAAACCACCAGGAGAGTTCCCAGATGGAGACATCGAAAATAACGGCGGTTTTTTGAAGAATGACATCGGTTTCATCGATGGGGTAATGGCGGCCCATCCAGTGCATGCGGTTGACGAGTCCTTCATGTTCGACGATAACGCCTTTGGGTGTGCCGGTGCTGCCGGAAGTATAAAAGATACCGGCGGCGTCGCGGGGTTCGGATTCGTTGACGGTGGGAAGATCGATGTCTGTATCGATATCTTTATCGAAATCATCTTCTTTTTCATTATCATGAGCGTGGGTGTCTTGGAGATCGAAATCCAACGCAGTGGAGATATCGATAATTTCTGCGGGCAAATCGGCGGCATCGATGGAGAGGCTGTTTTTATCGGCGAGGAGGAAAGGGGTTTGGGTATCGCTGCACATGAAAGCGACGCGTTTGGTGGGGTCGGTCTGGGAAAAAGCCATATAAGCGCCGCCTGCTTCCATGATGGCCAGCATGCCGGCGATCATTTCGACAGAGCGGGGAACCATTATAGCGACGATGGTATGGCGACAAACGCCGCGGTTCTTTAAATACCGGGCCAAATGGTGGACGGAGCGATTAAAATCACGGTAAGAGAGGGATACGGTATTGTAACTCCCGGGGGGTGAATTTTTGATGGATGCGCCGCAAACGGCGTGACGGTCCGGTGTTCGTTCGACCTGGTCCAGGAATAGTTGAACAATGGTTTTACCTTTTGGGTATTCGGCGGATGTGTCGTTAAATTGATACAGGACCCGGTTTTTTTCTTCTTCGGAGAGGATAATTTCCGATTCGATGAGGATGTCGTCGGCAGAAGGGGCTGTACCCCAGGGAGAAACAGCAGGAGTGGAAGTAGGGGAGGAGGTCTGGCCGAGGAGGTCGTCGAGGTAATTCAATCGGTCTGCGTGCGTATTGGGGACGATTTTTGTCAAGGTTTTCCGGTCGATTTTCCCGGTGGGTGTCATGGGCATGCGGTCTAAATGAATGAACCGGGAAGGCACCATGAAATGGGGGATTTCGCGGGCGAGAGTTTCTTTATAATCGGAGGTACCGAGGTCTTTGTTTCCGACGACATAAGCGCAGAGGAATGGCTTGCGGTTTTTTTCATCTTCGGAGGCGACGACTGCGGCTTCTTTGATGTGGGGATGTTTTAATAAATGGCTTTCGATTTCGCCGAGTTCGATGCGGATACCGCTTAATTGGATTTGTTGGTCGATGCGTCCGAGGAATTCGATATTGCCGTCCGGGAGCCACCGGGCGAGGTCGCCGGTGAGGTACATTCGTTCGTCGGGTTCGTAAGGGTTCTTCATAAATACGTCATGGGTTAATTCGGGCCGGTTGAGGTAGCCCCTGGCGACGCCGATGCCGGCAATGCACAATTGGCCGGTGACACCGACAGGCACGAGGTGCATGTTATCGTCCACTACCAACAGGTGCATATTATGAATGGGTTTCCCGATGGGAACGACGGGGATGGGTTGGTCCGCGGTACAATCGAAGCAGGAGACTTCGATGGAAGCTTCGGTGGGGCCGTAAAGGTTATAAAGGCGGGTGGCATTGGTTTTGAAAAGTATGGAATTAAAGGTATCGACATGAACGGGAAGAAGGGCTTCGCCGCTGGCAAATACGCGTTTGACGCGGGCCATTTCTTTGGCCTGCCCGGTGCTTTCGAGGTAGTGGAGTATGGGCAATTGGAAAGCGGGTGGAATGTGGATATGGGTTGCCCCGGACTTCTTTACGGCTTCGACGATTTCGGAAGGTTTCTCACCCTCGATGGGCGCCATGAAATAAACGGAGGCGCCGCATAAAAACCAGGAGAAGAGTTCCCACATGGAGACATCGAAAATAAGTGGGGTTTTTTGAAGGATGATATCTGTGGGTTTAAAGGGATAAACGGTTTGCATCCACCACAAGCGGTTGACAATGCCGCGGTGTTCGAGGATGGTGCCTTTGGGTCGGCCGGTACTGCCGGAGGTATAAAAAACGGCGAGTGCATCGATGGGGGAATGGATAGGATCGAGATTGGAAGAATCGGCGTCATATTGGTTTTCATCGTCGAGTAAAATAGTGATAGGGGCTTTATGGGGAAGGGTACGGGTTCCATCGCTTAAAATCAACACGGCGTCCGTATCGTTACACATGAAATCGATGCGTTTATCGGGAAAAGTGCTGGAAACTGCCATGTAAGCGCCGCCGGCTTTTAAAACGGCTAAAATACCGGTGATCAATTCGATGGAGCGTTCGGCCATAACGGCGGCGATGCGGTTGGGGTGGGTCCCGCGCTGGCGGAGTTTGCGGGCCAAAGCGTTGGCTTTGCGGTTCAATTGGTCGTATGTCAGGTTGACGGGGTTGTTGGCGGCGCGAACCGCGAGATTTTGAGGGGTCCGGGATACCTGTTCCTCGAACAATCGATCCAGGGTCTTTTCTTCGGGGAACGGGGCAGCGGTATCGTTGAAGGTATGAAGAATCGACTCTTTGTCTTCGGGGGTCAAAATTTCTATGTTGGATAAAGGTTTGGATGGATCGCGAAGGGCATCGAGGGCTGCGGCGGTTAAACCGCGGATAATCCGGGCGATATCGTTCTCATCGTACCGGGCGGTATTGAATTGACATTCGAACTCGATGACGGGGGAGGCTTTGAGGTTGAGTAAATAATTGACATGAATGTTAAGGGGGTTCGGATCATGGGACGCGCAGTGGTGCATAAAGGAATAGTCTTCATTTTTGAAAAAGGGGTGGTCGATGAGTTGGAGATTGCCGAAATAGCGGGTATCTATGCCTGCGATAGCCCTTAATTCGGAGGCCAATATGGTGTAGGGATACTTGATATGATTTTTAACTATATGATTAAGGTCTTTGCCCATTTTATCCAGGAAATCGGTAAACGATAACCCGGGATCGATATTGATGCGGAAGGGGAAAAAATCTACGAAGAGGCCGGGTATTTTTTTTGTATGAGGAGAAGGGCGGCCGTGATTGATACTGCCGATTACAAAATCGTCCAGGGAAGTCACGCGCCATATATAAATGGAAAGGGCGGCCATAAGAAATTTAAATACAGAGGTGGAGCGGCCCTGGGAGAATTGAAAAATGTCGGCGCTCAAGGTTTCGGGAGTCAGTATCCGCAGGGCTTGAGTTCGGAAATTGAGGGAATGGGTCTTGCGGAAGGATAAATCCATTTCCGGGGGTGGGGGAAGGAGGTATCGATGCCAGAAGTCTTTATCTTCTTTTGCTTTAGGGGAGGCCAGGTAGAGTTTCTCCTGGTCGAGATAATGGAGATAAGGGGGATTTTCTTCATCGCTAACGGGTTTGGATTCCATTAACGCCTGGAATACGCGGTTGATTTCGTCGAATAAAAGATAAACGGTATATCCGTCGGAGATGAGGTGATGGATTTTCATGCCGTAACCGGACTGGGTTGGGGTGTATTTAATGAAAACAAATTCGAAAAGAGGGCTGTCGATTAATTGGAACGAACGATCGACGGTTTCAAGAATCCAATTATCGTATCGCTCTTTATCCGGGTTTGCCTGACCGGGGATTGAAAAATCGAAGATTTCCAGCATATAAGGTTTATAAGGTGCGATATACGAAGCGGCCTGGATCGAGGAGCCGATGGATAGTTCGACGATCCGGGTGCGGAGCACGGAATTTTTTTTCAACACTTTATTAATGGCCTCTTCCAGGATACCGGGGTCTAACGAATAGGGGTAGGTGACATTAAAAAACAAATGGTTGCTGGAATCTGAAAAATAGGTCTTCTCGAGATAGTAGAACATTTTCTGTTTAAAACTAAGGGGGTAGTATTGCTGCCCGGTTTTAGCGGAGTAGGTTCCCAGCCCGGCGTATTCTTCCAGGAGGGTATGCGAGGGGTCGGGGGGTGGAAGTGAAGCGGTTTTCGTTTTCGGGAGGGCAGGTTGACCGGTCCCGGTTTTCCCGGCATCGAAGGAGGTTTGAGCGGGATCCCGGGTTAAAGCGTTCATGGTTTCAGCGGATAAGAATAAGATATCCCTGGGAGTGGTATCGGGTTGGGGCAGGGCTTTGCGGTCGATTTTTCCATTGGGGGTTAAGGGCATTTTATCGAGGGCGACGAAATGGGCGGGGATCATGTAATCCGGGAGGAGGCGTGAGAGGTGTTCTTTGAGGGAGGGGAGGTCGCGGCTGCGGTTAAAGTCGCCGGAGCCGACGATGTAGGCGCACAGGTATTTCTTTTTGTCGGAGTCCTCTCGGTCCAGGACTACGGCTTCATTAATGGATGGGTATTTGAGCAAAGTGTTTTCGATTTCGCCGAGTTCGATGCGGAACCCGCGGATTTTGACCTGGAAATCGATGCGTCCGAAGAAATCGATGGAGCCGTCGGGTCTCCAGCGGCCGAGGTCGCCGGTTTTGTAGAGGCGTATGCCGGGTTGAGGGGCGAAGGGGTCTTCCATGAATGCCTGTCGTGTCCGTTCTTCGTCCTGTAAATACCCCCTGCCGACGCCGACACCGGAAACCCATATTTCGCCGGAAACACCGACCGGGCATAATTTTTGGTATTGATCGACGATATAGATATTCAAATTTTGAATGGATTTCCCGATGGGGATGCGTTGGGTGCCGGGTGCGCATTTTTCTCTCATGATATGATGGGTGATATCGTCGGAAGCTTCGGTAGGACCGTAAGCGTTGACCATGGGAATATGGCTGAACCGGGAAAACCAGCGGTCTACGAGGTGGGGTTTGACTTCTTCGCCGGTTACCAACAAGAATTGGAGGGAGGGGATCGCAGTATCCGCGATATGGTCGAACGTATCGAGAAGCACGGAGAGGTATGAAGGAACGACTTCGAGGATAGTGAGGAGGTCTATTTTCATGGAATCGATTAGACGGGTGGGGTCCAGGACCATGGTTTCAGGGTAGATTACGGTTTTCCCGCCGCCAAGGAGCGCGGCGAAGAATTGCCACACGGATATATCGAACGTATGGGAAGCATTCTGGGCGATGACGCTGGTGGCGTTGATGGAAAGAGTATTAATCTTGGCCTGCATGTGGTTCATCATGCCGATATGTTCGACCATAGCGCCCTTGGGTTTCCCGGTGGAACCGGAGGTATAAATGACATACGCGAGGCTGGGCATGGGGAGTTCCACTGCGGGATTGGTATTAAATTTATTATCTTCACTCTCGTTATCGTGGAGAAGGGTGAAGGGGCGGGGTAAATCCAAATCGGATCGATGGACTTCGATAATCGAGCCGTCATAGCTCTTTTTGAGTTTGGAAACCAATTCCTGGTCCAATTCATCGGGGTTAGCGATGAGGACACGGGTTTGGGAATCGTTCAAAATCCCCGTGAGGCGCTGGAGGGGGTAATCGGTATCGAGGGGGATATAGGCGCCGCCGGCTTTCCAAACGGCCAGGATGCTTATCATCATTAAGGGGCTGCGTTCCATTAATATCCCGGCGGTATGATCGATGGTAATGCCTTTTTCTTTCAGGGTTCGGGCGAGGCGGTTGGCGAGGCGGTTCACCTGTTCATATGAATATTCTTTTCGCTGGCACGTGACAGCGATGCCGTGGGGAGTTTGGTTTGCATAATGTTCCACCCAGGCATGAACGCTTTTATCCCTGGAGAATTCGGCGCGGTTATGGTTAAAATCTTCGAGCAGTTGTTTTCGTTCGGCAGGGGTGAGGAATTCCACGTCCGGGATGCGGCGGTTGACGTCGGCCAGGGCATTGCCGAGTAACGTGGTAAAGTGTCCGGCGATGCGGCGTACTGTTTCTTCCCGGTACAATTGTTCGTTGTATTCGATGATGCCTTCCATAGCGGAAGGGGTTTGGCGAAATTGGGCGATCATGTTTTGGCGGATGTGGTTCAAATAGTTTTTGTCGTGGATTTCATCGAGTAAACAGGAGAAATCGAAGACAGGGAAATCGGTCCGGGATTCCTGGACCTGGACATTCAATTTATAAACCAATGTATCGATGGGGTAGTTCTGGTGTTTATCGGCTTCCAGGAGGGTTTGGCCTACCTGGAGAAGCAAATCTTTAACGGTCATGGTTTCGGAGACCTGGCACCGGAGGGCCAGGACGGTATTGATCAATTCCCCTTCTTTTTCTACTTCCTGGCGGGTCGTGGGTGCGCCGACAATCATGTCGGTATTGCCGGTGTACCGGTGCAATAAGATCATCCATGCTGCGGTGAGAAGGATATGTAACCGGACATTGGATTTGTTGCTGATTTTAAGCAATAGGGCGTATAGGTTTTCGTCCAATTGAAACCCGATTGTTTTCATAGTGCGGGAAAGGGATTTCCTGGAATCGGGATCGCCGTCGTATGGGAAGAAGGATTTGACCAGTTGGCCGGACAATTTTTCCAGCCAGTAATCGCGGTCCAGTGTTTCCCGGTTCGATCCGGGTGTTACATCCTGTGGGTTGTGGGAAGTAACGGGTTCATTCATTTTTCCTCCTGGGTTATCGCTGTCGATGGGGGGGATTAAAATCCCCAGTCGCGGTTGACGTTTTCATTTTCAGCGATGGAATGACCTAAAACACGTTTTTTCAGGTGTATATTTTCATTTATGGATAAAATCCCGCTGTTTTTTCCGGTTAAGAAATCCGCCATAGGCGGCGCGGCAGTGGGATGGAGTTTTTGCCAGCGGAGGTCTGCGGCGTGGATTTCTTTCAAACTGTAAGGGTTGGGAATGCCGAGTGTTTTACAATGCGATACGAAGCGGTTCAGCCGGTGCAATGTTTCTTCGCGGGAAGGGGGCACGTCCAGGACCCATGTATCGATCATCAGCATCTCTTTGTATCCGGGTTTGTACAGGAGGCGGCTTTTATTCTCCTGTGCCCACCGGTGGGAATGAACCTGGCCGGTTAAAAAGTATATAAAGGGGTTGCAATCGGCTTCGTAAATATCGTCTTTCATTTCTTCGATGAGGTCCAGGGTGTGTTGGAAATCGGTTTCGGTTTCGCCCGGGTACCCGATGACCCAATACGTGGTGGTTTTAATGCCGGACGAAGCGAGGCTGGAGAGGGCTTTTTTGATCTGTGTGGGGGTTATTTTTTTGCCCATAGCTTCGAGGATGGCAGGGGAGCCGCTTTCGATTCCGAGCCTGGCGCGATAGAAACCGCCGCGGCGCCATTGGAACGTGCGGTCTTCGTCGCATACGGCTTCATCGGCTCTCAAATACCCATCCCAATATAATGATAATCCCGATTGGATCACCGCATCCGAAAGTCCATCCGCAACGGGATTCAACAGGGAATCGCTCATCAAAAACAACTGGGTCCGGTACAGCCGGGATAGTTCCGTTAACTCCCGGGCGATTTGCCGGCCGGATTTTTTTCGATAAGCCCCCCACAATACTTTCTCGGAACAGAAAGAACAATTGAAGGGACAACTGCGGGATGTGTAAGATGACATGAGGGGATAAAATTGGGTTTCAAGGCCGGAAAAATCGGGTAACGGGGCCTGGGCCAGTCCCATGACGCGGTTATCGATATCTGCCAGGGTATATATTCTTTGGGAAAGAGGAAGCTCACCGCAGAGAAATTTATATAACAGCTCCTCGCCTTCCCCGACGATGATTTTATCGATTTCAGGGGTATGATGGACAAAATATTTGAAATTGGGGGATTGGATATCGAGTTCGCCCGAAAAGATACCGCCGCCCATGACGGTTTGGATGCCGGGGTCGATCTCTTTGACCAACCGAAAAGCGAAAAGAGAAGCAGGAAGGGTCACGTCATACGTGGATAACCCCAATACATCCGGCTGCTCTTCCCGGATTAAATCCTCGATATAGCCGCGGAGGTGGTGGAAAAAGTCCTCGATAATATGGTTTAATTGAACGACTTGCGCAGGTTGGAGCGTGATAAAAAAAGTTTGAAATACAAGTTCTGAGACGAGATCGTGGAAAGCACGTTCATCTTCATCTTTTTTATTGATATAAGCCATCAAGTGGGACTTCAACACGTGGTTCCCGATATTGGAAATATTCCCTTGCTTTTCTACGGGGACAACCTCCTTTAGCCGGTTAAAATACCGGTCCATACTATTTTGAAACCGGTTTTCCACGTTGGCATCCACGGTTTTTACATCGAAGCCGCGGCCATCCAGGTAACCTTTCAAACACGCGATGCCCATCGGCGGAATCAACGGGTTCCAGAAGGGCAATAAAGCCAATAATACTTTTTTATTCTCACTCATCATGACCTTCTTTTATTTCAATTTCTATTTATCATTATCATTAATATCTCTTTGTCTTTCGAATTCGATGTTCCTCTTCTTCGATGTTTCTTGATTTAAAAATCGAAACCGGAAACTTCTTCTTCAGTCAAGGCGGATTCAGCGGCTGTTTGAGCAGACGAAAGCACGATATCCGCCAGTTTGATTTGGGGATTTTCCATACATTGGGAAAGAATTTCAAGAAAATGGTCGGAAAATTTTTCAATGGTGTTTCTCTTGAATATGGAAGAGAGGTAATCCAGGGCTAACGTAATTACCGGGGGATTATCCGAAGCCAACAAGTTCAAATCCAGGGATAACGATGCTTCGACACGGCGCAGGGGTAAAATGGAAAGACCGGGGATATATTCGTTTTCACGTTTGCCGAGGAAGTCTGCTGCATTCTGGAAGGTAAAATGGGCATCGAAAAGGGGATTCCTGCCGTACCTGGCTTTGATCTTCAGCCGGTTCACCAGTTCATCGAACTGGTAATCCTGGTTTTCGTAAGCGTCCAGGGAATTTTGTTTGACATGTTCCAGGAATTCGCTGTAAGACATCTGCTCATCGATGGTGTTTCGAATCGACAGGATATTGATAAACATGCCGACGATTCCTTTGAGATCGTCATGTCTCCTGCCGGCAGTGGCGGAGCCGATTACATTACTGTTCTTCCCGGAATTCCGGTACAATGCCAATGAAAAAATAGACATCAACACCATATAAGGGGTTGTATCGGTCCGGGTATTGATTTCTTTGATCTTTGAAGTCAAACCGGGATCCACTGCAAAATAAACGGTATCGCTGCCGGAATCATGAACCGCAGGCCGTGGGTAATCCACTGGAAAATCCAACGAAGGAACACCATCATGATACACACCGAGCCAATAATTTTCCTGTTTCTTGATCTCACCTTGGGCAAATAAGCGGTTCTGCCATTCGGAAAAATCTTTGTATTGCAGCTTTAAGGGTTTGGATTCTTCTCCTTTATAGAAACGAATGAACTCTTCGACGATGATGCTGTTGGATATGCCGTCCGAGATGATATGATGGGTATCCACCATTAAAACATAAAGATTTGACCGGGTGGTAACGACACCGATCCGCAGCAGCGGGGGGCTGGATAAATCAAAAGCCCGTACAAACCGGTCCCTGGCTTCATCGACCTTAAAACTACCGGGAAATACGAGTTCATGCTTTTCCTCGTCAAAATAGGCATCGGAATCCGTTTCGATATATTCTACATTAAATTCGACGCGGGGGTAGATGACCTGCACAGGACTGTTATCCCTCATTTCAAAACCGGTGCGGAACGATTCATGGCGCTGGACCAACCGTTTAAATGCATATTCCAATCGATCCGGGTTCAAATCTCCTTTTAACAGGATCGTTTGAATCATATTGTAATCGGTACCCTGGGGGTTCATTTGGTGAGTGATGTACATCCGTTTTTGCGCGGCGGAAACCGGGTAATGGTTTTTCTGTTCAGCCGGGGTAATGGACATGAATACTTCCCTGGTTTGTTTATCGATGTGTTTCGCCAATTGACGGATGGTGGAATATTGAAAAATATTGGCCAAAGTGACTTTAACTTGCAATTCTCGATGAATACGTCCGGCCAAAACCGTTGCTTTAATGGAATGACCGCCCAGGTCGAAGAACCGGCTGTCGATACCCACCTGTCTTTGTTCCAGCACCAGGATATCCGCCCATATACGGGCCAGCGTTTTCTCGGTATCGGTGCGGGGTTCGACATATTCCGTACCCAAACCGGCTTTAGGCTGCGGTAATGCCTTGCGGTCCACTTTCCCGGTCGTTGTCAACGGCATCTCCTCCAACGGCACAATCCACGTGGGAATCATATAAGAAGGCAGCAGATCGGATAGATACTCTTTTAATTTCAATTCGCGGATAGTCTCTTCGGTGTAAGATTGCCTGGGCACTACATACGCACACAATTGGTTATCGCCGCCGCCGTCCGAACGGATCACCACTACCGACTCCCTCACTTCCTCATGGCGCAGCAGCGCAGCCTCGATCTCCCCCAATTCGATACGAAAACCCCTGATCTTAACCTGGAAATCCACCCGACCCAGGTACTCGATATTCCCATCGGGAATCCACCGCGCGAGATCGCCGGTCCTGTAGAGAGAGCCTCCGGCGGCCCACCTTTTTGTAAAAAGGTGGGACCAAAAACTTTTGTTAGAGTTTTTATTATTTACTATTGAACTATCGATGTTATCGGGGTCACTATAAAAATCACCCTTTAATAAAAGTTTTGCGGGGTCCAGGGGCGGTTTTACAAAAGAGCCCCTGGTGAGTTCGGGGCGGTTGATGTAACCGCGTGCGAGGCCTACGCCGCCTATATATAATTCACCGGCTGTGCCGACGGGTTGAAACTTCATATACCGGTCAAGTACAACCAGTTGAATATTATCTATGGGTTTCCCGATCGGGATGCGTTCCGGTACCGATTCCGCGCTGAAATCGCAATTAAAATAAGAAACATCCACCGTAGCTTCTGTGGGTCCATACAAATTAATCAAGCGGGTTTTGCCGGTATCGCCCAGGAGAAGCAAAAAACGTTGAACCTGTTTCGATAATAAAGCCTCGCCGCTGGAGAACACCTGGCGGAGACTATTTAATAGTAATGTATTCTTTATGGGGTCCTGGGAAATATATTCAAGGAAAGCGGTCAGCATCGAGGGGACAAAGTGCATGGCGGTGATGCCCTGGGCTGCGATGGTTTGAACGATCCCTTCGGGGTTCTTCTCTTCGCCGACACCCAACAAACACAACGACGCACCCTGGAACGACCACCAGAACAACTCCCACACGGAGACATCGAAAACCACGGGGGTCTTCTGCAATATTCGGTCCCTGTTTCCAATGGCGTAGGCTTTCTGCATCCAATTCAAACGGTTCACTACCGAACGATGTTCTACAAGAACGCCTTTGGGTTTCCCGGTCGATCCGGAGGTGTAAATAACATAAGCGGCATCGGAAGGGATAGCAGGCGAAAACGCAGGGTCGTTATGTGAAGGAGAAGGCGTAGAGACGCTGCGTGCTGCTTCTCTACCAAGAATGATTTTCGCTCCGCTGTCTTTCAACATGAAATCGATGCGGTCTTGCGGGTACGCGGGATCGATGGGTAAATAAGCTCCGCCGGCTCTCAAAATCCCGAAAATGCCGACCATCATTTCAATGGAACGGTCCATCATGATGGCAGCTATGGTGCCGGGCCGGATTCCTTTTTCTTTTAATTTTACCGCTAAATTGCCGGATAAAACATCCAGGAACCGGTACGTTATAAATAGGAATTCCGCGGGTTGTAATGTATTCCCACATATAGCCGCTGCATCCGGGGCCTGGTTTACACGATCCCGGAACATTTCGATAATGGTTTTATCGGAAGGAAAATCAGCCGCTGTGGCATTAAATTTATTTAAAATCATTTCCCTGTCTTCATCGGAAATGATTTCAATATCCCGGGTTAAACGGGTGGGTTCTTCGAGTATGGAATCGACGACGACTTTGAAAAATCGATCGAAACCGATAATGGTCTCTTTCTTAAACAACCGGGTGCAGTATTCCCACATGAATTCCAACTCGCCGTTGTTTTCAGAACAAGAAAGAGTGATATCGAACCGGGATACGCCCATTTCGAAATCGATTAAACCGGGACGGTCCGGGACCCGGGAGCTTGATCCTGCTCCTGCGATAGGGGCTGCGTCTGTAGTCCCGGGCAAACCCATATTCTGCAAACTCAACATCACATCGAAAAGAGGATTCCTCCCGGTATCGCGTTCGACTTTCACGTGCTCCACCAGGTCTTCGAAAAGATATTCCTGGTTATCGAAAGCGTCTAAAGTTCGATCGCGAACATCGATAATAAAGTCTTCAGCGGTTTGATCCCCGGATGTGAAATTGCGCAGCGCCAGGGTGTTGACAAACATCCCGACGATGGGTTGTAAATCGGTATGATCTCTGCCGGCAGAAGGCGTTCCTACTACAATATCTTCCTGGCCGGAGAGTTTGGATAATAATATAGTATAAAAAGACAACAACGTCATAAAAAGCGTGGCGTCGTATTTCGCAGCCAATTCATCGATACGCCGGGTCACTTCTTGATCGAAATAGGACCGAACCACACTGCCTTCAAAACCCTGGACTACAGGACGAGGAAAATCCGTAGAGAGATTCAATACAGGGATTTCATCCGTAAACCGGCTTAACCAGAATTCTTCTTGCTGCTTAACTTTATTCTTGTGGAAATCCCCCTGCTGCCACATGGTATAATCTTTGTATTGAATACGGAGAGGTTTCAACGACTCCCCGCGGACCAACCGCATAAAATCATTGAAGATCAAACCCTGGGAAACACCGTCCGTCACGATGTGATGAATGTCCATCATCAAGAGGTTTGCTTTTTCCCCTGCCCGGGTTAAACCGGCCCGCAGCAGCGGCGCTTGAGATAAATCGAAGGGTTTCACAAAGGTACGGATAATGGCATTTATTTTATGAGATCGATGTTCCTCCTCAACGCCTTCCGGGATATCTAACGAATAATACTGGAGTGAAAAGCCAACGTGGGGATGAACGACCTGGACCGGCTGTTCTCCCATCATATGAAACGAAGTTCTTAAGGTCTGATGCCTATGGATTAATTTGTTAAAAACGTCTTCCAGTGTTTTGGTTTCGATACTTTCATCGATTTGGGTGAAGAAAGGCAGGTTGTAAACCGTTAAATCCTTCTCCATTTGCTGAAGGACAAACAAACGCTTCTGGGCTGAAGACATGGGGTAATAGTCGCGTTCTTCCGTGGGATTAATCGAGACAAACACATCATGTTTGGCTTCTTTGATATAAAGAACCAGTTTTCGAATGGTGGGAGATTTAAAAACCTCCAGCAGCGGAATCTTTACATCAAAAACCTTGTGCATTTTATGGGTTAGGATCGTGGCTTTTAGCGAATGGCCGCCCAGTTCGAAGAAATTGTCGTCGATACCGATCATCACTTTGTCCATATCCAGGATTTCCGCCCAGGTATCCCTGAGTTTTTCCTGGTCGACGTTTTCGGGATTGGAAATGCTGCCGGTCCGTTTCATTTCCGGGTCAGGGAGTGCACGGCGGTCGATTTTCCGGTTCGGGGTCAGCGGTATTTTTTCTACCTGGACAAAATACGACGGGATCATGTAATCGGGTAACCGGCCGGATAAGGTTTCCCTCAACCGGGTCATATCTATTTCTCCAGGAGAAACCACATAAGCACACAGGTATTTACCGCCGGAAGCTTCCTCCCTGGCAATAACCACCGCCTCTTTGATCATATCCAGAGTCAATAGTTGGTTTTCGATTTCACCGGGCTCGATTCGAAACCCGCGAATTTTGAGCTGCTGGTCGATCCGGCCCATGAACTCGATATTCCCTTCCGGCAGCCAACGGGCCAAGTCACCGGTACGATATAAAGCCAGGGGCTCTTTTTGTAAAAACCGCCCCTGGACCCCGTAAAAACTTTTATTTAAATTTAACAACAGTTTTTGGAAATTTTCTTGCCTGTCCCCTTTTTCTTCTAATCCGTTTAATCTGTGTAATCCGTGGATCAAAAATCTTTCAGCCGATAATTCGGGGTGGTTTAGGTATCCTCTGCCGACCTGGATACCGCCGATGATCAGTTCCCCGGCAACGCCGACCGGCGTTAAGTGCATGCCTTTATCCAGGATATAAATGCCGGTATGAGTTAGGGGTTTCCCGATCGAGGGTAGTTCCGGGATAGAGCCAGTGGGGTCCAGGGTTAAAGCGGTTACGACGTGGGATTCGGAAGGACCGTAATGATTGTGAAGATAGACGCGGTTTTCTTTCAAGAAAGCCCGGAACCGTTCGCTGACTACTACTTGTTCGCCGGCAGTGACAATATGCCGGACACCGGGGGATATGGCATCGATATAATCTTCCTCGCTCATGATGAATTTCAAATAAGATGCGGGCATAAAAAGGGTCTTGATATTCTCTTTTTCAATGACTTTCAATAATTCCATGACGTCGCCGACGGTTTCTTTTTTCACTAGAGTCAAACGTCCACCGGCTAATAATGTAGAAAGAATCTCCTGTGCGGACACGTCGAAACTGATGGTGGTAAATTGCAGCACACGGGAGAAATCGATGGAGGTATATTTATATTGGTATTGAATGAGGTTAACCAGGCTGCGGTGTTCCAACATCACGCCTTTGGGTTTGCCTGTAGACCCGGAGGTATAAATGACGTATACCAGGTCGCCCGGTTGGTTTTCTTCCTCCACAGCTATGGTTTCGTGCGCGGTTTCTATTTCTATTGTATGCAGCGGCAGTTCGTCCACCACCAGGAATTCCCTGCCGTATTCGGTGTGTTCTCGTTTGAATTGTTCTTTATCGTCGATATAGGCGATGCCTTTGATTTGGGCCAGGGTTTCATTGTTGGGCAGGCGGTTATTGTTTTCGATCATGTGTCGGGCGATTTCGCCCAGGGTATGTTCGCCTTCTCCCAGTACGACGAGATCGACGTTGGAATCTTGCAAAATCAGTTTAAAATCGCTGGTGGCATAGGGGCCGCCGGCGACGATGGGGACGTCTATTCCCCATTGGCGAATCATCAACGCGGCTTTATGGAAAAATTCTTTATAAAATGAAAGTGTACGAATCCCGATCAAATGGGGTTTAAAATCGAAAATGATTTTCTTCAATTCATCGTAACTATCGAAGTCGATGCGGGATTTGAATACTTTCCCGGAAATTTGTTCTTTAAATCGGTCGTTGAGGTAGGACATGAGGTAGAGGAGGCCGAGGGGTTCTTCGATCTGGTGGTGCAGCATGGTTTCATGTTCTTCGGTAAAGAGTTGGGACAAATCCAGGAGTAAAACCTTGAAAGCCTTAGTAATGGGTGTGTATACAGGGAAATATTGTTGGATTTTTTTATTAAAATCCGGGACTTCCAGGATATCTTTATCTTTTCGCAATTGGACATCGCCGAGTTCTTCGCGGCGGATGCCGGCGTAATTCAAAATATCGTCGAACTCTTTGACTTCGGAAGAAAGATAGCTGTCGTATTTCTGGACCAATTCGTCTTCGCTGAGTATTTTCATTTGGTGGGGGAGGACGTGGAGCAGTCGTTCTTTGGACAGGAAATATTCGCCCATGAACCGGGCCTGGAACTGGCGGGAAAAGCTTTTGGGGAAAGGCAGGGTATCGGGTAGTTCATGGAATGCGAGGTTGGCGGACCTCTCGATGAGTTCTTCGGAGATGCCGTGTTCTACAGCCAGGCGGCATATATCGGTATTGGGGAATATCTTCAAAATATGCAAATTGGGGAAATGGACCCATTTGAATTGTTTTAAAAATTCGAGGGTCATCTCGGCTTCGGCTTCGGTTTCGGTGGGGAACCCGTGCATCATTTCGACTTCCAAAACGACATAGGGGTATTTTTCACAGATATATTGCACATTTTCCCGGAATTTATCCAGGTTCAAATTCTTCCTGATTAATTTTTGAATGCGGGGTGAAGCGGATTCGAGTGCAACGTCCAGGTTCACGGTGCCTGCTTCCATCATTAAATCGATGAAATCTTTATCCAGGATATCGGCGCGGAACCCGTTGGGGAAGAAGAGTTGAATTTTTTTATCGGACCGGGTGATTTTTTCCAGGAGTCGGCTGCTGTTTTTTCGATCCAGGTTGAAGATATCGTCGATAAAAACAAAGCGGCGCAGTCCGGCATCATAGGCATAAGAGATTTCGGTGAAAACGCTTTCGGCGCTGCGGGCCTCATGGGTTTTGGGCCATATTTTATGGCAGTAGAGGCAGTTGTAAGGGCATCCGCGGGTGGCCTGGACGGTGATGGAATTTTTGGTGGGTGCTTCGCCGATATACCGGTGGTATTTCCGGTAATCGATCAATGTCCGGTCGGGGATAGGTAACGTATCGAAAGGCTTGACCTGGCCGCGGGGTGAAGTGATGACCAGGTGGTCTTCCCTGGGTTTCATGTCTTTGAATGAAACGATAGAGAAGCGGTTGAGAACGCTCTTGCGGGAAAGCACGACAGGGGCGCCGCTGTCTTTTAGCATGTCGATGATCCGGTGTTCCGGGTATTCGGGGTCTAAAGGCAAATAACCGGCGCCGGCTTTTAATATGGCTAGCAAGCCGGCGATCATGTCGAGGGAGCGTTCGATCATTAAACCCACGATGCTGTCGCGCCGGGTGCCTCTTTTTTTCAATACGTGCGCTAACCGGTCCGACCGGCGATTCAACTCGCCGTAAGAAAGATGGTTCTCTTCGAAGACCGATGCCACATGGTCCGGGTTTTGCAGCGCTTTATTTTCAAATAAAACGTGGATGGGTTTCCACTCGAACGACTCGTCTTCGATCCCGTTGGAAAAATCGAGGATGGATTTTTTCTCTTCGGGGGAGAGCAATTCGAAACCGCATATGGGGCCGCGGCTGTGGGTGGGTAATTGGGCGATGATTTTCTTGTAATATGCGATAAATTTGTCCAGGGTGGAGGGTTTGAATAACCGGGTGGAGTATTCGACGGTGAAAGAAACGATTTCGCCGTGATCTACGGCACTCCAGGCCATATCGAACCGGGAAGAACCTTCTTGGTGATAGTAAGGCGGGGTGTCCGGGATACCGGCGCCGGTAAATGGTTGGTCCGACTGGTTTAATAAATTGAACATCGCATCGAAAATGGGGTTCCGGCTGGTGTCCCTGCGAAGGGAAATTTCGTCCACCATGTCTTCGAAGTGATACTCCTGGTTTTCGTAAGCCTCTAAGGTTCTTTGTTTGACTTCTTTCAAGAAATCGACGAAGATTTTATGCCCGGCGGGGTAATTGCGCATGGCGAGGGTATTGACCAGCATGCCGATGATTTTTTGCAAATCCACATGGCGGCGCGCAGCGATGGGAGTGCCCAGGATGATATCTTCCTGGCCGCTGAGTAGTGAATACATCACATTGAATACAGCCAACATACACATATATAACGTGACATCGCCGGTTGAAGCGGTGTCTTTTAAAATAGAAGTTTCCTGCGGGGTTAGTGCAAAGTTGACGGTATTTCCTTCATAACCCTGGATTAAAGGGCGGGGAAAATCCCAGGGAAGGTTAAGCACAGGCAATTCATCGGCAAATTCTTTCTTCCAGAATTCCCGCTGCATGGCCACTATTTCTTTGAATTGGGAACTGTTTTGCCACTGGGAGAAATCTTTATATTGAAGCCGTAAAGGCGGGAGTTCTTCGCCTTCTCCGCCGCGGGTTAGAATTTCGAATTCCCTGGTTAGTATATCCTGGGAAGTACCGTCGGTGGCGATATGGTGCATATCCACCAGGAGTATATAGCTTACGCCAGCGTCGGTGCCGCGTATTTTCAACAACCCGGCCCGTAATAAAGGAACCCGGGAGAAATCGAAAGGCTGGCGGAATGCTTTCACGATCCGGTCGATTCCTGTAACTTCCGAAGCTTCAAACTGTTGGATTTTAAAATCCACGTCGTCGTGGATTTTTTGAAAAGGTTGTTCATCGATAATGATGAAGGAGGTCCGTAAAATTTCATGTCTTTGGAGAATTACTTTAAATGCTTGTTCTAAACGGTCTATCCGGGGGTTTTCGCCCAGGGGCAGGGTAAAAGGCATATTGTAGCCGGTACTGCCGGGGTCCATCTGCTGTAAAACATACAACCGCTTTTGTGCGGAAGAAAGCGGGTAATAATCTCTTTTTTCGGCGGGTTGAATATCTTCATACTTAACCTTCGACGCTTCCCCGATGTATTCGGCGATTTCGCGGACAGTCCTGCGTAAAAACACGTCGGCCAGCGTGATTTTGACTTTCAGTTCTTTTTGGACCATGGAAACCATTAATGTGGCTTTCAATGAATGGCCGCCGAGGTCGAAGAAATCGTCGTCGATTCCCATAGGGGCAGGAGTCCCCAAAACTTCTTGCCAGATGGCGGTTAGTTTTTCTTCCAAGGCAGTGCGGGGGCTATCATGCCCGGTTTTACCTTCGATTGTCGGTTCGGGTAACCGGCGTTTATCCACTTTTCCATTGGGGGTCAGGGGAATTTCATCGAGCCGGACAAAGTACGACGGGACCATGTAAGGTGGCAAAACCCCGGATAAGTATTCTTTTAAACCGGGTAAGCCTGCGTCGTTGTCTTTTTCTTTTAAAACCACGTAAGCGCAGAGGATTTTATCGCCGGTGGATTCATCGGCTTTCACGGCCACCACAGCTTCTTTAATATCGTTATGAATCATTAACCGGTGTTCGATTTCACCGGGTTCGATGCGGAACCCCCTGATCTTTACTTGTTGGTCCACTCGGCCAAGGAATTCGATGTTTCCATCCGATAACCACCGGGCGAGATCGCCTGTCCTGTAAAAAGATTCAAAGAAACCCTTTCGAGAAAGGGTTTCCTTGACCTTCCCAAAGCTTTCGATATTGGTTGTATCGACTTGAGAAGAATTAAACAAAAGTTTTTGCGGGGTCCAGGGGCGGTTTTTGCAAAAAGAGCCCCTGGAAAATTTCTCTGCCGACAATTCGGGGTTGTTGAGGTATCCGCGGGCTACTCCGTCGCCGCCCACGATTAGTTCGCCGACTATGCCTACAGGAACCGATTGGCCCCATCGATCGACAATATATGCCGTGGAATTGGCTATGGGTTTCCCGATGGGGATATTATTGCTGTACTCTTTATCGATTAGAAAAGTAGTAGAAAACGTGGTATTTTCCGTAGGGCCGTAACCGTTCACGATATTCAAACGGGTGAACCGGCGTTTAACCGGGTTGATGTGCCGGGGAGATAATGCGTCCCCGCCCACCAGTAGGTATTTCAGTCCGTCGAAAATTTCGATGTCCATACCGGATAGATAATTAAAGAGTGGAGCCGTGAGCCATATGATATCGATATCGTAACGGCGGATCATCTTTTTCAGCATCGATGCGTTTAATATATCGTCTTTTTGGGATAAAAAGAGCGCCAGTCCGTTCACCAGCGAGCCCCAGGTTTCAAACGTCGATGCATCAAATTCCAATGCGCCTGTTTGGAGTAAGCGATCGACCTGGTTGAAATGCACGTAATCGGTATTTTTCACTAACCGGACTACATTAACATGTTCCACCATGACGCCTTTAGGCCGGCCCGTAGAACCCGACGTGTATATCACATATGCCAACGAAGTCGATGGCTGTTCATCGCTGGTGGAAGGGGGCGGGGTGATGGAATCAGCGAAATCGAAGGAATCCAATAATATAAATTCGCCTTTAAACGAACCGAATTGGTGTTTTTCTTTCAAAGTGCCGGTTGTAACCAGTATATTGGCGCTGCTGTCTTCCAGCATAAATTCGATGCGGTCCCGGGGATAAGACGGATCGATGGGCATATAGGCTCCCCCGGCTTTCAAAATAGCCAATATCCCGGTAATCATTTCCAGGGAGCGTTCCAGTTGAACGCCCACGATAGAATCGGTGTGAATGCCTTTCGAGCGCAGCACATCTGCAAGTCTCCCGGCTGAGTCATTCAACTGCCGGTAAGTCACCTGGTTTGAAGCCATTGAAACAGCTACTGCATCCGGGGTTTGTTGGGCTTGAGCTTCGAATAGATGGTGAACGCACCGGTCTGCGGGGTAGTCCGCGGCGGTGTTGTTGAATTCGCTTAATATGCGGGCTTTTTCTTCTTCGGAGATGATAGTGATTTGGCCGATTTGTTTCGTGGGGTTTTCCAGGATTCCGTCGATAACCTGGGAAAAGCATCTTTCGAAACGTTTGATGGTTTCGGGTTTAAACAATCTCCGGCAGTAATTCCATTTCAGCATAATATCGTCCGGGGCTTCGACAGCAGTCAACAACAAATCGAAGCGAGAAATCCCGCTGTTGTAATCGCCTTCCTGGGGGGAAGCGGATACCGATTGATATGTAAATAGGGCATCGAACAAGGGGTTTCGGCTGGTGTCTCGGTTCACTTCGATCCGGGCTACCAGGTCTTCAAAGGGATAATCCTGGTTTTCGAAAGCTTCCAATGATCGCTGTTTTACTTCTTTTAAAAAATCCGCGAAGGGTTTATCCGATGCGGGGAAATTACGCAGCGCGAGGGTATTGGCGAACATGCCGATGAGGGGTTGAAGATCGACATTCTCACGGCCCGATATCACGGTTCCGACGATAATATCTTCCTGTCCGCTCAAACGGCTCAACAGCACATCGAAACCTGCCATCAACAGCATGAACATAGTCACATCGAAGCGGTGGCCCAACTCCCTCAGACCCTGGAGTTGCCCGGGAGATAAACGAGAATAGGACACATCTCCTTCAAAACCCTGGATCAACGGCCGGTTATAATCTAACGGAAGTTCCAGGCGCGGGAGTTCGCCGGAAAATTCCATCAACCAGAAAGCTTCCTGCTCTTTTTCCACTTCTTTGATGGCCGTGCTGTTTCTCCATTCGGCATAATCTTTATATTGAACCTGGAAATGGGGTAAAACCTGTCCGCTGTAGTAACCGATGAACTCGTTGGTAAATATTTCCTGGGACCTTCCGTCCGTGATAATATGATGGATGTCCACGACTAGCAGGGTATTTTCCCGGTTTTCTTCACCAGTTTTGCCGGTTTCTCCCGGGTTCGTATCCGGGTTTTGTTTCATCCGGATCACGGCGGCGCGGATCAATGGGGGTTGCGCCAGGTCGAAGGGTTTTACAAAATCTTTTATTTGATCGAAGCGGTCGAAAAAGTGAATCTCAAAAGGCACATGTGGGTGAATTCGCTGAACGGGTTCGCCGTTCACGATGTGAAAGGAGGTCCGGAGGCTCTCATGTCTCTCCACCAATGCGCGGAAAACCTCTTCCATCTTCTTATAATCGATTTCGCCTTCTCCCAGCGGGACGACGGTGGTTTCGTTGTACACGATGTTATCCGGGTCCATCTGCTGCAGGATATACAAGCGTTTCTGTGCAGGACTTAAGGGGTAATATTCTTTTTCTTCTACCGGTGGAATCCGGGTATAACCGTGTTTTTTACCGGAGGCTGTTTTTTCCCCGATATAATCGGCGATGTTCCTGATGGTACAATATTTGAAAAAATCCACGACGGTGATATCGATCTCGAAGGTTCTTTCGATGTGAACGGCTGCGGCCATGGCTTTCAACGAATCGCCGCCGAGGTCGAAAAAATCATCGTCGATACCGACTTTATCCAGGCCGAAAAAATCCTGCCATATGTTGGCGAGTTTTAATTGGGTGTCGGTACTGGGGTGAGTATAAGGTGTATCCAGTTCGGGGCGCGGGTGAAATTGGGGGCCGGCTGTTCCCTGGGGAGAAGAAACAGGGGGAGTTTGCGGGACATCCCGTTTCTCCGCGCTGCCGATGCGGCACATTTCGTGTAAATCCCGGGGCGATACGAAAACGTGGGGATAGGGTGCGGCCAATATCCTCTCCAATACATCGATGCCTTCGGCAGGGGTAATTTCATCTTTTAAAATTTCACCGGGGTTTTCGTTCATGCGCTTGACGGCTTCCACCGCCATGCCGACTTGCTGCCATCCGCTCCAGTTAATACATATTAAACGGGGACGGGGGGTATCTATTTCTTGTTCGGGGCGGTAATGGCAGTAACTGTCCAGGAATGCATTGGCTGCGGCATAGGCGACTTCCCCGTACGGGCCGCCGAATGATGCCATGGAGGAAAACAATACGATAAAGCGCGGAATAATGCCCTTCTCCTGGAGTAACCGGTCCAGGATAACGGGGCCCCTGGCTTTCGGGGAGAAAACCGCCTGCGTGATTTCCTGTTTCTTTTTATCCCTTCTTCCCTGGATCATACCGCCTGTATCCGTACTGCCGGCGCAGAAAAACACACCGTCTAAGTGTCCGAATTGCCGGGCGATACCTGATAATAATGCATCCATTTGAGTGGAATCCGCGGCATCCAGGGTTTGAACCGTGACTTTCCCGCCTTTTTGCTCCATTTGCCGGATTTTTTCTTTTATGGCGGGGGATACTGCTTTACCCGGGGTCTTACCGGTCAAAATCAAATGGGCGCTGCCTTCGCTTGCCAGGTATTGGGCGACTTCCAGGCCCAGTCCTCCCAGGCCCCCGATTATTAAATATACGCTGTTGCCGCGGGGTTTTAATATTTCTAAACTTTTTTTCTCTTCTTCCGTGGGTTTTTCCAGTAAAACCTGTTCAAACGTACCGACCCAGCGGATGCCTTTTCGATATGCGACGGTTTCTTCTCCCATATGAATGTCGTTTATTTTTTCACCCGCCATGATCTCCATTTCCCTGGCAATGGATGCAGTAGAAACAGGATCGATGGCGTCGAAATCGACACTGCGGCACGAGATATGGGGGTATTCCCTGCGCATGACCCGGATAACGCCTAAAACGGGTGCAGGTGCAGGATTCGACACGGGCTCGCCCATGACGGTTTGCATGCGAAGGGAAACCATGAGTAAACGGGTTTGGCGGCCCGCGGGGTGTTTCTCTTTTCCCAGCGCTTGCGCCAGGGCCATTAAACTGTAAAAACCATAATGTTGGGCTTCTTCGACGTCGTCTTCATGCAATATGCGGTGTTCTTGTTTTTCTATCCCGGTTTTACCGGGGTCCCCTGCGTTCCAGGCATGGATAAACCAGTAGTCGGAGGGCCCTTGCTTTATACTTTTTTTACTGGCTAAATCCTCTAACAACCGGTCATAGTGATCCGGCACATGGGGATCGATGGTATAATAGTGCTCGTTTTGCTTCTCGAAACGGTCGCCGGGGATGATTTTGACGACGGAGAATCCTTTTTCTTCCAGGAGAGTGCCCAGGGAATCGGCCGGCATGCCGGGGTATTGTCGAACAAATAGGACGCATAAACCGCCTGCGGTTTTTTTTCCCCTTCGTTCCGACCGTTTCCATGACGGTAAGTAGGTCCATTCGGACAGGTCCGATTTCCGGCCCAGGCGGTTCCACATCTCTTCGACCGCCGGGGGTTGATTCATCGCCTGCTTTATATCGAGATCGACCCAATACCGTTTTTTCTCGAAGGGATACGTGGGGAGAGATAACAACCGCGGGTGGTTTCCAGTTTTGCCGGGGGAGCGGTGGATCGCCTTCCAATCGATTTTCTGCCGGAACATCCACAAACGGCCGATTTGCCTCATTAAATAGCGGGTGTCCGATACCTCTTTTCCTTCGGGGCGTACGAGGTTGATGACCTGTTTTTTGTTTTTGCTTTCGTCGGTATACCGTTTAACCAGGACGGCGAGGTCGCGCCCGGGGCCTATTTCGATGAAAAGCCCGGGTTCGGGTCTCTCTTTTAATATATTCAAAATCCCGCGGGAAAACCGGATGGTCTCTTTTAAATGTTTGATCCAGTACCGGGGGTCGGCGGCTTCTTCATCTTTAATCCATTCGCCGGTGACGCCGGATATATAAGGCATGCGGGGTTTATCCAGTTTTACGGTACTCATGGATTGTTCGAATGTGTGAACGGCATCGTCCATCATGGCGGTATGGGCGGCGAAATTGGTTTTTAACCGCATACCCATGATGCGGCGTTGTTTTAATTCGGCTTCCAGTCGGGCCAATGCTTCTTCTGTACCGGCAACGATGCAAGAAGGTTCATTCACGATGGCTATGGCGAGGTCGTGACCGAGGAGGGGTAATAATTCCTCTTCCGGCAGGGGAACGCTAAGCATGCCGCCGATGGGCAATTGCTGCATGATCCTGCCGCGTTGGACCACCAGTTTCAACCCGTCTTCGAGGCTGAAAACACCGGATAAACAGGCGGCCACATATTCGCCGAAACTATACCCGATCATGACATCGGGTTTGATGCCCCACTCCATGATCAACCGGGCCAGTGCGTACTCGAAAGCGAAAATGAGGGGCTGGGCGATGTCGGTTCGGTTCAATCTCCCGGCTGCATCTTCTTTTTCTTTTGTCCCGGCTGCGGCGGTAGAAAGTAAAACCGCCGGGGTTCCCCCGATCCCGGGATAAATAATCTCCCGTAAATCGAAACCCATCAAGGGTTTGAGTATTTCAAAACAGCGGTCCATCTCCCGGCGAAAGAACCATAAGTTTTCATACAATTGACGGCCCATATCCACGTATTGGCTGCCCTGGCCGGCCAGCATCAATACGGTGTGGGGGTATTCTTCGCCGGCCAGCATGGTTTGTACGGAAGCGGGGTCGCATTGGCTAAGTAAATCGAT
>Ga0209593_10000181_pt1 | contig 33756 bp, 53 predicted proteins | sample PPLLaktember2015_3_FD_187260 | JGI IMG/M metagenome (GOLD analysis project Ga0209593, IMG submission 187260) | Freshwater sediment microbial communities from Prairie Pothole Lake near Jamestown, North Dakota, USA - PPLs Lake P7 Core (6) Depth... | ecosystem: Environmental > Aquatic > Freshwater...
AACGACCGGCACTTCCACGATCACCCCTGGAATTTTTGGACGCTCTTATTGAGCGGCGGTTATCGGGAGCACACGCCGGATGGAACGTTTTGGCGCCGCAGGTTGTCACTCCTGTACCGGCCGGCCGAATGGCAGCATTGGGTAGAAATCGTCAAACCGGTGTGGACGTTGGTCATGGTTACGCCGAAGCGCCGGGAGTGGGGATTCGTCACAGAGCGGGGTTGGGTGAACTGGCGGACCTATGACCGCGAGGGTTGCGAATGAAGGGCGCCGCGTGACGGCCGCGGCGCCGGCGTTCGCCTACACCTACGGTTGGGGGCCGCGGTGGAAAGCATGGCCGGCGTCGTCGAAGTTGAACCAGTTGGACCGAAAAGGCGAGCCGTGCCGAGTGCTCGCCCGCGGCGCCATGAATTCGGCGTTGATCGAGTTTCAAGACGGCTTGCAAGCCGTCGTCAGTAGGAGCGCGTTGCGGAAATGCAAGCCGAAGGGCGCCGCGTGACGGTTCGGTTGCCGGCGATCGCACCGGATACGGCCGCGGCAATTCGCCGGTGGACGCGTGGCGATCCGCGGCGTGCGGTCAGAATTGATTATTTCCCCTATTCGCCGGCCGGCCGGCAATGGGCCGCGGTTGGAATCGAACGCGGCGGGCGTTGCGTCGTGAGTACGTGCAGTGGCCGGACGCTCGGCGCCGCGCTCGCGAGGTTCGCCCGGGTGGTTGGTAAATCGACGCCTATAAAATAGGCGCCTGGTTGCCACGAATAAGCGGCGAACGGGCGGCGCCGTCGCCGTTTCGCCGCTCGGTTGTATGACCGAGAGTTGAAAAAGCTATGCCAGTAATGCAACGCGTGCTATCGTCGCTCGGGCTCGCCCGTAAGGCCGACGTGCCGATTATCAACGACGGCGCCGGCAACCGGCCGTCTGTAACCGTCACGGCCAGTACGGGCTTGCCGTCGGCCATGTGGACGGGCCGGGATTACGGCAACATGGCGACGGCCGGCTATCAGTTGAATAGCGACGTGTACGCCTGCATTAGTTTGATCGCCGCGGCCGGCAAACAGGTCAAATGGTGGGACGCCGGCGCCGGTACGAAATCCGTCACGCCGTCGGCCGAGCTTGCAAAGGCGATCGGCCGCGACGCCGACGGGCTTTTGTTCGGCGGCGACGAAAAGGCGCGCGAGCGGCATATCAAGCTCGTGACGAATCCGCGGCCGTCGATCGAGCTTTTGACGCGCGCGGGCGGTACGGGCTTTATTGAGGCGTGGTTGTCCTACATTCTGATTTCGGGTAACGACTATATCGAAATCGAGCGCAAGGGCGATCCGGTGAAGGGTACGCCGTCCATGCTGTATCTGCAACGGCCGGACCGCGTGACGGCCGTTGTACGCAAGCCGGCCGGCGTCGCGATGCAAATGAGCGAATCGCAATTACTCGATAAGTGGACGGTGACGGCGTACGGGCAACGGCGCGACGTGCATCAAGACAATATCACGCATTCCAAGCTCTTTAATCCGGTTGACGACATATACGGCATGGCGCCGTTGCAAGCGGCGTTACTGCGAGTGGACGCCGAGAACGAAGGCTTAACGCTCATGAAGCGGATGCTGCAACGCGGCTTCGCGCCTGGTTGGATTGAAGCGCGCGAGGATTCGCAATGGGAAGATACGCAAGTAGCGCAGTTAAAAGAGCGGATCAAATTCAGCAAAAACGCCGGCGAAGAACTGTTTTTAGAAAACGCGAAATGGCATCAAATGGGCTTCGCGCCCGTCGATAGCGGCATTACCGATCAGCAAATCTTGAGCAAGCGCGATATTGCGAGCGTCTTTCATGTGCCGTCGGTATTGATTGGCGACTCCGCGGCGAGCACCTACAACAACTATCAAGAGGCGCGCCGCGCGCTGTATATGGAAGCGGTAATTCCGTTGCTGCAACATTTCCGCGGCGACTGGAACCGGACAATCGGCCGCGCGTTGAATTCGCCGCTCGATTTCGATAAAGATTCATTCGACGCGATTACCGCGGCGCGCGCCGAAGCAACGGACCGCGTCGTTAAGCTGTTCACGTCCGGCCTGATTACGCAGGACGAAGGGCGAAGCGATCTGGAATACGGGCCGGCGCAACCGGGGGATGTATTTTACGCGCCGGCCAACATGATGCCGCTTGCGAGCGATAAGGCATAGGCGTGACGGTTCGGACGAATCAACGCGTGCGGATTACGGGCGAAGCCGGTACGGTCGTCGGCCGCGTCGAGGATATCCGGACGGTTGCCGAGATGCCGGCCGCGGCCGAAGTTGGGGCGCCGTTGAGCGAATACGGCGAACCGGGGGATATGTTGCGGGAAATGGGCGTCGAGCACGTCGCGGTAATCAGCTATCACACGTCGCCGAACGCCGAGCTTATGTTTACTGCAATCGAAATCGGCGGCGAGTGGTTCGATTTGAAGCGGCAACGGCTCACGATCGAGGTTATCGGGGTGTTCGGATGATATGCCGAGACGAAAGGCAGTCCGCACCCCGCGCGAACGCCGCGATCGGCGACGCCGGCGCATCTTAGGGGTGTTGCTATGAAATCGAGATTGCAAAACGCCGTTGCGCGGTACTCCGGCCATTGCGCGGAGTGTGGCCGGGAGATCGTACGCAACGCGCCGATCGTTTACGACACGAAGCTGAAACGCACGCTGTGCAAGGCGTGCGGCGAGTATCAGCAAACCGGCGAAGGCGAGCTATTCGCGAAATGATGATCGTACCGGACGTGACGAAAAGCGCGCGGATTTACAAGCCGTTCGATGCGTTTATGCTGCAGGCCGGCCGCGGCGCCACGCGCTCGGCGCACACGCGGTTGGCGATGGAAGCGCGCAAGGCGGCGAACGTGTACGGCCGCGGCGACGGCGAAGCCGCGGCGCTCGGCCGTATCGAAGATTCGGTTTGGACGTCGTATCTCGGGCTGGTCTGGATTGAAACCGTGACCCACGCCGGCCAGTTGACCGCGGAATCTCTCGGCGGCAAGGTGGACGCGGGCGTATTCGATCGCGCGGCGCGCCTGTATCTCGACCGCAACGCGCGAAGCCGCGGCGCCGGCATCGCCGAAACGAGCCGGAAAGCGATTGCCGCGTCGATCGGCCGCGGGCTCATGGCCGGCGAAATGCCGGCCGACGTCGCGCGGCGCATCGTCGCCGACGCCGATCAGGCGGCGATATGGCGCTCGGCAACGATCGGTCTAACGGAATCGCACGCGGCCGGCTATTTCGGCGCCTGGTCGGGCGCAATTCAGACGTTGCGCGGTTGGGTGAAGGTGTGGGCCCCCCCAAGGGCCCAAGGTATTACGTGCGATCAGCACAAATCGACGCAACGGCAACGCCAGTTCTTGCGCGAGCCGTTCGCCGTGATCAACGATTACGAGCCGGACGAACCGGCCGAGGGGATGATGTACCCGGGTGACGGCGAACACGGCGCCCGCGCGTCGAACGTCATTAATTGCCGGTGTGCGATGGAGTTTGAGCGGCCATAAGGGGGATTTATGAAGGGTAAGCGGGGCGAATGGCCGGATAAGCCGGCCGAGCAGAAACCGAACGACGACGCGCCGGCCGTCGAAGTCAAGCGGAGTTCGGGCGAGCCGGCCGACGCGCCGGCCGCGGCCGCGGCGCCCGTCGATACGACGATTACGCACCAACCGGAACGCATCGTAAAGGAAACGATCCGGCACAAGTTCACCGTCAACGAACTTGCCGAGCTTGCCGACAGAATGGCGACGGCCGCGGCCGCGGTATACACGATCGAGAAACAAAAGGCCGAGCAAGCGGCGCACTTTGGCGCCGAATTGAAGGCGGCGAATCTCGCTCACGGCGATTTAGTCGAGCGGTACAACCAGCGGTACGAAATGCGCGAAGTCGAATGCCGCATTGTGTACGATCGGCCGGAACCGGGATACAAGGCGTACGTTCGGACCGACAACGGCGAGAGTATCCGCGACGTGCCGATGACGGATGCCGAAAAGCAACGCGCGTTTGTGTTCGATGCCGGCGACGGCAAACCGCAGTAACGGAGGTTCGATATGGAACGAAAAGCGTTTGCGTGCGCGATCGAATTTAAGGAAGTAACCGAAGCCGGCCAGTTCGAAGGGCACGCCGCGGTATTCAACAACGTTGACCTGGGCGGCGATCGGATCAAGCGGCCGGCGTTCCGGCGCACGATCGAGGAAACGGGCGGCAAGTGGCCGGTACTCATGGGGCATCTTATGTCGCGGCCGGTCGGATTCTCGACGTACGCCGAAGAAGACGGCAAAGGCTTGCTGGTGCGGGGCGAATTCACGCTCGACGCCGACGACGGGCGCAACGCGTACGCGCTGGTGAAGCACGCCGCGAAGCTCAAGCAACCGTTCGGGCTCTCGATCGGGTACGGCGTCGCGAAAGACGGCGCGAAGTTCAATTCGGAAACCGGCGTGCGCGACTTGACCGACTTGGACGTTTACGAATTCTCGCTCGCCGCGGTTCCGATGAATCAACGCGCGCGCGTGGCTCGGGTTAAGTCGGCCGATGAGGCGCTTACCGAGCGCGAAATTGAAGATATCTTGCGGGACGCCGGATTTCTTCACAATGAGGCAAAGCGCCTCATTTCCTCTATGAAGGCGAAACGGGACGTGGAGCCGGAAACGCTAGAAATAGCGGCGAAATTTAACGAACTCATGAACACGGCCGGCGTGATTTCCGAATACACGCGCGGTTTGGAGGCTTTACGTCATGGAACCAAACACTAATCCGATTTCCCCCGATGATATGCGCCGGATGATGGGCGTTCTAGAAGGCTTCAAAGGCCAGTACTCGACGCTCAACGATGACATCGTTAAGTACGGCAAGGCGCAGTCCGAAACCGTCGAAAAGCTCGGCAAGCTCACAGACGATATGGTGAGCTTGCAGGCGAAGTATCAGACCGACGCGGCCGCGCGGCTTGACTCGATCGAGGAAAAGCTAAACCGTGGGCCGGCGACGCCGGTTGCCGAAAAGTCGATCGGCGAGCAGGTTATCGCCGACGTGAAAGTTGCGGAATTCCTCAAGTCGCGCGGTCAGGGTCATGTGGTTGTCATGATTAAAGGGCCGTTGTTCGGCGGCAAGGATATCATGAACGTTTCGCGGACGTGGGCCGAGCAGATGAACGTGATTGCGGCCGGACCGCGGTTGCCGATCGGCGTTCGCTCGCTCATTCCGCAAGGGCAAACGACGTCCGGCGCCGTCGTATACGTCGAAGAAGTGAGCTTTACCAACAACGCGGCGCCCGTCGCCGAAGGCGCGCCGAAGCCGAAATCCGATAAGGTGTTTACGCCGCGGACGTTGCCGGTCGAAACGATCGCGCACTACTTCAAAGTCTCGAAACAGACGGCCGACGATTTGCCGTTCCTGGTCGCGCAAATCGAGAATAACGGGATTTACGGCGTACAGAAGGTCGAAGACAACCAGTTGCTCAACGGCAACGGCACGACGCCGAACTTGAAAGGTATCGTCGGCGTCGCGACGGTGGCGCCCGCGGCGCCGGTCGGCGGTACGCTCGTTGACGCGCTCGGGTACGCCGTATTCGACTTGGCGGCGAAGGGTTACGTACCGGACGGTGCCGTTGTCAATCCGGCCGATTGGGGCAAGGTGGCGTTGCAGAAAAACCTGCAAGGCAATTACGTTTTCTCCAATCCGCTCGACTACGCGACGGGTGGCCGCATCTGGGGCGTACGCCTGGTGCAGTCGGCGCATATGGCCGCGGGCACGTTCGTTGCCGGCGCGTTTCAGGGCAATTCGCAGTTGCTCGATCGCGAAGACGTCAACGTGCAGATTGCGAATCAGAACGAAGACGACTTCATTAAGAACATGTTGACGGTGCGCGTTGAGGAGCGCGTAGTCTTCATCATTTATCAAGCCGCGGCGTTCGAAAAGGGCGTGATTCCGGCGCCGTCGCTCGAACTCGCCGACGCGCCGACCGAAGGGCGCAACGCGCGATCGAAGTAAAATGGAATCGGCCGGCGTTTGGCGCGCCGGCCGGTTAGTGGGTTGGGGCGATCGGCCGCGTAAACCGATCGCCCGTTTTCGGGGGCAATCATGAGCAAACCGCAAAAGATCGAAGCGCCGACGCCGAAGAAACCGCGGCCGCGGCGCAAGTTAAAGACGGCGCCCGAAAATAAGGCGATCGCGTCGGCGCCGGAAAACAAGGCGTTATGAGATTTGTCGAAATCGAGATTGTGACGGCGCCGGCGAAGTTGCCAGTTACCGAGCAAGAGTTTATCGACCATGCGCGGTTGAACGGGATCACCGTCGCGCGTCAACCGGAACTGATCGCGCGCGAACTGGCCGCGGCGACGCGCCGTGGCGAGCAGTATTGCCGGCGATCGTTTATCACGCAAACGCTCAACGCGCTATTCGTGCCGGATACCGTGAGTAACGGGCTGGTGCTACTCTTGCCGCGCGGCAAGGTGCAAGGCGTGACGTCGATTGAATCGCCGGCCGGCGCCGTCGTCGATCCGGCCGGCTATTCGCTCGTGCTGAATGCCGTAATGTTGACGACGCCGCTTGCCGGCGCCGCGTCGGTAATTTTCGATTCGGGTTACGGCGACGACGCCGACGACGTACCGGAGGGAATCAAAGAAGGGATTTTGCAATACGCAATGGTGCTCTATGAGAATCGCTCGGGTGGGCGCGAGCAGAAATACGCGAGCATGGCGGCGCAAGGGATACCGGACGGCGTACGCGACGTTTGGCGCCCGTTCCAGATTGAGATAGGCGGATAAAGCTATGGCGGCGACTAGAGAAATTGTCGGCGAGCATTGTTGGGTGCCGTTCATGGTTGATAAGTGCTCAGTACTTGAACTATGCGGCGATTGTGGGTTGTTCCGGTTTTCGGCGAACGGTACGGATGACGACGCGGTATATTTAGCGCGGTGGGCGCCGGATTCGCCGGCGCCGCTCGCGTGCGTTAAACGGGTTTCGACACAATGAGCGGTAGCGAACTGCGCGAATGGATCGCGCTATTCCAGATGGAGCTTACGCCGGATGGGCAAGGCGGCTCGCGTGAAACCGTGCCGGCTGGCCTGGTGGCCGATATTCCGGCGAAGGTGACGACGCCGCGCGGCGCCGATCGGACGGCCGGCGATCAGATAGCCGCGCGCGTGCGCCACGAAATCACGATACGGTATCAGGTCGGCATTTCGTCGGTTTACCGCGTCATGTGGCGCGATCAGTTTCTAGATATCGTCGGCGAGCCGGAAAATATCGACGCTCGCGATACGTGGTTGAAGCTCACTTGCGAGCGGAAAGAAGCGGGCGCGCAGTAGCTCACAGAGTGAGCTTGTCTTGTAAACTTTCATGGCTCGGGTAATGTCGGTCAAGATTACCGGCGACGCGAAGCTAAAAGAGAACATCGCCTTTTTGCGCGAGCATTTGCCGCTCGCGCTCGCCAGTGCGAACCGCGAAACGGCCGACGAAATCCGCGACGAAGCGCGCGCCAACATAACGCATATCGACGCGTTCGATACCGGCGAATTATTCGAGTCCGTCGAGGTTCACGAATCGCCAAAAGGTATGCAGGTCGTCGTCTTTTCGTCGGCGAAGCACGCGCCGTTTATCGAGTTCGGTACGGCGCCGCATTTCCCGCCATTGGACAAAATTCGCGCCTGGTGCGCGCGTAAGGGCATTCCGGAGTCCGCGGCGTATCCGATCGCGCGGGCGATCAGCGAACGCGGGACGCCTGAAAGACCGTGGCTGTATCCGGCGTACAAGTGGGGCATGGCGCGTCATGTGGCGCGCATACGCCGGTTCGTCGTCGCCGAGCTTTCGGCGCGGTTGAATCGTTCGCTTGCATCGTGAGGTTACGGGAAATGCCGCGAAAAGATCCGTTTCAAACGCTCGACGATCCGGAGCCGACGCCGGCTATCACGGCCGAGCGAATCGCGTCCGGCCATATCCGAGCCGATCAGATAACGACGGTGCCGGCCGGCGTTGCCGGGATTTACGCCGCGGGCGCCGGCTATTGGGATAAGCCGAACGGTCGGCCGGCCTGGTGGCGCCGGTTGCTGGTGCGCCTGGTGCTCGGTTGGAAGTGGCGGGATTATGACGCCGTGTGATGATTCGGAATCGAAGGTGGTTACGGCGGTCGGACCGGACTGCTCGATATCCAGTCCGTTCAGGTGGCCGGAACGGCTGTACTACGTCCAGAATCGGGGGGGTTGCGGCGACTGCCTAATCTGGTGGCGCGCAGATCGGTGTGGTTACACGATGAATTTGGCCGAAGCTCTGAAGGTCACAGCAGCGGAAGCGGCGACGTTTACGCGGAACGAGGATAGACCATGGCTCGCGTCTGAGGTTGACGCCGTCGCGGAGCGCCACGTTAATTCACAGCACATGGGAACCGCGAAATTCGGCATTGTGTCCGAAGCAAAGCCGGACTCGGGCGTGGTGGACCGATGACGCCGTGTGACGCGTGCAACGAAAAGCGCCTGCACACCGCGGCCGAATGGAGCGAGTTTCACGAGTTCGCCGGCCACGGCTACAGCGATTATGCCGGTTGGACGCATCCGGCATTGGAAGCGGCTCACGAAGCGGCGGCGAATGAGCGGGCGGTCCGCCCAATCGCCGCTTGTTCGCTCAAGGGTTCGAAGGGAGAGTAAACGACATGCTCCCGATAAGTGAGGTGCAAGCCGCGATGTTCGCCGCGCTCGTGCCGGCGCTCGCGCCGGTGCCGGTGCTCGATCAAGCCGGACCGAATCAGGCGTATCCGTACGTCACGATCGGCGAAAGCGTCGCCGAGCAAGCCGATACGCTCAACGAGCAAGGCGTAAATCTCGACTGCACAATTCACGTTTGGAGCCGGCAAGCCGGGATGCAGGAAACGCAAGAGCTTATGGCGCGCGTGAAAGACGCGCTCGATCGGCAACGGTTCCCGGCCGCGGGCTTTCAGTGGGTCGATACGGTCTGGACGTTCGGGCAAACGTTGCGCGACGCCGACGGCGTGACGCGTCACGGCATCTTGCGGTTTACGGTCGCGACGTTTGAGGTTTAAGGGAGGGGGCAAAACAGATGGTTAACGTTAGTCTGCCGAGCGGGAGCATATTTCTGGTGACTCAGCTTTCCGGCACGGTCAATACGGGCAACGCGTCGGTAACGGTGAACTGGGCGACGGGCGACAAATTCTCGCCGTTGCTTGTAGGCAAGCGTATTGTTATCGCCGGCACGAGCCATATCATTGCGTCGTACGTCAGTCCGGCGCAAGTCTTGATCGACCAACCGATAGCGGCCGGCGCTCTTGGCGAGGTGTACTCGATTCCGCTCTACTGAAGCGAATCCATACGGGATTCAATTTAAACAATTCGAAAGGGAGACAAAAGGCAATGGCAAAATTTACGGGAAAAGGCGCCAAGATATTCGTACTCGGCGGGGGCGCGACGCCGGCGTATAAGGAAATCGGGCAGGTTGCCGAAATCGGAAACATCGACGTATCGGCCGACGAAGTCGATGTAACGACGCTCGACGCCGGCGATTACCGCGACTACTTGCAGGGATTCAAGGACCCCGGCGAATGTCAACTCACGGTCTTATTCGATCCGAATATGGCCGATCAGGACGAAAGCGCCGATGGATTGTTCGGGCTTTTCACGTCCGGTGAAACGCGCGATTGGGTAATCCGCTTCAATTCGTCCGCGGCCGTCGGCGGCGAATCGTTCGGAACGTTCAAGGGCTTCATGCGCGATTGGAGTTTCGGCGCGCTCAATCCGGATGATCCCCAGGAAGTGCAACCGACAATTCGTATCGTCGGACCGATTACGCTAACCGATACCATGCCGACGGCGCCGGTTGCCGACGCGGCGCTTGCGAAAAAAGCGGCGTAAGCATGGAAAACATAGTCAATCCGTCGGTACAAATCACGCTCGACGGGCAAGACTTCATTCTCCGGTATCGTGCAATAGCCTTCATTCATTACGCGTCCGAATGCAAGGGCGATTTGTTGCACGATATCCGGCGCATGGGCGCCGCGCTTTCCGATTACGGCCGGCTACTCGCCGCGGGCGAGTACGCCGCGCTCGCGCCGATTCTCGAAACCATGAGCGATGTTCTATGGGCCGGCCTGATCGACGCGCAACCGGCGTTGACGCGTGAGGACATCACGCGTATGTTCGGCCTGGTGGACTTTCCGAACCTAATGCCGACGATTACACGCGCCGTGACGATCGCGTTACCGTTGGCCGGCTCGGCGGCGCCGGCGAACCCTCCGAAGCCGGCGAAGGGCCGACGTTTAGCCTTGAACAGTGGGGCAGACTCTGGGCACGATGTCGCGATGCAAGCGGAATCGGCGCCGACGAATTCGGCCGGCTAACACTACGCGAGCTTTCTTATCTGATCGACGCGCAACGGGCGCGCGAGTCAATCACTGACTGGCAAACCGCGCGCATCGTTGCGATGGTACAAGCGGTCAATTCCAAACGCCGGAAATACGATCCGGTCCACTTCATGATGAACGGCGCCGAAATGAAACGGCGAGCGCGCGAAGCCGTCGAGCGGGCGTTACCGAGCGGCGACGAACTGCTACAGAAAATACGACGGCTCGGCGTGCGCGTAATCGACAACCGCGGGCAAAAGGCGAATCAATAAATGGGCGCAATGGGTGGCGGGCTCTCTCTCGGAACGCTTTCAATCGCGATTGAAGCGGCTGTAGATCAAGCTCTAAAAGACTTCCAGAAGTTCGGTTCGGAAGTCGGAACCGTTATCGACGAGCAGAAATCGAAATGGGAAGGGCTCAAGAGTGCCGGCGAATCGCTTTCGAGCGTCGGTAGCGCGCTCACGCTCGGAGTAACGGCGCCTATCGTCGCGATCGCCGGCGCGTCGGTCGCGGCCGCGGCCGGCTTCGAAGCGTCGATGAATAAAATCGTCGCGGTGTCCGGCGCGACGGGCGGCGAGCTTGAAGCGTTGCGCCAGCAAGCGATGAAGCTCGGCGCCGATACGAAATACTCGGCGAAAGAAGCGGCCGACGGCATGGGCGATTTAGCCGCGGCCGGTTTCACGACGTCGCAAACGATCGCCGCAATGCCTGGTGTGCTCGATCTTGCCGCGGCCGGTACGCTCTCGGTATCGCGAGCGGCCGAGGTGACGGCCGAAACGCTCGGCCAGTTCGGGCTATCGGCCGGTCAAGCGGGGCACGTCGCCGACGTGTTCGCGAAGGGCGCCGGTTTGTCGGCAATTTCTGCCGAGCAGCTCGCGCAATCCATGAAGCTCGTTGGGCCGGTTGCGAACCTTGCCGGCCTGAGCCTGGAGCAAACGACGGCCGCGGTTGCCTTGCTCGGCAATAGCGGCCTAAAGGCAACCGAAGCCGGTACGGGCTTGCGCGGGATACTCGCGACGTTAGAGGCGCCGTCAACCAAGGCGGCGAAGGCGTTAAACGCGCTCGGCGTCGAAACGAAAGACGCGGCCGGCAACCTGTTACCGCTCGATCAGATCATGCTGCAAATGCAGCAATCGGGCGCCGGCGCCGCGGAAATGTTCCAGATCTTCGGCCGTGAGAGTTCAGCCGCGGCCGCGGTGCTCATGAAGCAAGCCGGTCCGGCGTGGGCGCAAATGACGGCCGAGATTGACAAATCGGACGGCGCCGCGAAGCGAATGGCCGATACGCTCAATAGCGGCGTTGCCGGCGCGCTCGACGCGTTTAAGGGCTCGGTAGAAACGGCCGGAATCGCGCTCGGTACGTCGCTGGAACCGCTCATTCTCACTCTGCTAGAAGTCGGAACCAAGCTCGTTAACGATTTCCTCATGCCGGCTATCGAGTGGTTCGGCCAGTTGCCGGCGCCGGTGCAGGCGTTCGCGCTTACGATCGTGGCGCTCGCCGCGGCGCTCGGTCCGGTGCTCTTAATGGCCGGCACGCTGGCAACGGCGATCGGCGCCTTAATGCCAGTGATAACGGGCATTGCCGGCGTCGTCGGCGTTTCCGTCGTCGCGCTCGGCGGTTGGGTGATTGCGATTGCCGCGGTTGTGGCCGGCCTGGTCGCGCTCGGCGTCTGGATCCACGGAAACTGGAACGCGATACTTGCCGTAATTCAAGACGGCGTGGCGGCCGTCGTCGCGAAGTTGCAGGGGTTCGTCGAATGGCTCGCCAAGATCGTGCCGGCGACGTCGTCGGTTGGAAAAGCTCTCAACGAAGCGGCGAAGTCGCTACACGAGTACGGCGAGAAAGCGAAAGCGTCGGCCGACGGCAACCGGCTACTGCAAAAGACAACCGACGACGCCGCGGCCGCGACGAAAAAGGCGAAGGACGAAGCGAAAAAAGCGGCCGGCGCCCATGCCGAGCTTGGCGATTCGCTCGTGAAATTGAAAGCGGGGCATGAGGGCGCCGCGAAAGCGGCGCACGGCAATACCGAAGCCACGAAAGAACAGAAAGACGCGGCGAAAGCTCTGGAAAAGGCGGCGAAGGATTGCGCCGCGGAGTTCAAACCGCTCATCGAGAAAAACGAAGTATTGTTTGCGATCGCGCAAAAGCTCGGCGCCGAACATCAAAAGCTCGCGACGGATATTGCCGCGGCGCGTTTGTCCGGCCGCGACGCAACAAAGGAATTCGGCGACGGGCTTGCGCCGGCAATGGACAAAGTCAACGCGTCCATTGCGACGACGACGGGCAGTAACGGCTTGCCGAAGGTGCTTTCCAATATCGGGCTCATTAAGCCGACGATCGACCCCGCAACGGGCTCGATCGACAGTATGCGGCAAGGGCTCGACGCGCTCGGCATCACGTCGGCGGCGAAGTTCGGGCAAATCGCGGCCGACGCGCAAACGGCGTATGACAAAATCATCGCGGCGCCGGACGCTACCAAGTGGGAAAAAGACTCGGCATTCCTGAAATTGCTTGAAGCGCAAAAGCAAAAGATGGTTGCGAACGGGCAAGAGATACCGGCTTTAATGTCGCAGCAAATGAGCGATATTAAAGCGTCGATCGACGGCAAGGCGCCCGAAGTAACCGGAGCGTTTGACGGCTTCGCAAATTCCGTTTCGACGGTGATAACGAATCTCGCGCAAGACATTACCAAGTCGCTTTGGGAAGGCGATCTGTCATGGGGCGAGAAGGGAAAAGAGGCGCTAAAATCGCTCGGCGAAGCCGTCACGGCGTCGTTTATCGAGCCGGCGACGAAGGCGATTGCCGGCTTTATTTCGGGCGCGATCAAAGATTTATTGAGCGGCGACGGGCTCGGCGGCATCGTCGATTCGATTAAGAATATCGGCTCGGGATTATCGAAGATGTTTAGCAGCGGTTCGGGCCTGGTTGGTGACGGGCCGATTCCGGGCGGCATTCCGGGCGGCATCCCTGGTTTGGGCGGCGACGGCGCCGGCGCAGTAAGCGGCGCCGCGGGCATGGGGCTATCGGGAATCATGGGAATCGTCACCGGCGCAATCAGTGCCGTGAGCGGCGTGATTTCGAATTTTCAATTTGCCGGCATGAATAAATCGCTAGATATCATCGTCAAGCATACGTTGCAAACGGCGAACGATCTGGCGAACCTTCGGCGCGACGATTGGGACCGGCATAACGAATACGCGTTATGGAAAGACGATATTGTCTCGGCGCTTTGGGGCATTCAGGGCAAGACAGGAACCGCGATCGCGTCGCTACAGGCGATCGAAACGCATTGCTACAGCGCGTCGGCGACGCTCGCCGATATGCTCGGTGACTGGCGCACGAGCGGGCCGCGCGAAGCGTCTTTCATGGAATCGGTTGTTGGCTTACTCGGCAAAATGGTTTACAAGCTGGAAGCGTTCGCCGCGGGCTCGGGCTTGACGATGCAGCTAAACGGAACCGATCCGGTCATGGTTGCCGGCCGAATCGCGGCGCAAATGCGCCTGCAAGGCGGGCGCGCGTGAGGCTACGCGCGGCCGTGGGCGGCGTCGATCTATCGGGCGTGGCATTGATTGACGGCGCCACAATTCAACAGGATTCCAGCGAAGCGATTTCGACGTGTGAGCTTACGTTGTTTCAGCGGTACGGCGATGCGCGGTACGATCATGCGGAATATGACCGCGCGTCATTTCAATACGCTTGGCAGGTGAGCGAATGGGACGAACTCGTCATATGGGATCAGGACACAAGCGCCGTCCAGTTCGCCGGCTTCATTCTCGCGATTGATCGCGAGCTTGAAGGGCCGCACGTTCGGTTAAAGCTCCACGCGAGCGATTGGGGTATTCTTTTTGAGCGGGCGTTGATTACGCAAACGTGGCCGGACGGTACGCCGGATTCGGTTATCATTGCCGACGCGCTCGCGAAAGTACCGGAATTTTCGGCCGGCTCAATCATCACGTTGACGGCGAATCTAGGAATCATCGAAGCAAAAGACAAGCGTATCCGCGATTTGCTCGACGACATTTGCCAGTTGACGGGCGGCGAGTGGAACGTATCGTATACCGGCAAGGTGAATTACTACGCCGCGGGCTCGATCGTGGCGCCGTTCGGCTTGAGCGATCGCCCGAACGGAACGACGACGCAACCGTACGAACTGGCAAGCTACAAGCGGGATTTTACCGACGCCGCAAACCGCGTGTTAGTGCTCGGCGCCGTCGGCGAAGCCGGCGAACTCCGCGCGACGGCCGAAGATACTTCAAGTCAAGGGCAGTACGGCGTGCTTTCGGTAACGCTCGTTGATCGCAATTTAACCGATCCGGCGACGGCCGCGCTATGGGCCGATACGGAAGTGGGCTTGCGCTCGACGCCGAAATTTACGGTTGCGGCCGGCTATTTCACGCCGGGGCTTACGCGCGGGATGACGGTTGACGTGGAAGCCTGGAAATACGGACTGACGACGTCGCTTATTCTGCGATCGCTCACGATCGAGATTATGGCGCCGGACCGCTCGCGCGCCGTCACGGCCGGACACAAGCTCAAGTACCGCGCGACGCTCGGGAGCCGTCCACCGGATCTGGTTTATACGTTGCGCCGGATGCAACGCAAGCCGGTCGAATCGACGCGGGCGCCGGCCGCGGCGATCGCGCCTGGTACGATTGAGGGCGACGACTTCGCCGCGGGCATTTCGCCGGTTTACACAGTCGCGCGCAAGCCGGCCGGCGCCGAATGGGCGCAGTATCCGGCCGACGCGGTGTTCCTCAATACGGCCGATCGCAAATTGTACCGGCGAACCGGCGACGACTGGACGGCGGTCGTTCCGACGGCCGATATTGAAGGGCAACTAAAAACGTCGCAATTTGCGCCTGGTAGCGTCACAAGCGTAGTGCTTGCCGACGGCTCGGTAGTAACCGCCAAGATTCCCGCGGGCGCGATTACGGCGCCGACAATCGCCGTCGGCGCCGTCACGGTATCGGCGATCGCCGACGGCGCCGTCACGTCGGCGAAAATTCCGGACGGCGCGATACAAGCGCCGAAGCTCGCCGCGTCCAGTGTGACGGCGAACGCGATCGCGGCAAATGCGATCGCCGCGGAAAACATCCAAGCCGGCGCCGTCACGGCAAACGCGCTCGCCGCGAATTCCGTCACGGCCGGCGCGATCGCGGCCGATGCGATCACGGCGAATGCGATCGCGGCCGGCGCGATTACGGCAACCGAGATTGCCGCGGGCGCCGTCACCGCGAACGCGATCGCGGCGAACGCCGTCACGGCGCAAGCGATCGCCGCGAACTCTGTTACCGCGCAAGCTCTCGCCGCGAATTCGGTGGTTGCCGGCAAGATTGCCGCGCTCGCCGTCGTCGCCGGAAACCTTGCGGCCGATTCCGTCACGGCCGGCGCGATCGCGGCCGGCGCGGTGGTTGCTGGCAAGATTGCCGCGGGCGCCGTCACGGCCGGAACGATCGCGGCCGGCGCCGTCACGGCCGGTACGATTCAAGCCGGCTCGATTACGTCGGATAAACTTTCGACAGTTGAGCTTGCGGTAGGGTACGGCTCGAATAAGCCGGCGCGCGTCGCGGTTTACGATACGCACCAAGATCTGGTTGCCGTGCTCGGCGATATGGGCGGCGCCGGCTTGCCGGCGAATACCTATTTCGGCGTATGGGGGCGGCTCGCCGGCTTCGGCGGTACCGAATACAGCAATGCGCCGCTCTACACGAACACGGCCGGCTCGTTGTTCATCCGGCAAGCGTCGTTTACGATTACGGCGCCGACGGGAACCGCGGCCGAAGGTTCGGTGATTCAATCGAGCCCCAGTACCTATGACGCGACTTACGGCTCGATCGAGTGGCGCGTAAGCAAGCCGACGGATTCGACGTCGTCGCTTGTTAGCCGTGGCCTGGTGCTACGGGGCAATGGCGGCACGGTTTGCGGTTCGTTCGTCCGATCGCCGACGGCCGGCCATGAAAGCTCAAGCGAACTCGTTTTGAATAAGAACGACGGCGCCTTAATGATTCTGCTAAACGGCTTCGATGGTAGTATCCGCGCGTCGAGCTTCGCGGTTACGGGCAATACGAGTTTCACTGGCACGGTTCCGGCCGGCCGGCCGCTCAACGTAGTAAGCGGTTTGATTACGGGTTACACGCTCGCCGACGGGACGATATTCCCGCCACGCGAAACGGCAGTATAAGCGGCGAACGGGCGGTACTTCCGCTCATTCGCCGCTCGGTACTCTGCAGTTCGCTTTATTTGACAAAGGGGAAACGGTATGAAATTCGAGCACACATTATCACCGGCCGCAACGAAGCTATTTCGCGCCGGCGTCGAGAAATTGAATACGCTTCGGTTGGAGCAATTGCGGGCGCTCGGGCTCGCGAAAGAAGCCGAAATGCAATCGGCCGCGCTACAGCAAACCATAAGCGATCAGGTTTCGATTATCGAGCAAACCGAAGGCTTGCCGGCGCCGTTGCGGCCGTACCAGTTGAGCATTGATTGTTCGAAGCTGGTTGGTGAGATTGCCGATACGCCGGCCGCGGCGCCGGCAAGTTCGCGCGTCGTCGAGCTTACGCCGGCCATTCCGGCGCCGGCCGCGGCGCCCGTCGTCAACGGCGTCGATCATGGAGCGGATAATGCCTGAAGACGTGCCCGTCCGGCTTCGGCCGCGGGCGATCGTGCCGAGCGGTTGGCCTCCGGACGTCGCGCCGAATCAGGTCATCACGGCCGCGCATATCAACGCGATCCGATCGAGCGTTTACGCGTGGCCTGGTGACGTGGACGGGCAAGGGCACACACTGTCAAACGTCCACATTGCCGGCGCGACGGGCGTCATGCTCGATCCGACGACGTCGGCCGGCGATCTGATCGCCCGCGGCGCGTCGGCGCTTGAGCGGTTGCCGGCCGGCGCAAACGGGCAGGTACTCGCCGTCGATACCGCGTTACCGGGGAAACTGAAGTGGGCAACGCCGGCGACGGCGCCCGTTGTGAGCGTTTTCGGGCGCGTGGGCGCCGTCGCCGCGCAAGCGGGGGATTATACCGCGGCGCAAGTCACCGGCGCCGTGGTTGACTCCCTGACGACGAAGGGCGATATCTTCGCGCGCGGCGGGGTGGCAACCGGCCGGTTGCCGGCCGGTCTGGACGGGCAAGTCTTGCGGGCCGACGCGTCGCAACCGTTCGGGTTGCGTTGGGCCGGCGAAAGCGTACCAAGCGTTTTCGGCCGTACGGGTCCAGTCGTCGCGCAAGACGGCGACTACACGGCCGCACAAGTGACGGGCGCGGTATCCGTACTCGGCACGTATCCGGATCCGGCCTGGATACCGTCGCTCGCCTGGACAAAACTAATCGGCACGCCGGCGACGTTTCCCGCGGCGCCGCACACTCACGACGCCGCGGCCGTCGTCTCGGGCGTGCTCGCAACCGCGCGGCTTGGTACGGGCGTTGCCGACGCGTCGGTATACCTCCGCGGTGATGGTACTTGGGCCGCGGCCGGCTCGGGTGGCGGGGGTGGCGTGATTTCTGTATTCGGGCGAGCCGGTACGGTCATCGCGCAAGGCGGCGACTATACCGCGGCGCAAGTGACGGGCGCGGTTGTCAATCCTACCAACATCAAAGGCGATTTGATGGTACGGAACGACATTAACGAAATCGCCCGATTGCCGCTCGGCGCGTCGGGGCAAGTCTTGCAGGTCGATACGTCGCTTTCGCTCGGCATGAAGTGGACGACGCTTGGCGCCGCGGTGCAAACGCCGTGGGTGACGAATATTGACGGCGCCGGCTACCAGTTGGCGAACGTTTCGCGCGTCGGCGTCGCGATGGTGCCGGGATATCCGCTCGATGTTACCGGGGATATCAATTATTCCGGAACGCTTCGGAAAAACGGCGCGCCGGTTTCGTTCGGCGGTTCTCAAACGCCGTGGACAACCAATATCGACGCGGCCGGCTTTCTGCTAAACAACGTCGGCGCGATCGGAATTGGCGGTATGGCGAGTTCGTCAAGGCTCGGCATTACGGGCGGCGCACTGGCGGCGACGGCCGGCGCCGCAATCATCATGCAATCGGCTTTCGCGACGACGGGAAACGGCGACGAACTTAGTACGACGCTACTGCGTCCGACGGCCGGAAGCGATTGGAATACGGCCGTATGGCGAATCGGGCGCAAGGTTGATAGTTCGGAGGTTGCGTCGGTTGAGCTTGGGTCGTATTCGGTAGGGCTGCGGACGCAAGGGATAAATCGCCTAATCGTTAACGCCGTCGGTAATGTCGGTATCGGAACCGCAAGTGTGCCGCTCGGTATTTCGCCGACAGCAACACGCGGCTATTTGACGTTAAAGGGCACGCCGGACGCCGGCGTGCTGGAACTCGCGCACTCGGGAACCGACGTAACCGGCGCGCTATGCGGGCAAATCAGCTTTGTAGACGGCAATCAAGCCGGCGCGGATAAACGCGCGGTGATTTTCAATGCGGCGACGGCCGGCGCGACGGCGGGCAATCGCGGCGGGCTCTTGCAGATATTCACTAAAGCGGACGGCGGCGCCGTTGCTGAACGGGTGCGAATTACCGAGGTCGGTAATGTCGGCGTCGGTCTGGCGGCGCCGGCCGGCCGGCTTCACGTTTCGTCAGGGTCGGATGCTTCGGAGGGCATTCTGGTTTCCGGTGCGGATGTTTCGCGCTTTCTGGTGATTCAAAATAAGACGGCAACCGGCGCGCGGTTACAGCAATGGAGCGGGTCGGGTTTCGGCGATATTGGCATAAATCCGGACGGCGGGCGCGTCGGTATAGGTACGGGAGTGGCGGCGCCGCTCACGCCGTTACACGTAGCCGCAAATGTTACGCGTCAATTGACGTTGAGCGGTACGGGAGCGCCGGCGTCAACGTGTTTGAAAATCGGTTACGACGTAAGCAATAATACTGCCGTGATTGATGCAATTAACGGTGATGTTGGCACGTTTTTAATCTTGAATCCGACGGGCGGCGCGTATGGCAGGGTCGGTATCGGAACGACGACGCCGGCCGATCTACTCACGGTCGGCGGCATCGCGTACGCCGCGAATTCGAACGGCGGTATCCGCGTCCAGTCGGCCGGCGCCGAATGGACGATGCGCCTTGCGCTGAAATCGGACGCGTCCGGCATTCCGCGCGGCGCGTGGGAGTTCGGCGGCGTGGAAATCGCCGCGCTCAACGGCGTCGGCATTGCCGTCAAAAAAGCGGCCGCGGGGTATCCGATCGACGTTAGCGGCGACATCAACATTTCCGGAACGTACCGCGTCAATGGGGCGCCGCTCGCGACGGGCGGGGGTTACGCCGGCATTACGACACAGAGCGACGTGACGGCGTCGCGGGCGCTCAACGTATACTACACAAACTCAAGCGGCAAGCCGATGTTTGTTATAGCGACGGTGACGCTTTTGCAGCAAACTACCCAAATTCAGGTTTTTACCAGTGCAGCGCAAGACAATTCGGGTCTTATCATGTCCCAAGCTAACGGAACAACGGTTGTGCAATATGCGATGTGCAGTTTTTGGGTTCTGGCCGGCAATCACTACAAGCTATCATGCACGGCAAACGTAAATAAACTCAGCGTTATCGAGTACACGTAAGGGAGAAACGAACGATATGACATACCTTGAAAGTGCCGCGCTCATGAGCGATTTCGAATTCCGCGGCCGCGTGAAAGTCGCCGCGTTGAAATACGCCGGCTCCATTTTTATCGAAGCCGATTCGACGCCGGCGCACAACACGCGCGTACGTTGGGCGCAACAAACGTATCAGAATCCGGACGCGGCCGCGGCGCAGTTGCAACCGCCGACGGTGATTGATCCCGCGGTACAAGCGGCCGGTTCCGAAATTGAAGACGTCCCGCTACAAGCGGCCGTTGAGGGCGTCGTAAACAAATTGCTGTAATCGGGCGCCGGCCGGCTATCGTGTCGCCGGCCGGCTCGCGTTCATGGCTTGCCGCAAGATTTCGTTAACGCGCGTCTGGTAGCCGTCGCCGCGCGACTTGAGCCACGCTAGAACGTCGGAATCAAGCCGCATAGTTACGCTCGCCTTGCGCGGGCGGAAATGCACGAGCACGGCATCGTCCGGAATCTCGGGCGCGTCGGAAAGGTCGATATCCTCATCGCGCTTCGGGCCGTTGGTAATCATTTTTTGCAAATCGGCCTTTTGCTTAGGCGTGAGCGGGTCGCCTGGTTCGTGGTTTAATCTCACCATGTTGTTACTCAAGGTTTTTGGCATAAAGTTTCCTCTCATTGCGCGTGGCGTCCCGCGCGGAAATGATGCGCACGATTTCTTCGCCCTTTTCGTCGCGGTAGGTGTGGACAACGAGTAGCAGTAAAGCACCGGGCGCTACGCCGATGGCGTGCCAGCGTTGCTCGCCGTCCACGTCCGCATCTTCGTATCGCAGGCAGTCGAAGTCGTCGAATACCAGCATTGCGACGTCAAACGAAACGCCGTGCTTGCGTTCGTTTTCTTCCGCTTTCGCTTTGTCCCATTCAAACCGCATCTGTAATTACAGTATCGTACATACAACACTGTATTGTCAAGATTTGGCGAGAAGAATCATCCTTGGCCGAAATCGTGTTTACGCGGCCTCTTTGTTTGTAAGGTCCTTGACCCGTACATGCTGGCCGAGCTTGGCGCGAGTTGACGCGGCAAACAATGCGGCCTCGCGCCCGTACACGGTCTTAATCAAGGTGCCGCCAGCGTGCGCGATGGCGAGCTGAAACGATCCCCATCTGTCATGTTTGCCGCGGTGCTCAATAGAAATGACTTTGTTGACGCTTTTCGAGTCGATCATATCGAGCACACGATACAACGCCCCGGACCCATTTCCAAGATCAGACTGCACAAGTTATTGAAGTTACAAAGAAAAGCACCAAAACACCCATGGACTTCCATGTTTTTGTCTTAACAGGCGCGACGCGGTGATTACAGCTTTTCCAGATCCGCGCGGCGAAGCACGGTAGAACCCTTCGGCCTGCGGTCGGGCCTTGACCTGGCGGCGCTAAAGAGCGGGCGAAACGGCGGTACTTCCGCATGTTCGCCCGCTCTTTGTTTGTTGTACGCGGCCTTGTTCTTCGGCTTTACCTTGGCCCATCCAGCGTGGCGATACGGAACTGGACGGTTCGTCCCTTTGGATCGGCGAGCCTTCGGTAGATCTGGCGAAATTCCCGTAGGGCTTCCCGAAACGCGTCATCATACTCGGTGCCGCAGCTGGGGCATTCCCGTGGGATTCGCGAGTCCTGCTCGCCGATCTTGATGTGCACCCGCGTTTCACACTTCCCGCATGGAATAACCATGTCCAAAAGGTCGCTGAAGTCGATCACCAGTTCTCTGTGCATTTGTCAATTCGACGCCTTGGTCTTTACTCTAGCGCCTTTTTCCGCCCACGTCCGCCGGCCAGGCCTGCCTTGCGCGCACTCTCGCTGCGCTGCTCGGGGGTGAGCTTCGCCCGGCTTGCCTTCCCGCCTTGCCGCGCCACCTCTGCCCGTTCTTCCGGCGTCATTTTCGTCATTCTGCGCTTCGCCAATGCTACGGCAGCCGGGTTTTTTCGCTTTGCCATATCACCAATAGAATAACACCAGCTAGCGCCAGTACGATTGTTTGCGAAGTTTCGTTAGTTCGCTATTGACGAAGTAGCGATAGTTCGCTATTATGGTTTTAGAGACGACGGTCTTTAAACGAGGAAAACACAGCAAACATGGAACTGATTGACTACATCGACTGGGACGAAGGCCGCGATTTCGGGCCCGCGATGACCGAACTGCCCGTCTGCGAGTGCTGCGGCGAAGACGCCGAGTCGCTCGCGTGGCAGCGCGAGTGGACCTTTTTCGCGTGCCCCACTTGCGTGCGCGAGTGCGAAGCGCAGCTCGCCGCGGAAGCGGACGAATGCACCTGTGTCCGCATGGACGTGGACTCCTACGACGCGCGCGGCTGTGCTGCGCACGGCGCACGGAGGGCTGCATAACATGACGACACTGACACCCGAACAACTCCAGGAGCAGGCCGCAATTGCGGCACGCCTGGCGACTCTCGGTTTGCCGATCCTGACGGCCGAGAAATCCCGCGAATACCGCGATGCGATCGACGCGCGGCGGCTTGCCGCCATTGGTCGCATGACGAAGGGCCGAATTCCCGCGGCCGCCTTCATGGCGTCCTTTTCATCCGCAGGGCGCGCGACCGCGCCCGCAGCCGTCGAGCCCAACACTCACCCGGACACCGTCGTCGAGCGCTGGAACGGCCGCAAATTCATCGAAGTGCAACTGACCTGGAACGGAACCAACTACGAGGAGAGTAAGTAACACATGTCCGAGATCATCAAATTCGATTTCAACGTCCCGGTGGAAGTTGCGCTGCGCTTCACCGAGCCCCGCATCTTCCCTTCGTCGTTCGCCGGCGGCGACGACCGCCACATGTACAGCACGACGGACGGCCGCGTGATGTATGTCACGCCGCTCACCTCGGCGCGCATCAACGCGCTGGATCTGGCAAAGGGCGAGTGCTTCTGGATCTGCAAACGCAAGAACGGCCGGTTGACGGATTTCGCCGTTGCGCGCGAGCGCATGTCCGCGGCGCCGTCGCAGCCCGCGGCTGCACCCCGGCCGCCCGCGCCGTTCAAGACCGCTCTGCCCAAGCAGTTGTACTACGAGCCGGAAGTCGCCGGCGAGGCAGCGCCGTCGCCCACGCTCGAGGAGCAGCTTAGCGCCTCGATCGACATGGTGCAGCGCCGCAAGGCCGCGACCGTGGGCGAGCTCGGCGATGGCACGCTCGCGATTATGGCGGCGCCGGCGCCGCGCCCTGCCGTCCAGGCGACCGCGCCGGCCAGGCCTGCAGCCGCCGAGCGCATGGCGCCCGCGGTTGCGGAGTTCAGCGCGCGCCTGGTGCTCGAGACGACGGCGTTGGTTGATGTGTACGCAACCGTGTTACGCGCTGCGTCCGAGCGTCACGGCAACAGCGTTAAGCCGGATGACGTTCGTTCCTTCGTCGTCACGGCTTACATAAATGCCACCAAGCAACAGGCGGGCCGCAATGCAGCATAGCGGGCTCAAGATCTTACTGAGCGGCGATCGGGCGGAAGCGTCGCCTGTTCGCCCGCTTATTCGGTCGGCGAACGAATCGACGCTCGCGTTTCTCTTGCGCGAGGCGGTCAAACTCGCTCGCGGGCGGAAGGATCCGACGTTGGTCTGGCTGCTGCACAAGTGCGTGGAACGGATGAAGGCGGACGGCAATGGATAGAGCGACGCGGGTCCAGTGCCCGATGTGCGGCCGCCTGGTCGCCTTCGTCGAAGGCGCCACGAACACCATGGGCGCTCCCATCATGGAGCGGCATTGGCGCGCCGACGTCCTGCGGTGGGAGTGGTGCAAGGCGTCGCGCAATTCGCTGGCGATCGCGGCCGTGAAGCGCGATCTGGAAGGCTGGCACGCAGGCAAGGTTACGCCGTAAAAGAATAAATCGGATTCCTTTTGGCGCCCATCAAATTTGAAAAGGGAAGTGAAATGAAGTTAGGGCATAAGCTCGGGCTCGGTTGTGTGGGGCTCCTGGTCGCTGTATTCGTCCTGGTAATGGTTGTCGTGATTCGAAATAAGCCGACGCCGGAACAACAGGCGGCGAGCGACGCGAAACGCGACGGATTTACCGCGGGATTCGTCTGTCAGGACGCGGTACGCTATGGCTTGAAGGCGCCGGCCGGCGCCGAGTTTCTGGCGCCGCGGCATTCGGAAATTGTGACGCTCGCGCCTGGTCGATACCAGATACGCTCATACGTGGACGCGCAGAACAGTTTCGGCGCGAAGATCCGGACGGCGTATACTTGCACGGCCGAGAAATCCGGCGCCGGCTTTCGAGTGATGAAATTGGACATGGGCGGTCGTTAGTCGTCGTCGTTCGACAAAAAGAGGCGGATGGTGGATGTCTTTGACGAGCGTGATTCCTGAATACGCCTTGCACAATCCGATGGGGGGCGAAGACAGGGCGAATACAGGGAGGAACCCTTGATTTGCGCAAATTTTACAAACCTTCCGATATTCAGACTGCATCTGAAGCGTCACACCTCTAGGGGTGCGATCGCTCGGCGGTAGAGGACGCCATCTGGAGCCAGGAATTGACGTATGCTTCGTCGCTCTTCCCCATCCGGGTTTGGCCATACAAAAATGAGGGCAACAAAAACGTCATCTTTGGTAAATCGGATTCCATATTCCCGTTTATGTACTACACTGGAGTATGGAGGTTTGGATGTCACATCGGGATCGCGGTCGCATCGCTCACTACTGCATTCCTTAAGAAGCGCAGACATCCCGAGTTCTTCGAATTTGCGGTCCATTTCGGCATCTGTTAGAATTTGAACCTTGTTTCCAGTCGGAGGTTTTGCCATGTCCACTCTCGTTAAAGAAATAAAGACGCGGTTGTCGCAATATCTTGTGGGTGAATCGAATGCTGGTGAGTTTCAGATTTGGTTCGCATCACTGCTTTGTGACCTGAGCCCTGCCGAGCCCGATGCTCTGGCATTGGCCCACGCGATTGAGTGGGCTTTTGCCGACGCCGAACGCGGACTTGCTGCAGCCAAAGTGAGGAACAACCTGTCGCAGCTGGCTCGGCCCACGAGTGCGGCCGTAGTGTTTGGCCCCCCAATGGTCGTAGGCGACGTTGGCGTTTTACCCAAGCAGGAATGGTCGGAAGCATCGAATAACCGTCAGGCTGTCACTTCGGGACTTGTACTGATGGGGCGTTTGCAAATATTACACGAAACGGCATCCGCGTAACCCTGACGTCCTCAAAGAGAACATCGATCCAATACAGGCCCTCTTCATCAGCAGCCATCAAGAAGGGGGCCACCACACTAACTCCCCTATCAGGCCCCCCTTCGAAAAAAGCTGAATTCTGCATTTCTGCCATGTGCGACATTGCGTTCGGCTTGAATACGCGGAACGCAATCCTGTAGTTTCCGGTGGGAACATCCCCCTGCTTCAGCGTCACAACTACATTGACTTGTATTGGCACTACCTGTCCATCCGGCCCAGGCCCGGGTGCGCGAGTGAATCGGTCCACGACGCGAATGAAACTCATTACGCCGTCAGCTTCGCGGAGGACCTCCCTGCACAGGAATGCCGCTGCTACATGGGGCCCCGTTATCAATTCTTCATTCATTTCGGCTCCTTTTGACTGGAAAGTGGCAATAGACGGACACACTTCCACTCGCTTATTTCGGCTTGACTTTTTGAGGGATTGCCGGATACGATGGAGGAGTCTGACGTCCTTATCGACCGGGACGCCTTGGCGGGCGTCCCTCTTCAAAGAAGCTTCACTTATTCTCTCCCCTCCACGAGTCGAAGTCAAACTACAAAAATAGGGTTCTATGTTTTGGAACGTGGATCGAGAGAAATGTTTGGCGTCTGTCGCACTTCTGGCGACGGGATTCCTTCTCAACCGAAGGGTGGGGCGCGGGAATTTGGAGTTTCTTGCCCATCTGTTGTACTAGTCGTCGTCGCCGTCGTCAACCGGCACGGCGCGCGCTTCGATGATCCGCCCGAGCCGCGCGGCGAATAGCTCGCGCACGTCGCCGGTGCTGGCGGTGTCGTCGGTGTCGGCCGAAAGCGTCTTAACGGAGTGCGCGTCGAGAATATCGCGCATCATGCTGACCAGTGCGGCGCCGTCGTCGGCCGTGAGCTCGCCGCGGCTCACGCGCTGAATCACTTCCATCATCGCCAGGCGCACGTCGGCCGGCGTCTCGGTTTTCGGGAGCTCGCATTGAATCGGCGCCGTGCGTGGCTTCGGCCAGATCCGATCAAAGATAATCTTGGCCGCCTGCATGTCGCCGTTTTCGGCGGCGGTAATGACTTTCGCCAGCAACGGTAGGGCTCGCGATCGCGCCGCGGCCTCGAGCGCGCGGTGCTTGCGGTTGCGGGCGCCCTTCGGCCGGCCGTTTCCGGCGTTCGGTATCGGCACCTGGTTGGGCGCCGGCTCGAAACCTTCGATCAGTGTTGCTTGCTCCACGGTGAAACCCCGTCCTAACTAGTTCTATCACGCGCGGGACCGCCGAACAACGACAGTAATCGCACTTTCGCAGAATCGGGAATCGTGACAGAATATATGTCGGTTCCCATCTTTCCCCCGATTTGGTGGACCTTATGCAAGATGTTTCGATCGTATCGCTCGAAAAAGAATTCGGCCGTTTGCGGCAAGGTTTCGACGTCTGGGATGCCCGCGGGCGCCTGGTGCTTAGAACGCTCGTGATGAAACGCGTACTGCGTCGCAAGGCGGCCTACTTCCGCGTCAACTCCACCGGCAAGATCTACGCGCTCGAATCGGCGTGGAAGTCGGTGGAAGTGCCGGCCGGCTCGATTACGTGGGTTACGGCCGCGCGCAAGAGCGCGTGAGTGGTTGCCGATGATGTGGCGAGGTTCTGTCACTTGGATGAATTGATCAAAGCCGGCCTCGCCGCGGTGCATGCGCTGCGCAGCTACCAGTACGGCAACGCCTCGCCCGAGCTGGCGGAGGAAATCGCCGACGTACTCGAGGCCGCCATCCTCCAAAACCGCCGCGATCGCGCGATCGACTTGAAGAAAGGGATTGCTCAGACGAACAAGCAACTGGCGCGATTGAGTCAGAAGCTGAAAGAAGCGGAAGTTCCGCAACTTCCCGCTCATTTCGTCACACGCTGAGATCCTGCGGAATAAGCGGCGGAACGGCGTACTATTCCGCTTCTTCGCCGCTTATGCGTTATACTGCCGTTCGTATGGCAAAGCACATTGAACTCCTCACGAAATACCTTGCGGCCGAGCGGCTCGGTTTGTCGGTGCGCCGCGTAATGGAGCTTTCCACCGAAGGCACATTCACCCGCCATCGCGCGTTCGATCCGGAGACAAAGCGCGAAGCCGTGATGTTCGATGCCGCGGAGGTTGAGCAGTACAAGGCGGCGAACACGCCGGCGCCGGCGCCGCTTTTGCTCGGGCCGGCCGCGGAACCGATCGACGAAACCGACGACGACGGCCGCGGCGACGGCCGGCTCTGGTTGACGCTCGCCGAAGCGGCCGAATACTCGGGCTTGCCGGCATCGCATCTGCGCTCGGCGATCGGCATTGGCGAGCTCCCCGCGCGCGACGTTGGACCGCGGCCAGGTGGCCACTGGCGCGTGCGCCGGCTCGACGTGGACGCGATCGAGGGCAAGCGCGCCGGCGCCCGTTCGCAGCGCGCGTGACGGACGCGGCGCGAGGTTTCGCCGTCTGTTCGCTTTGACTTCCGCGTGAGCCCGGCGTTAGTCTGGTGACGGTTACATTTCGAGAGACCTGGTCGGGGCAGGACAGTGGTTTCGGTTCACCTGAGACGAACCCCCCGTCGTCTATCCGTGCGTGCCTTCGGGCTCACAGGATAGGGGATATCGTCGCCAACACCGGGCGGACGGCCGTTGAATCCCGACGGCGGGCGCGGGTCGTTGCGTGTAACCTGAATAATCCCGCAAGTCGCGCCCACTGAGAGGGTTAGCGAAATGCCGGGATGCTGTGATACCGTAAACAGGAAAGAGTTTTCGACAACCCAGGCCGAGCCGTTTCCGTTACAAAAAAGGAAACGGCACGATGCTGAAATCATCGTGCCGTCTTGGGGCCGAGAACGGAAAGTTCGAGAGGAAAATACCGTGCGGCCTGAAACTGCATCGAGTATAACATCCCCGGGGTCTGAGCGGAATGTTGCAGGAGTGACAACGACGACCCCTCGACAACCCGAGATAGGCTGTCGCGCTGGACTACAAATCGATCAGTCCAGTGGCATTTCCGCTGAACGCATTTCGCCGCCTGAAGTACTGTCTCAACGTGCTCATGTCCCGGTGGCCGGTGGTTGCCGCGATGAGAAGATCACTGGCGCCGCTCAATCCGGCTTCAGTCACGTAACCCGAACGAAGGCTGTGCCCTCCGAACGCGCGGGGGTCGAGGCCGATTCGGCGGATGGACTCCTGCACGATCTGGCCGATGCGCTCCGGCAAGAGACCTCGGTCCCTCTCCGCATGCCCATCGAAGCGCGTGAACAGGGGCCCGGCGAAGCCGCCACGACGATCGATCCACTTCCTGAGAGCGGACACCGGACACGTCTCCGGATGCTTGCCGAAGCGGAGTCCGATCATCCTCCCGCGCCCGATCTGGTCCGTCTTCGACTTCCGGATCTTGAGTATCGCCCCTTCGCCCGTGAACTCGACGTCGTCAAGCTGCAAGGCGGCGGTATTGGAATTGCGCAGCGCCGCGGCGAACCCGACCAGCAGGATGCACCAGTTTCTGATCGACAGGGGCGTGTCGTCTTCCAGCAGCTTCAGCGCAATTGCTCGGAGTTCGTCAAGCGCGAGTGGCAGCACCTGGTCAACCTGCTCGACGCGCAGCCGGCGGGCGCCCTGGAGCAGCTCGCGAACCTCCTCGGTCGCCGGGTTGGGATACCCGGCCGAACGGTGCATGTGCACTACCGCGGCGACGCGCCTCCCGCAGGTACTGACCTTGAGGCCGCGAACCAGCATCGAGGTTACCCAGAGACCGAGGGTGTCCGGGGATGCCGGCAGCGCCTGAAGGCCCATCTGGGCAGCCCAGGATCGAAAGGCGGCGGAGTCGTAACGATAGCCCGTTTCGGTATTGGGCGCCCTGAGAGCACCGGTGAATTTCGCACGTTCTTGTTGAAGGTTTGCGATCACTGCTTCCGTGTTTGGAAAGTGGGTCGCCTTTTCGTTAGCGGTGGTACATTCTGGTACAGCCATGGCCGGCGCTCCCTAAAGCGTTGGAATGTGGTCAGGGCTGTCGCAGTGCTATCAACACCGCGGCAGTCCGCTCTTAATCTATCACCGTCCGCCGGCGGCGGGCAGGACCAGCAGTACCTGTTCTCCGGGGGTGTGCTGTTGGGGTTAGTCGCGGTATCGATTCGGATTGTACCGCGAGCTTCACAGTACCCCGACGTGAATGCCGCCCGATGCCGTGGAAGGTCCCCTCCGTTGATTCTGTAGTTCCTCACTGCTGCGTAGTTCCGCCAAGAAAGGCGCAGCCGCAAGTGCAAAGAAAAGCGCCGGAGGGGTACGGCTTCCTTTCATTCTGCCATAACCTCCCAGCGCAATTGATAAAGGGTTTTTTTGAAGACGTGATTTCGCGCGTCTTTTGGGAGAGTCGGTATGGCTGGTACGCAAGAGCGACGTAGCGCGGCGAGTGGTGAGTTTCCCGCCAGAAAACACGCTGCGCAAAGCGACGTTTCCGGTATTGGATCTGAAAGCCGGTCCGAAACTACGAGCTCCACGCAAGGGCGAGAGAGGAACGGCTTTGTAAAACTGCGTCGCGGGCGCCTGGAACGCGATGCGCCGGACGGTGAAACGCCCTGGAATTACGAGCACGCCATGCGCGCGCTTGGGCCCATCGCATTTTGCGCGTTTCTGTATGTCTTGGATCGGACCGTTGCCGCCTATAAGGCTAAACCGGCCGCAGATATTGACGAAAACGACTTAGCGGAAGTATTGAGAGTTACGCCGCGGCATGTGCGTAAAGTAATCGACGACGCAATTACGGCCGGCGCGATGTCGCGCGATGCCGAGCATTACTGGCGGTTGTCGGTGCATGTGGAAGCTCTGGAATCGTTGCCGGCTCGGCCGCGCGTTCATAAGCCACGCACGAAACCGCAGCCGAACGAAGCCGAAGTGCGGGCGCCGCAAATGGCGCTTCCGCTCAAGTCGGTGCCCGTGGTTGAGGAAATACATATCCCCGCAACGACGGCGGCGCCGATCCAGGTGGCACCCGTCGTTGGGGAAATAGATATCCCCGAATCGGAAAAGGATTTCCGCCCGCGGGAAACCTATTGCCCCTGGAATTGGCCTTGCCCGCATCTTTCCAGCGAGTTACCGGACGGTAGACCTTCAGACCTTGTAAACATAGAAGAACCGACGACGACGGGCGCGGGCCGTCCGGCCAGTTGCGAACAGCGAACCGCCGAAGCAGCCGATCTCGAAAACGCCTATTTAGCACGTTTTCTGCAGCCTGCCACGCGCATCGGCGAATTGCTGAAAATCGACGGTATGGTGATCGACGATGCGTTGGCCGGCGTCATGTGGGCCGACTGCTCGGCGGTCAATCCGGACCTTACACCGCGCGAGTTCGTTTCGATCGCCAACGCGAAGTTGGCAGAGTGGCGCCCGCGGCCGCTCGATAAACGACCGGGGCTTAGGATCAAATCGACGATAACGGGCACGCTCAAGGCATCAATGCCTAACGCCGTCTGCGGTGCCTTGTACATGGTGGCGCGCGAGCAGGCGCCCGCAGAGCTCGCCCGCGATTGCCGCGACGCTCGCGAGATTCTCGTCGGCGACGCATCGCCGCGCGATCGAGCGTGGGCGCGGGCCATGCTCATCGAAGCCGGCGAACTCGAAACATAAACCGCTCTGTACGTTTTTACACTCACACTCGGTACCGGGGGGTGAATCCCTGCGCCCGCGCTCTGCAAAATTGGGGTAGCCTTGTGTCCAGACCGCAACCCATGTCAGAAATTGCCCGTCGAGGGGCAATAGGTGTACGGTTAAGTGCTAATTCTCGGCATTCGGGCGCCTTTTCCCTGCAGTAGTAGGGTTTTTCCTGAACGCTCTCGGCATCAATACCATTCGGGAAAGCTGTCCTCTTTTTTCCCTCCCCCTTAAGAGGTTTCCAGATGAAAATTCCCGTCTACAACAGTGGCGGCGATATGGTGTATCGCGTTCATACAGCCGAAATGGAGCGAATGCTTTTGCTCAAGCAAGCCAGATTGAGCGAAGGCGGCCGGACGCTGCATTTGACCGACATTACCGGCGCGCCGTTGATTTTCGGCCGCACGCACACCTCGCGCGGCGGCTTGCTTGCCGCGATCGGCCGAAGCCAGCAATACACGACGGCGAACGAACGCGGCCAGGTGAACGGCTTCAAGACGATCTATCCGGAGGATCGGGCCGTCTTCGTCTCGGCCGTGATCGATTGTTTGGTGAGCTAATGACCGTCGGTGAGCTCAAAACAGTACTGGCGCGGCTTGACGATTCGCTCGAAATTGAGATAATCGCCCGGTATGAAGACGGCGACGGCGACTACTTCGACGACCGTAGTTTCGATTTGCAAGCGGTCGCCTCTGAGTTGGATCCTGACACGGCGCGAGAATATGCACGCTTCGAATGCGCAGACCGTGAGTAGCGGGCCGATTCCGATAAACTTCAACCGGCTGCCGGCCGGGATCACGGCCGCCGAAATCGCCGCAACGGCCGCGAGCCTGAGCGATGCCGAGTTGCGCGAGCTGCTCTACTGCTGGGAGCTGTGGAGCCGGGCCGAACAGGAATGCCCGGCCGGCGACTGGCGCACGTGGTTGATTATGGCCGGCCGCGGCGCTGGCAAGACGCGTACGGGCGCCGAGACGGTCCGCCAGGTGGTGAGCCGGGCGCCGGGGCAACGGATTGCGCTGGTGGGGCCGACGGCCGGCGACTGCAGGGAAGTGATGGTGGAGGGCGAAAGCGGCTTGTTAAACGTTTTTCCGCCTCACCAGCGGCCGGTTTACGAGCCATCCAAGCGCCGTGTTACGTTCCGTAACGGCTCGCGGGCGTTTCTCTATTCAGCCGAGGAGCCCGAGCGGCTCCGCGGACCGCAACATCATTGGGCCTGGTGCGATGAAATCGCCACGTATCCGAAGATCAAAGACCTTTGGAGCAACCTGCAGTTCGGTCTTCGGCTCGGGCGCGATCCGCGGGTGTTGGCGACGACGACGCCGCGGCCGATGAAGTTCTTGAAAGAATTGCTGGCCGACGCCGGCACGATCGTAACCCGCGGCTCCACGTTCGACAACGCCGCGAATCTGCCGGCCGCGCAATTGGCCGAATTCCGGCGCGTTTACGGCAATACGCGCATCGGCCGGCAAGAACTTGAGGGCGAGCTCCTCGAGGAGTCCGAGGGCGCGTTGTGGACGCGCGAGACGATCGAGAAGGCGCGCGTCCGCTCGGCGCCTGACCTGGTGCGAATCGTCATTGCGATTGATCCGGCGACAACGAGCGGCGAAGGGTCGGACGATACCGGGATTTCGGCGTTCGGCGTCGGCGCCGACGGCGACGGCTACGTACTGGCCGACGACACTTGCCACCTTCCACCGGCGCAATGGGCGGCGCGATCGGTGATGGTCTTCGATCGGTGGGAGGCGGACCGCGTAATCGGCGAGGCCAACAACGGCGGCGACCTCGTGGAGCTCACGATTCGGACCGAACGGCGCAATATCCCGTACGAGAAGGTGCACGCGAGCCGCGGTAAGGTGGCGCGCGCCGAGCCCGTCGCGGCGTTGTACGAGCAAGGCAAGATTCATCACGTCGGCCAGTTCGCCGCCCTTGAGGACGAAATGGTAAATTTCGTGCCCGGGCAGATTAAGCGATCGCCGAACCGCGTTGACGCGCTCGTGTGGGGCGCGTCGTACCTCATGCTTAAGCCGGCGCGCGTCGGCCGGGTGCTTTCACTATGAGCCGCTCGGAAATGTTGTTCCGGCATGGTTGGTACTGTGGATATGCCTTGCGGCACTTAGGCGACGACAGTTACGGCCGGCGTTGGTTCGGGCGTTCGGATGAGCTTACCGAGGTTGGGTATCTGGAAACTGTCGCCGAAATTAGCGGGCGATTGCTCGCGGCCGGCGTAATCCGGCCGGATGAAGACCCGTTTCTGACGGCGCATCCGGAATTGGCGGGGCTATGGTCCTGATTTGCCAGTTCGCCGATTTCGAACTGACGGTGGCCGGCTCAACCTTCGATCGGGTCTGCAGTAAGTGCGGCGTGCGGCTTATGATCGCGCCGAGCGGGCAAGCGGCGCTCGCCCGCGATCCGAGCATAGAGTTAGCCTGTATACCGTGCGGCATGGCCGGCGTCCATAGCTTGGATGACATTGCCCCGCTGCCGATCGCCGACGTTGTACGCGAACTGAAAACGGCGCGGCCGAACATGCGGAGACATCGAAATTGAGGATGGAACTCCGGCAGTCAGTGGACGCGATGCGGGACCGGGGCTTGATCGTCGCGCCTCCGGCGCGTCCGCAAGCGGCCAGGCGCAACGTGCTACCGATCAAGCCGCGCACCGTCGCGTTGCTCGAGAAGGCTTACAGGCGGCGGTGCTTCGTGTGCGGCGAGCGCGGCGATTGCGAGCATCGTGAGCCGCGCGTGGAGCTGGCGTTGCTGGGGTTCGACTCATGACGATGTTGCGATTCAAAGTGATCGCCGATCCGTGCAAGCCGGAATTGGGCCCGCTGATGATTCGCTACATGCTGATACGAACGCCTTGGTTCTCACTCTATCTTCACCGGTTCTTGCGCAGCGACAACGACCGGCACTTCCACGATCACCCCTGGAATTTTTGGACGCTCTTATTGAGCGGCGGTTATCGGGAGCACACGCCGGATGGAACGTTTTGGCGCCGCAGGTTGTCACTCCTGTACCGGCCGGCCG
>Ga0209593_10000186_pt1 | contig 32540 bp, 29 predicted proteins | sample PPLLaktember2015_3_FD_187260 | JGI IMG/M metagenome (GOLD analysis project Ga0209593, IMG submission 187260) | Freshwater sediment microbial communities from Prairie Pothole Lake near Jamestown, North Dakota, USA - PPLs Lake P7 Core (6) Depth... | ecosystem: Environmental > Aquatic > Freshwater...
TGATATGGCGGCATCAAAGGGGATGCTGGTGGTGGTGAGTGCCGGTAACCAGGGCGCTGGGGCCTGGCATTACATTTCTGCACCTGCTGATGCCGACAGTGTAATTTCCGTCGGTGCTGTTGATGCAAATGGTTATATAGCCGGTTTCAGCAGCAGGGGACCTTCATCTGACCTTCGTGTAAAGCCTGATGTGGTTGCTATTGGTGAAGGCACCTGGATGTCGGATTTAGTGAGCGGGGTCAGGCAGGGGAACGGTACTTCTCTTTCGGCGCCTGTTATTGCAGGTCTGGCTGCCTGCCTGTGGCAGGCGGATCCGGGGGCCACTGCCATGGAAGTGGCAGCGGCAATCAGGGAAAGCGGGGACCGCTTCACAGGGCCTGATGATGATTTCGGATATGGTATCCCGAATTTCAGCCTTGCCCATGCATTGCTCAGACAGCGGCAATCAGGCTCACCCGATGGAATAGACATGGTCGCCTTTCCCAATCCGTTCAGTACAGAATTGTATATATTATTTCCTTCCGGCGTAGACGGGCAGGTTGACGTTAATCTCATTGATCTCTCCGGCAGGGTGGTCATGCAGGCCTCCTATCCTCAGTTTGAAGGGCGCAGTAATATTGTAATAGACAAAGATCTTGCACAATTGAATAAAGGTGTGTATTTCCTGAAAGTTTCAACCGGTTCGAAGATCAGCATTTCCAAACTGATTAAATTCTGACATATGGAAAACCAGTCGGTTTCCCTGTATCAACTGCTGGGGCAGGTGAAGCAAAGCCTTAAGAACAATCTACCGTCTTCCTTTTGGGTTGTGGCTGAGATCAGTGAAATGAAAGTCAATTTCAGCGGGCATTGTTACCTTGAGCTTATTGAAAAGGAACCGGCCGCTGATTCCATTAAGGCCAAAGCACGTGCCACCATATGGGCATCGGCTTACCGCATCATCCGGCCATATTTTGAGACAACAACACACACCAGGCTGGCGGCAGGGATGAAAGTGATGGTGAAAGTGAATGTTGAGTTTCATGAAGTTTATGGATTCAGCCTGAATATTACCGATATAGAGCCGTCATTTACAATCGGCGAAATGGCAAGGTTAAAACAGGAGATCATCAACCGACTGATTGCTGAAGGTGTTTTTGAGATGAACAAGGCCATACCGATGCCTGATCTGCCAGGGAGGATTGCTGTTATTTCTTCACAAACGGCAGCAGGCTGGGGCGATTTTTCAGATCAGCTTACAAACAATGCCTTTGGCTACAAGTTTCATGTAAAACTATTCCCGGCCGTAATGCAGGGAGAGGATGCCGAACAGTCAATCATTTCAGCGCTCGATGCAATTTTTGCCTTTGACGGATTTTTTGATCTTGTGGTGATCATCCGGGGTGGCGGTTCGCAATCGGAATTAAATTGCTTTAACAGCTACTGGCTGGCCTATCACATTTGCCAGTTTCCCCTTCCCATTTTCACCGGCATCGGGCATGAACAGGATGAAACAATCGCCGACCTGGTTGCCCATACAAGATTGAAAACACCGACAGCCGTGGCTGAATTTATTATCTCGCTCTTCAGGCAGGCAGACGAGAGGATCAATGAGCTTTCAATAGCGCTCACCGAAGCGGCTACAGATCTGGTTGAGGAGGAAAAAGAACGTCTCGGAAGGTTTCTTTTGCACCTTAAGCCGGGTGTGATGAAAATACTGGCGGACGGAAAGGGCAATCTTCAGCTCCTGGGACACCGCATGAATTCATCGGCAAAGCACCTGCTGCTGCGTGAAACCGGCATCATTACACGCCGCAGTGACCGGCTAAACCGTTTATCAAACGAATACCTTATCGTTGCATCCCACCGTATTGCAATGAAAGCTCAGCGGATCCGGGAAACCTGCCGTAAATTCATTGAGTCGACCAGGCATAATCTGATCATGCTCGATAAAAAAAGCATGTACCTCGATCCGTTCCTGATCCTGAAACGGGGTTACTCGATAACCTATTACTGTGGCAAAGCCCTGAAGGATCCTAAACTGGTGCCGGAAAATTCGGAAATTGAAACACGGCTTGCCGGTGGCATACTGAAAAGTAAAAAAACCTGATATCAATGCTATGGATAAACTGAACCTGTCCTATAAGGAAGCGGTAACTTCTATTGAAGAAATTCTTCAGCAGATTGAGACTGGCGAACTGGATGTTGATGAACTGGCCGAAAAGGTAAAAAAAGCCTCAGAGTTGCTAAAACTCTGCAAGGATAAGCTATTCCAGACAGAACAGGATATTGGGAAGATTTTGAAGGATATGAGCGAAGATAAGGAATAGGCCAGGCGGCTTAGGCACAGCCTAAGCCGAACGATGGAATCAGTAATTGCTAATCTACCGAATACTGAATACCAAATACTGAATACCGATTACCGCTTACCGCTTACCGCTTCCCCCGGTAAAACACTGCCTTAATGATATATGCGAGAATAAAAAACACCGACAGGAAGCAGGCGGCGCGGCCAATGTAATCTCCGTTTTTCACATAAAAGGTGAGCTTGTCATTTGCATTCAGGGTGCCCTTGAGCGCGCCCCGCTTCCACCACCCCAGTTTTTGCAGGATCTCACCCCGCTGGTTTATCAGGCATGAAATTCCGGTATTTGCTGACCGGGCTATACTTCTGCGGGTTTCGACAGCGCGGATACAAGAGAAAAAAGCATGCTGGTGGTACCCGGGAGTATCGCCCCACCAGCCGTCATTGGTAATGACAAACAGAAGATCGGCCCCGTTTTTTACGTACCCGTTTACAAATTCTCCATATACGGATTCATAACAAATAATCGGGCTTACCCCCGTTGAGTCACGGGCGGAGTAAAATACACTGCGGTAGTCCTGCGTTCCCCATCCCCGCATCGTTCCGCCCAGCTTCAGGGTCAATTTTTCCAGGAACCGGAGATACCGGGCATATGGCATTTTTTCAACGCCAACCACAAGCTTTGACTTGAAATAATAAGGCACCCTGTTGGTGGAATCAATCTGAACCGCGGCATTAAAGCTTGCATAATACATCCGGGTACCAGGGATTTCCCTTGCATTATCCGGTATTTTATCACCGGGCCCATACTCCCTGAAGCATTGGATACCGGGCACATAAGCCGCCTTAGGGTAGGAAGCCAGGAAATTTCTGATCATTTTAATATCCGGTACAGAATCTATCTTATCCAGAATAATCCTGTTATTTATCGACGTTTCCGGGGCTATGAAATAATCGACGGTAGTATCAGCCAGTTTGGCAGCCTCAGCCAGTTGAATATATGTTTGTTCCAGACTGGGGATTGACACAAATTTCTGATAAGGATCTATGTTGGGCTGAATTACAACAATTGTTTTTGGGACCGCGGTTTCATTGTAAGTATTGAACCTCACAACAGAAAACACAATGGGTCCCAGGAGAATGATAAGAATTAGCATAAGGCGGGCTATAGGGCCGGGCGGACGAATACCGGCCATATAATTTCTTATCATTATGAATATTAGAACGTTAAGTATCAATACCCATAAGGATCCCCCCAGTATACCTGTATACTCATACCATTGTATCAGGCGGATGTTATAACCAAATCCGTTTCCCAGCGACAGCCAGGGCCAGGATATTTCAGAATTGTGGTACATAAATTCCCAGCTGATCCAGAATATGACGAAGCTGAAGTAACCGGTCCGGGGTCCAAATCTGCGCTTCATGAGGTGAAAGCACCAGGCTGTCAGTGACCATAGAAGGGTATTGATGAGAACGGCCGCGATTACACCAGCCAGGGTTGCATTTACGATCCACCATGTTGTTGCGGTATTCCACACAAAAAAGGAAAGAGCAGCATACCAGAAAAAAGCCAGGGATCCGTACTTTTCCCTGTTCTGGTCGAGATAATCTTCAACAAAAAGAAACGGAACAAGTGCAATGACAAGGAAGAGTCCGTGTCCCCATTCATACCAGGGGGGAGCCAGGAGGAGGCCGCTCAAAAGGGAAAGAAAGAAAAGCTTTTTTCTATTCATGAAAAAGGTTGAAAAGTGAGACCATCCTGTTTCAGGACATCCAAAGATATATATTTTTGATTATCTGAAATTATAATAGGCCTGGCAGGCACCTTCCCCTGAGACCATACAGGCGCCCACCGGATTTACCGGCGTGCAGACTTTGCCAAACAAGGCACACTGATCGGGCTTTTTCATCCCCCTCAAAACCTCCCCGCAGATGCATCCCCTGGGTTCGGGAGCCGGCTCCGGATTAAGCTTAAAATGCCGCGCAGCATCGAAACGGTTAAATTCCGGCCTGATTCCCAGTCCGCTTCCCTGGATGTTTCCCAGGCCACGCCAGGTATCATCCACCGGTTCAAAAACGAGGTTTACCAATTTCCTCGCCTTCAGGTTGCCTTCCGGAGTAACTGCCCTTTTGTATTGTATCCGGGTACCCTGTTTGCCTTCTTCGGCCATGGAAACAAGCATAAGGATACTCTGCAGGATATCCACCGGTTCAAAACCTGATACAACCACTGAAATACCGTGTTTTTTAACGAGACTGTCGTACATGGATGCACCGGCCACAGCCGTCACGTGTCCGGGTCCGATAAAGCCATCAATCCTTATGCCCTGGCTGATAAGACCGTCCATTGCCGGCGGCATAAGCTTGTGCATGCTCAGGAGATAAAAATTGGAAACGGATCGCTTTTCTGCCTCCGTAATGGCTACCGCGCTCGCGGGTGAAGTGGTCTCAAATCCGATACCCAGGAAAACGACCTTGTGTTCCGGATTTTTTATTGCAATTTCCAGCGCGTCAAGTGATGAATAAACAATACGGACGTCCGCCCCCAGCGCTTTTTCCTGGTTCAGGCTCGATACCGAACCCGGTACCCGGATCAGGTCTCCGTATGTTGCCACAATTACACCCGGCGTACGGGCAAGCATTATGGATTTATCGATTGAAAGCCGGTCCGTGACACAAACCGGACAACCCGGTCCGGACAGCAATTCAATATTCTCCGGAAGCAGGTGCTGGATGCCGTACCTGCGGATGGCCATCGTATGCCCTCCGCAAACCTCCATAATCCGCAGCTTACGTTTTGATCTCTGCCGTATCGCCTTTGTCAGCGTGTTAACCAGCTCTTTATCCCTGTATTCATCAATATATTTCACCGGCCGGGATCATTTTCAAGTTCCCGGATCAGGCGGATTGTCTCGAGTGCTTCCTCCTCACTTATCTTTTGCAGCGCAAAACCGGTGTGGATCAGGATGTAATCGCCTATCTCCGCATCATCCACAAGGTGGAGATTTGCATTGACAATAGCGCCTCCAATTGATGCACGGGCCGTGTTTCCTTCAATGGATAATATTTTTGCCGGTATGCTCAGGCACATTTTAAATTGTTTTTTGCAATGATAAGAAAATTTTGAAGAATTCAGAATGCGTAAAATAAACCACCGGATAACAAATGGAGCTTAAGCCGGAGCGTGTACTTCAGCTTTAATCCGTCAGCCTGCCTGCCCTGCTTGGGCCATGCGCTGGCAGGCAGGCTGAAGCGGACGGCAATGAACAGCGAACACTGAGTACCGAATACTGCTTACCGTTTTCACTCCCTGCTCCTGACTGCCGCCACGGCAAGCTGTCCCAGCGCCAGGCCGCCGTCATTACATGGAATCCGCGTATGACTGAAAACCGCAAAATTGTCCTTTAGCAACTTGTTTTCCAAAGATTCGAAAAGGTATTTATTCTGAAATGAGCCGCCAGACAGAACAACTTTCTGTATGCCTGTTTCATTCCGGATACGCCTCACCATTTCCAGGGAAGCTGAAGTCAGTGTATTGTGAAAGCGTGTCGAAATCACATCCGGTGGGATCCTGTTTTTCAAGTCATTGCAAATCTGGACTATTGTATTGAGGAAGGAAATATCCGCCGATATTTCGAAATCGTAGTGATCCCGGATATGTGGATTTACCAAAGATTCCAATTTCATGGGTGCTTCTGCATGAAACAGGCTGTGCACACAGACTCCGGTTATTGCCGCTACGGCATCAAAAAGTCTTCCTGCCCCCGATGTGAGAGGGCAGTTTATCCTTTTACGGATGGCATGCGTTATAAGGGTTACGATCCCGGAATCCAGTGTACGGATAAGGGGGATGTCCAGGTCAGGTATGTTTTCCCCAAAAGCCTGGTAAAGCAACGACAATCCCATTCTCCATGGTTCTTCAGCCGCCTTATCGCCCCCTGGCATAGGCATATAGGAGAAATGACCGTACCTTTTAAAATCCCTGTAATCACAAACCATAAACTCACTGCCCCAGGTATTTCCATCCGTACCATATCCTGTTCCATCAAATGCAAGGCCAATTACCGGTTCATCCAGTCCGTTTTCAGCCATGCACGAGGCGATGTGCGCATGATGGTGCTGTACGCCTGTCAGTTTAAGTCCGAGGGATCGGGCAAACCTTGCAGACAGATAGTCGGGATGCAGATCAGATGCCACCATGCGGGGTTCAGTCCTGAAAAGACTACGGAACCGGGAAAAGGTTTCTTCATAAAATTCAAACGTTTCCTGGTTCTTAAGATCTCCGATATGCTGGCTCATATAGGCGCGGAAACCCTTTCCCAGGCAGAAGCACCCCGAAAGTTCACCACCGGCTGCAAAAACGGCATCCGCATCAAAGGGCAGTCTTACCGGGGCAGGTACATATCCCCGGGAACGCCGGAATATTCTTTCCCTTCCGGCCATCACCCTGACAACGGAATCATCGGTCCGGTTGTGTATATCCCGGTTATAGACAAGGATTCCGTCTGCAATGTTTTTCAATTCGCGGATAGCATGCCCGTTATCGATTATGATCGGCTCATCAGCCAGGTTACCGCTGGTAAGCACCACAGCCCTGATGTCAGACCTGTCAAAAAAAAGATAATGCCACGCCATATAAGGCAAAAAAGCGCCCAGGGTTTTCAACCCCATTGAAATCCCATGAACAGGATGAGTCAGCGCTTCCAGAATAACAACGGGCCGTCTCCAGGAAAGCAGTGCTTTTTCCTCTTCCGCTGAGATCCTGGCCATAAGGCGCACATCCGGAATATCCCTGAACATGACTGCAAAGGGTTTACCTTCTCTTCTCTTGGCCTTTCTAAGCCGGTCGACAGCGGCATGGTTACCGGCATCACACATCAGGTGGAAACCTCCCAGTCCCTTTATGGCAAGTATCCCTCCTGAAGAGATGATTGAAACCGCGCTTTCAAGGATCTGAGCGAAACCATGCACCTCCCGGTTGCCGGTAACCAGGGTATATTCCGGCCCGCAATTTAAGCAGGCGATAGGCTGAGCATGAAAGCGGCGGTCGGGCATGTCTTCGTACTCCGCCCGGCATGACGGACACATAATAAAAGGTGACATTGTTGTTTTCTCCCTGTCGTAGGGAAGATCCATAACAATGGTAAACCGGGGCCCGCAGTTTGTGCAGTTAATGAACGGATATTCAATCCGCCGCGGTTGCATATGAAGATCAGCAAGACACTCCTGACATATTGAAATATCCGGACTGATCTCGGATGTTTCGTTTGTCGAATCCTGGCTTTCCAGGATAGTAAAGCCGGTTAACTCATCCGGATAATCTTCCTTTACTGTGATTTCTTCTATTTCTGAAACGGCCGGCGGATTGTTCTGTAATTCTTCCAGAAAACCCGGAATGGATGAAAGGGGACCTTCAATTTTCATGATCAGCCCGTTGGTGCGGTTCATCACCCAGCCGTTAAGTCCGTATTTACCGGCCAGTCTGTAAACAAAGGGCCTGAATCCGACACCTTGCACCAGGCCTGATACAGTGATAGTATATGCGATAGTATTTATTTTGCCGGATGTATTCATGTTTTCAGCGGTCAGCTTTTGGCCTACAGCCTGCCTGCCAACGCATGGCCCTAGCAAGGCAGGCAGGCCTACAGCCTACTCCCTCACAATAACTGCTAAAAGTATTAAATATTCTAATTTATTCAGGTTATTTTTGAATGATGAAAAACTGCAGGGATGGATAGAATTGTGAAATTACCGCCAAGGACAGTTGAAAGGCTAAGCAAATACAGAAGGCTGCTTTACAAATACAGGGATCTGGATGAAGCGCATATATTCTCACACAGGCTTGCCAACATGCTGAACCTTACACCCGAACAAGTGCGGCGCGACCTGATGCTGATCGGTCTTAACGGCAATCACAGAAAAGGATACAACATAAAAGCACTCATTGAACTTATCGGGAATACAATTGAACCCAAGGAGAATCACTATATTGCATTGGTCGGAATCGGAAACCTGGGAAGGGCCGTGCTGAATTTTATACGGAAAGCGGAGACCAGGATGAATGTGGTTGCTGCCTTTGATACGGATAAAAATAAGGTAAATACGACCATTGCAGGAGTCAGGTGTTTCGATACTTCAGAAATGGAAAATGTGATCCGTGAAAGATCAATACGGATAGCCATTCTGACAGTTCCGCCTGAGGCAGCGGCCGATACCACCGATTTATTAATACGTTCGGGAATAAAGGGAGTCCTGAACTTTACTTCTGTCAGCCTGGACGTTCCACCGGATATTTACCTTAAAAACTATGATATCATTACTTCCCTGGAGGAGATCGGATTTTTTATTTAGGATCCTTTTCCTGTATATAGTCTTCCGGGCTGGGACACTGTCACTTGAAGCCCAGCAGCTGGCAGCCTATCATGACAACCAGGGCAGTTTTTTTATTTTTGACAACGGCAAAACCATCCAGGCTGAACATCTTCCCGTGCAGAATTTCAGCGTAGGCGGAACATGTATTTTGTATTCCGACAACAGGAATAACCTGAAAATGTATTACCAGGGTAAAATATCAACCCTTGAGGTCAATCCGGTAAACAAATTTCAAGCCCTGGATTATCTTTCCGTGTATTCGATAGGCTCCGTGGTAAAGATCATTGAAAACGGCAGTGTCATCACCATCACAACATATGCTGTTCAGTACCAGGCTGAAGACAGCCTTGTCACTTTTTATGATTCCGGCCGTCAGCTGCTTGCCGTGTATTATAAAGGCAGGATCCATATCCTGGAGGATGGACTGGTTGGAAGACCCAGCAATTTCTTTCATTCTGCGGACAACCTGGTTGCATGGGTGTCTTCACGCACGGGGGAGTTAAAAGTATTTTCGCAGGGTCAGATCCGCGATATTGAACCCTTTGTACCCAATGGCAGCTTTAAAGCAGGACGGAATATTGTTGCCTATATATCCCCTTCTGAACAAAAGTTTAAGGTTTATTACAAGGATACCGGTTTCCTTCTAGAGGATTTTCCGCCTGCGTCCTATCAGGTTGGGGACGATATGGTGGCGTACGTGGATAATACCGGTACATTTAAGTTGTTCACTGAAGGAGAAACCTATGAAATCACTTCCTTTGAACCTGATTTTTACCAGGTCCGAAATAAAATGATTATATACGGGGAACAGGGATATTTCAAGTCATGGTATAACGGCAGGCCCTATCTGCTGGAAACTTTTATCCCATCGGACTGGCAGGCAGGATGGAATACAATATTGTACCTCGACCAGAGCAAAAACATTAAGATTTTCAGTCGCGGTTCCGGCAAGATATTAACATATGACCTGGCAGAAAAAACCGAATTGTACCGTGATCTTATCGTGGTGAACAAGGGAATGAACAACTGTAATGTGTATTACCGCGGAAAAAAATATTAGACAAGGCAGTTGCGTATGATACCATAATTTTCGTAACTTAAGCGATGCAGTTAAACAAAACCGGAGAGGATAATTATGGCAAAAAATCTGATTTCACTGAAAGTCAAGTGCCCGCACTGCAGCAAATCACTTATGGATCACACCCTGTTCCTCAATGCCAAGCCCAGCATAAAAGTCAGGATCGAGCAACAGGGTAAATCGGGAATACTGAATCTGTGTTCTACGTATGGCTGTTTCGACAAGCAAAGCAGCCTGGAACTTATTAAGGATGAAGTAGTGAAGCTATCCTGCATGCATTGCAAAACACTTCTCACTGGCACACATGTCTGTGATCTGTGCGGCGCTCCGATTGTTGATTTTAATGTAGACAAAGGAGGTATGGTACATTTCTGTTCGCGCATCGGTTGCGAGAAACATTATGTATCCTTTGAAGACATCTACAGCACCCTTACCAGTTTCTATCACGAATATGATTATGGGGCACGGGATACCGATTTTTAACCGTACCTGAAAAAAATCATTTCTGATACGGATATACCTTTCATTTTTTCCTTTTCGTTATTGTTATAACATAAAATCCATCCTGTGACTTCAATTATGACTTTTTTGAAGGGATCATGACGGGACTGCATGAGGCCGAATGATGATTTTCATCAGACATCCTGCAAAACCGGATTTTCAAGATATTTAACCTGAATGCCTTACCGGCAGAACTTAAAACCATTCTAAATTTAGACTTTCGTTTGTTAATCTGATTTTTCTATTCTATTTTTATTTGTGAATAGATTAACAATTATTGAAAGCCTTTATTGTAGCCGTTTTTAAAGTTATTATCTTCTGACGGGCTTGTCAGACGGGCATTATAAATTAATAAAAAAAATACCACGGAATGAAAACAGGAGTTCGGAAAATTTTGGAGAAATACGGTAAGGATAAAACCCGCCTGATGGACATCCTGATTGATGTTCAGTCGGAATACGGATTTATTCCCCGTGAAATAACGATTCAGATTGCTGAAGAATTGGGCATGTCGGAAGTGGATGTCGACCAGACCATTTCATTTTATCATTTCTTCTCCCAGAAGCCCACTGGCAAATACCAGATCTTTCTTAACAACAGTGCAGTTGCCAACATGATGGGCAGGGCTGAAGTAGCCGAAGCCTTTACCAAGGAATTGGGTATCCGTTTCAACGAAGTTACACCCGACGGACTTGTAGGCCTGTTTGAGACTTCGTGTATTGGAATGAATGACCAGGAACCGGCGGCCATCATCAACAATCATATTTTCACCCGGCTTACCCCTTTCAGGGCAAAAGAGATTGTCAGGGACATCAAGGAAGGGAAAAATATGGAGGATATGGTGGTTGCGGATTACGGGGATGGTGAAAACCGTTCGGACCTTATCAAATCCGTTGTTTCCAATAATATTCGCAAGATAGGACCCATTCTTGAAAGAAATTACAAGGTAGGGCAGGCAATCGAGAAGATCACAAAAATGGCCCCTGAACAGGTAATTGAGGAAATAAAGAAGTCAAATATGCGTGGCAGGGGTGGTGCAGGCTTTCCAACCGGCTTGAAATGGGAGTTTTGCCGTAATGCAACCGGTGAAAGAAAATACATATTATGCAATGCAGATGAAGGAGAGCCCGGTACCTTTAAAGACAGGGTGATCCTGACCGAACGTCCCCGGCTTCTGTTCGAGGGAATGGTGGTGGCTGGTTATGCCGTTGGGGCGACCGAAGGCATTTTGTATATCCGGCATGAATATAAATATTTGCAGCAATATCTTGAGTCAATCCTGCAAAAGGCCAGGGAGACCAATTACCTTGGAAAGAATATCCAGGGAAAAAAAGGCTTCAATTTTGAGATCAGGATCCAGTTTGGTGCAGGAGCCTATGTTTGCGGCGAGGAATCTGCCCTGATCGAATCGGCTGAAGGAAAGCGCGGCGAACCGCGTGACCGGCCCCCGTTCCCGGTTGAAAAGGGCTATCTCGATATGCCAACCGTTGTGAACAATGTGGAAACCCTTTGCTCGGTTGTAAAAGTGGTGCTAAACGGCGGAGAATGGTATAAATCGTTTGGAACAACGGAGTCGACCGGTACCAAGCTCCTCAGCATTTCAGGCGACTGCAGGTTTCCCGGGGTATATGAAGTTGTTTGGGGATTTTCCATTGATGATATCCTGGATATGGTCGGGGCCGGCAAGGAAGATGTCCAGGCTGTTCAGGTCGGCGGACCCTCGGGGGCGATCATTGCCCCGAATGAATTCAACAGGATCCTGGGTTATGAGGACCTGGCCACCGGAGGATCGCTAATTATTATAGGTAAGAACAGGGACATCCTGACAAATATTGTTCTGAATTTCATGGAGTTTTTTATCGAGGAGTCGTGCGGCAGCTGTTCTACCTGCCGGATCGTTCCGACGCTTCTCAGGAACAAACTTACCAAGATCCTGAATGCCCGTGGTGTTAAGCAGGACATTGAAGACATGATCGAATGGGGCAAGATACTGAAAGCAAGCCGTTGCGGACTTGGCCAGACGGCTGCCAATCCTGTGCTGTCGAGTATTAAGAATTTCAGGTACCTGTATGAAGAAAAAATTCAAAAAAACAAAATATTCGATAACGGTTTCGACCTGAGTGCTGCTGTGAAAGAATCATGCAGAGTAACCGGCAGAGTCCCAAATATTTAAAATTATTTCATTATGAGCCAGTTTGTAAGATTTACAATTGATGGTACCGAGTGTATGGCTACGCGTGGCCAATTTCTTGTTGATGCAGCAAAAGAAAACGGTATATATGTACCCACACTTTGCAATTACCCGGGAGTTAAGCCCAAGGGGAGCTGCCGAATCTGCACAGTGAGGGTGAACGGCAAGTTGATGACTGCCTGTACTACACCGGTTGCCGAGGGTATGAATATCGAAAGCGAGGTGAAAGATATTGTTGAATTGCGGAAATCCATTATAGAGCTTTTGTTCGTTGAAGGAAACCACTTTTGTCCTGCCTGCGAAAAAAGCGGCAATTGCGAGCTTCAGGCCCTGGCCTACCGCTTCAGGATGATGGTGCCCCGGTATCCCTACCAGTTCCCGTTAAAAAAGGTCGATGCTTCCCATCCCAAGATCATTAAGGAACAGAACCGCTGCATCTTATGCAAGCGCTGCATCAGGGCTATACGTGATGAAAACGGCAAAAGCATATTTGCCTACAGGCGCAGAAGCGCCAAGGTTGAAGTGGTGGTGGATCCGAAACTGGGGAAACAGCTGACTGAGGAACTTGCACAGAAAGCGATGGACGTTTGTCCGGTGGGTTCTATCATTGTGAAGGAAAAAGGATTCGTTACGCCGATCGGGGAACGGAAATATGACAGGACCCCAATTGGAAATGACGTTGAAAATATGCAAATCACAACAAATTAAAGTATACATTCCATGAGCAAACCAATTGTAGCAACTACATCACTGGCCGGCTGTTTCGGATGCCATATGTCCGTGCTTGATATCGATGACAGGATTCTGGAGCTGATTGAACTGGTAGAATTCAACAAATCACCGATCAATGATATAAAGAAGTTTACCAAGAAATGCGACATAGGTCTGATTGAAGGAGGATGTTGCAACAGTGAAAATGTGCACATTTTAAAGGAGTTCAGGGAGCACTGCCGGATCCTGATCTCGGTCGGGGAATGCGCGATCATGGGTGGTCTTCCGGCCATGAGAAATGGCATACCGATCGGGGAATGCCTGGAGGAAGCCTATCTCAATGGCCCCACAGTGGTATCAAATGAAGAAAAGATATTGCCAAATGATCCCGAATTGCCAATGTTGCTGGATCGGGTCTATCCGTGTCATGAGATCGTAAAGATCGATTATTTTCTGCCGGGTTGCCCCCCGCGCGCGGATCTGATTTGGGAAGCCCTGGTTGCACTGATCACCGGCGATGAATTGAAATTACCCTATGAAGTTGTCAAATTTGATTAAAAAGTATTAGTATGGGACAGAAGATCACCATTGAACCGGTAACCCGTGTGGAAGGTCATGGCAAGGTTACCATTCACCTGAATAACGAAGGTCAGATCGAACAAACACGACTGCATATTGTTGAGTTCAGAGGTTTTGAAAGATTTGTACAGGGCCGCCCTTACTGGGAGATGCCGGTGCTTGTACAGCGCCTTTGCGGCATCTGCCCGGTCAGTCACCATCTGGCTGCCGCCAAAGCCACTGATGTAATTGTGGGGGCTGGAACAGGTGAAGGGCTCACTCCCACGGGCGAAAAAATGCGGAGGCTGATGCATTACGGACAGATATTCCAGTCTCATTCCCTGCATTTTTTTCACCTTGCATCACCCGATCTGCTGTTCGGAATCGATTCCGATCCGTCGAAAAGGAATGTAATCCAGGTAGCGCTCCAGCATCGGGATCTGGCCGTTCAGGGGGTGATGATGCGTAAATACGGGCAGGAGATCATCAAGGCAACCGCCGGGAAAAAAATCCATGGCACCGGTGCCATACCGGGTGGCATAAATAAGCACCTCACGGAGGAGGAGCGGGAATACCTTATCCATGGCGATGATTATATGAACATCGATAAAATGATTAGCTGGTCCCAGGATGCTTTGGAATTTTTCAAGGAATACCATAAAAAGAACAAGGCTGTTATTGACAGTTTTGCCGATTTTCCATCGAGTTACCTGAGCCTTGTCCGCAAAGATGGCGCGATGGATCTTTACCATGGTGTTCTGAGGGCTGTTGACCATGAAGGAAAGAAAATACTCCATGATGTGGATTACCAGGAGTATTTCAAATACATTGATGAAGAAGTCAAATCATGGAGTTATATGAAATTTCCGTACCTGAAGGAAATTGGAAAAAGTACCGGATGGTATTCTGTCGGACCCCTCGCACGCATGAACACAGTTGAATTCATCGATACTCCGCTGGCGCAAAAGGAATTCGAATTCTTTAAACAATACAATGGCGGGAAACCCAGTCATAAACCAATGCATGCCCACTGGGCACGCCTCATTGAAATTCTGCATTCAGCCGAGAAAATAAAACAGCTGCTTTCCGATGCCGACCTGATGGAAGGAGAACTGGTGGTACGCGGGAACAAGCAACTGGAAGGTGTCGGCCTGATTGAAGCTCCAAGGGGAACCCTGTTCCATCATTACAAAATAGGAGAGGACGATATGATCACCATGGCAAACCTGATCGTATCCACTACCAACAATAACCAGCCCATGAATGAGGCTGTTAAGCAGGTCGCAACCCGCGTAATGACTGGTAAAAAGGAAATTACCGAGGGAATGATGAATGCAGTCGAAGTGGCCATCCGTGCCTATGATCCTTGTCTGAGCTGCGCCACCCATGCCCTGGGTAAAATGCCTTTGGAATTTGAGATGTATGACGTTGATAATATACTGATCGAAAGAAAGTTCAAAGATTGACGCTAAAAAAGCCGTCCATACTCATAATAGGTTATGGAAACCCGGGCCGGCAGGATGATGGAGCAGGTGTGTTGCTTTCCGAAAAGCTGGAAAAATGGATTCAGGAAACCGGACTGGAACAGGTCCATACTGACTCAAATTATCAGCTGAACATTGAGGATGCCGCTTCCATTGCCAGGCACGACCTGGTGATATTTGCCGATGCTTCACATGAAGAAATGGATGACTTTCGGCTGGAACCACTGGTTGCGTCAGGAAAAACAGAGTTCACAATGCATGCCGTTTCGCCCGCATTTGTGCTGCACCTGTGCAAAGAGGTCTTTAATCATGAACCGGATGCCTACCTGGTGCACATCAGGGGATATGAATGGGAATTCATGGCCGGGATGACCAAAAGAGCCGGCGAGAATCTCGAAAAAGCCCTGGAATGCGTCCGGGAGTTTATTCTGAATTATCTGTCTGTTCGGATATAATTTTGCTTTTCAATTGAAAACCTAATAAAATAAGGAAATGGATCTTTCGACTACTTTCATGGGAATTAAAATTGCCAATCCGCTGATCGTGGCAAGTTCAGGTCTGACCAATTCAGCCGACCGGGTTAGGGAATGCGCCGATGCCGGTGCAGGGGCCGTAGTGCTCAAATCCTTATTCGAAGAACAGATCGTTACCGGAAAAAACGCGTTACTTTCCCAGGATGATATGTATTTCTGGTATCCACAGGCAATTGACTTTGTCAAAACCTTTTCAAAGGAAGAAGGAATAAGCGCATACCTCAAACTGATCGAGGAAGCCAAAAAAGCGGTTTCAATCCCCGTCATGGCAAGCATTAATTGTGTGACCCCATGGGAATGGCCGAAATTTGCCTCTGAGATTGAAAAATGCGGGGCTGACGGTATTGAACTGAATATTTTCATTCCACCTACCAATATCAATCTTACCGGCTATAAAATTGAAGAGACCTATGTGGATATAATACACGAGGTGAGGAAGAATGTTGAAATTCCCATATCCGTGAAAGTGGGTTTTTATTTCACGAGCCTTTACAGGACACTTTATAAGATCGGCAATCTTGATATTAACAGCCTGGTTTTATTTAACCGCTATTTCAGGCCCGACATCGATATCGATACTATGCGGGTAGTTGCACAGAATGTATACAGTTCACCTCAGGAAATCACCCTTTCACTGAGATGGATTGCGCTGCTTTTTAATAAAATAAACAGGGAACTGGTCGCAGCAACCGGTATACATGATTACCAGGGTGTGATTAAACAGATCCTGGCCGGGGCCACTGCAGTACAGATCTGCTCCACCCTGTACCTCAACGGAACAGGCTATATCCGCACCATGCTCGATGAAATCGGGCAATGGATGTCGCATAAAGGTTATAATGACCTGCCTTCCTTCAGGGGCCTGATTGCAAAGAATGAAGGGAATACGGCGGCATTTGAAAGAGTTCAGTTTATGAGAAAAACTGCCGGTAAGTTGTCTTAGACCTCTTGAATCCGGTTAATAAAAACTAACAAAATAATAGGCTCTGATCTCCAACTGTATAAAATAATTAATAGCTTTAAATCGGTTTTGTTTGATTTCGAATTAATCTATGCATGATTATGAAAACACGGTTACACGCTATTTTTATTTTAATGATCACCCTATCAGTGCTTTCTGGATGTAAACAGGTTGGCAAATCCGGCCTTAACGAAGCATCAGACACCATAAGCCTTAGTGAAATAAAACCCCTCGTTCATTCATTTGACACAATGGGTGAGGGTCTGCCCATTTTCTACAATATGTATCTGTCGGTCGAGATGTCATCCCTGTTCCAGGCATCCGGTGCCGTTTACAAACCTGAATTGCTGAATTCTTCCGATAACATGGGCGATTATGTGACAAGCTCAAAAAAAGCGCTTAATCTTGGGGTGTATGCAGTGGACCTTAGCTATGCCAAGGTATTTGAACAATACGAGACCGCCGCCAGGTATTTCAATGCAATGCAAAAAATGGCGGAAGAACTGGGTATTCCCTCTGATTATTTTGAGAATACGGCCAGACGCTTTGACAGGAATATCAATAACAAAGATTCACTGATATCCATTGCCAACGAGGTATACATGGCGACCGACAAATACCTGCGTGAGAATGAACGCTACAGCTCCGCTGCGCAGATTATCCTGGGCGGCTGGGTTGAGGCGATCCAGATTGCTGTGGACATTGCAAGTGTTACCCGTGACATCGAAATAATTGAAAGGCTGGCGGAACAGCGGGTTTCCCTGGGTAATGTAATTGAAATGCTGAATGATTATTCCGAAGATGTCGCCGTTAAACAACATCTTCAAAAGCTTAAACAACTTCAGATCCTGTTCGACTCGTTCGTGGTTAAGGTTGATCCGAAATTCAATCCTGAAACCACTGAGGGGAAGAAGATCATACAGGGATATATTGTGACCGTGAATGAAATCGGAAAGCAGGTAAAGGCGATCCGCAAGGAAATTATTTCATAGCTCAGCGGCAGAGAATGCCTCCTGTAAATCATGCGGTTAGTTGTAAATTCTTCTTATATTTTTTTTACAATTTCCATTCCTCTTTTCAAAGCATCCTCGTTTACAGGTATCAGGTGGTGATGCCGTGCCGGCAGGGAATCTCTGATCCCTTTAATAATATTTTCGGGACTTATAATGGGTTTAATTTTCAGATAAGCTCCCAATACGATCATATTGAATGTCTTCGTAGTGAGCATTTTTCCTGACTCTTCGGCCGCATCAACCTGGTATATCATGATGTCTTTTCGCTGAGGATGCCTTGTTATGCCGTTGGTATCATATAACAAAATTCCCCCCGGCTTAATGGTCTGTTCAAATTTATCCAGGGATTGCTGATTCAGCAGGATAGCCGTATCGAACAAGTTCAGGATTGGCGAGCTGATCCTCTCATCACTGAGAATTACCGTTACATTGGCTGTGCCCCCACGCATTTCGGGTCCGTAAGAAGGCATCCAGCTTACTTCCATTTTCTGGATCATACCTCCATATGCCATGATCTTGCCCATGGATAAAACACCCTGTCCGCCGAATCCTGCAATTATTATTTCTTCATTCATAGATTCCGGGTTGAAATTATTCAGGTTTTTCAGCTTTTTTTACCAGTTCGCCATTTACTTTGATATCTCCGGGCGGGAAGAATGGGAACATATTTGCTTCCATCCATTTGTTCGATTCCACAGGTGTCATTTTCCAGCCGGAATTGCAGTTCGACACAATTTCGATAAACGAAAGGCCCTTATTCAGTTTTTGGTTTTCAAATGCCTGTTTCGCTGCTTTTTTGAATCTTCGGGCACTCAAAGGGGTATGAACCGAATGCCGGGATACAAAATACGTTCCCGGCAGCATGGCCACAAGTTCTGTCATTTTCAGCGGATTGCCCATCAGCGCAACATCACGGCCATAGGGTGTTGTGGAGGAACGCATACCCGGCAGGGTAGTGGGCGCCATTTGACCACCGGTCATCCCGTAAATTCCGTTGTTCACGAAAAAAATGGCTATATTTTCTCCCCTGTTGCAGGCATGGATAGTCTCAGCCGTACCAATGGCAGCCAGATCCCCGTCTCCCTGGTAAGTGAATACAAATTTCCCCGGCCAGCATCGTTTTATGCCCGTAGCCACAGCAGGGGCACGGCCATGGGCAGCCTGCTGCATATCAATATTCATAAATTCGTAAGCGAGCACTGAACAACCTACCGGGGCAACCCCGATGGTGTCTGCCTGTATGCCCAACTCATCAATTACTTCCATAATGATGCGGTGTATAACACCGTGACCGCATCCCGGACAAAAGGAGAGCGGTTTATCCGTCATCAGGGAGGTTTTTGTATATACCAGGTTTTCCGGGCTGATTATTTCTTCCATCTTCATATGCTACCTCCGGATTTTATCGTATTGAAAAACTCTGTACCAGTGCATTGCAAACATCTTCAGGCGACGGAACCATGCCGCCCATCCGGTTATGGAGTGCGACTTTTACACGGCCTTCAACGGCCAGCCGCACATCTTCGATCATCTGACCTGCACTGAGCTCAACTGTCAGGATCCCTTTCAGGTTGTCAGCCATACTTCCTATTTTTTCGGTCGGGAACGGATAAAGTGTGACCGGACGGAGAAGGCCGGCCTTAATTCCTTTTGCCCTTGCGAGCCTGATGCTTTTCTGGCATATCCTGGCGCATGAACCATAGGCTATAAAAAGGTAATCAGCATCTTCTGCATCAATAAGCTCAAAACGCACTTCATTTTCTCTCATCAGTTTATACTTGGCCTGAAGTTTCTGGTTGTGCCTTTCATGGCGCGCAGGGTCAAGGTCGAGGGAAGTGATGATATTCCGCTCCCGGTCAGCTGTTTTGCCGGTTGTTGACCAGCTCTGATCAAATTCCGTCATCCTCGGCTGTTGCGGAAACAATTCCACTTTTTCCATCATCTGGCCGATAATGCCATCGGACAGCATCATCACGGGATTCCTGTATTTAAAGGCCAGTTCAAATCCAAGTTTTACAAAATCGGACATTTCCTGCACTGACGCGGGTGCCAGCACGATCATCCGGTAATCACCATGTCCCCCTCCTTTTGTCGACTGGAAATAATCCGACTGCGAAGGTTGAATGGTCCCCAGCCCCGGTCCCCCGCGCATTACGTTTAATATAAGGCAGGGAAGCTCACTTCCTGCAAGGTAGGAAATCCCTTCCTGCTTGAGGCTGATACCCGGGCTTGAAGATGAAGTCATCACCCTTTTACCGGTACCGGCCGCACCATATACCATATTTATCGCAGCGATTTCGCTTTCAGCCTGCAAAAGTACCATCCCGGTCCTTTTATGGGGTTCCTGGTATGCAAGATATTCCATAACTTCGGACTGCGGAGTTATGGGATACCCGAAATAGGCATCACATCCTGCTCTGATGGCAGCCTCCGCAAAAGCTTCGTTCCCTTTCATTAATTTTATATCGCCCATAAAGGAAGGATTTTCATTCTTCAATTTTTTTCCTGTAAACAGTGATGACCCCGTCGGGGCATACCACGGCACAATTGGCGCAACCCGTACAATAGTCAGGATTTTCCATGTACGCAAAATGGTATCCTTTGCCGTTTACTTTCTTTTCCATCCTGATCACGTCAGTGGGGCAGGACACAACGCATATCTCGCATCCCTTGCACTTTTCAATATCAATTACAATTGCTCCCTTAATCTTTGCCATCAGTACTGTATCTTAATATCAAAATTCAATTTTCGAAGTAAGATCAAAATTCGCAATCCTGTATATAAAATTAAAAGTAATTCATAGCATTTCGGAAATTCAGCAATAAAATTAGTCAATTCACGAATGATCCCTTTTAAACCGCATGAGTCTTTCCTCCAGGACCGGGTACATGTCGGGGCTGATCCGTGAAACACAAGCCCGTAATCCCTCTGCCCTTGTGCTGCCGGTAATATCCAGCGTGATGGCACTTATGCCATAGCAGAGGAGCTCTTCCAGTAACCCGGCTCCTGTGAATCCCGGGTATGAAATGGTGAAGTAAAAACCATCAGCGATCGGCACATCGAGATCCATGTTGTATACAATCCTGAAACCATTGGAAACAAAGAGCTTTTTCATAATATTAGCCCGTTCACCATACTGCCTTACGTCCTTCAGCAGGTTGTAGTCCCCGTCATTTACCTGCTTCAGGATAGCTGCAATTCCCAGCTGGGCTGAATGGCATGCACCGGCTGACATGGCATAGAGGGCACCGTAAATGATAGCGTGTCCCAGTATCTCTGAGCTGAAGTACCTTTTCAGGTCCGGATACCGGCGGTCAAAAAGCTGGTCCGAAACGGCCATCAGCGCTATCCTTTGCCCGGCATAGCTGAAGACCTTGGAAGTCGAAATCAGTAAAATATAATTATCGGTATATTTGGCCACAGTGGGTTGGAAAGGAGGCATGCCGGGAACGGAAATGTCCCTTCGGAAATCCATGCCGAAATAAGCCAGATCCTCGACGACAATCACATCATATTTTGTAGCCAGGTCCCCGATGATCTGCAGTTCCTGTTCATTGAGGCAAATCCATGCCGGATTATTCGGATTGGAATACAGCAGGCTTGATATCTTTCCCTTTGCCAGGTGGCTTTCAAGCCTGTCACGGAGCTTTTCTCCCCTGTACTCATAAATATCAAAGGTATTGTATTCGTGTCCCAGTACCTTGCATTGCTGCTTGTGGACGGGAAAACCGGGATCAATGAAAAGGGTGCCTTCCTTATTCCGGTCGGTGCGGTTAACTGTAAGAAAAGCTGCCGTTGATCCCTGCAAAGACCCGCACGTAGGGATGCAACCTGCAGGATTAATATCAATGTCCAGGAATAGCTTAATGAACTTTGAAGTTTCCTTCTTCAGTACCGAAACGCCTTCAATAGGCGGATAACTGGCAGCCACCCCCTGTCTCAGGGCTTCAATTTCAGCCAGGGTGCCGATCTCCGGCGGTTTGAGCCCGGGAACACCCATTTCCATCCTTACAAACCTGATACCGCTGGTTTCTTCAATATGATTCACCAGGCTCACGATTTCCCGGATGGTTGCATTTCCCGGTTCCGGTATTCCGGCCTCAGTCCTGATATCATTGACCAGTTTCCTGGAAAGTGGAATGTCTGACATAATGAAATGCCGTTGAATTAAAATTTTCGTTTGTCGATTACCCGTTTAGATTTCCCTTCACTCCGTTCAATGGTCTTTGGTTCAACAAGATTGACCTTGATTCCGATGCCGAGTGTACTTTCGAGGTTGTTTTGTATTTTCTGACGCAGGGCTTGCAACTGGCTGATTTTATCCTGGAAGAAAGCATCATCCACCTCAACCTGGAGTTCGATCGTATCAAGGTTATTCACCCTGTCGACCACAAGAAGATAATGAGGTTTGATTTCGCTCATTTCAAGCAACACGCTTTCAACCTGGGAAGGAAAAAGGTTTACACCGCGGATGATCAGCATGTCATCGCTTCTGCCCAGGCATTTTTCCATGCGAACCATGGTACGTCCGCATTTGCACTTATCATAGGTAAGCCGTGTAAGATCACGCGTTCTGTACCTGATAAGGGGCAGGCCTTCCTTGGTTATGGTTGTAAATACAAGTTCCCCGGTTTGTCCTTCGGGAAGAACCTCCAATGTATTCGGATCAATTATTTCGGGATAGAAATGATCCTCACTTATGTGTAATCCATTCTGAAACATGCATTCACTGGCTACTCCCGGACCGATGACTTCACTGAGACCATAAATATCGATCGCTTTGATCATCAGTTTCTCTTCAATTTCCCTGCGCATGTTTTCAGTCCAGGGCTCAGCACCAAAAACACCAACCCGGAGTTTCAGGGAATCGCGCTGAATACCGCTTTCCTCTATAGCTTCAGCAAGAAACAAAGCATAGGAGGGGGTGCAAGCCAGCACAGTACTGCCAAAATCATGCATCAATTGCAACTGGCGGGTTGTGTTACCCCCCGAAACCGGGATCACGGAGGCCCCTATTTTTTCGCCGCCGTAATGAAGTCCGAGTCCCCCTGTGAAAAGTCCGTATCCGTAAGCTACCTGGATAAAATCATGCCGGTTGGCACCGGCGCACGTCAGTGTTCGTGCCATAACCTCCGACCAGGTGGCAATATCCCTTCGGGTATATCCCACCACCGTGGGTTTCCCTGTGGTGCCCGAGGAAGCATGAACCCTTACGATCTCGCTCATGGGCACGGCAAAAAGTCCGAATGGATAATTGTCCCTGAGATCCTGCTTTGTTGTGAAAGGTAATTTCCGGAGATCCCCGGCTGATTGAATGCTCTCAGGTCCGAGGCCAGCCTCCTGCATTTTATTCCGGTAATAGGGTACATTGAAATAAACCCGTTCGACGGTTTCACGGATCCTTTCACTTTGAACTTTAATCAGTTCTTCTCTCTCCATGCATTCAAAATGCCTGTTCCAGATTTCCATCCTATGGTAAATATGTTTGATGCAAATTTGACTGAATTAATCCTTATGCTTCCGGATTGAACTATAATTTATACAGATCACTGGCACGGAGCAATTCAAGTTCATGATCCTTAAGCGCCCTGATAGCATCTTCGGTATTGCTGCAACGCAGGATAATGATCGATTTATCGCCGGAAGAATAGGCGTATGTATATTCAACACTGATATCCCGATCGGACAGGATCTTCAGCACTTTTGCCAGATGTCGGGCTTCGTTTGGGGCAATTATGGAGATTACATCAGTAATGTTCACTGTAAATGACCTCTCCCTGAGGAGCGTCCTGGCCTTTTCAGGATCCGGCACGATGAGGCGGAGAATTCCAAATTCATTGGTATCTGCAACGGTAAGCGCCGTGATCTTAATGTTTTCCTGTCCCAGGACCTCAAGGACCTCCGTTAACCGTCCCGATTTGTTTTCGAGAAAAACAGATAATTGATGAATAATCATAATCTTGAATTCCGAATTAATAATGCCGAATATAATCAAAATAGCTTTTCAACCTGCAATATATTCAGGGTTAGTTTTTTCGATCCTGATCCGGGCATCCACAACGGTAATATCCTCCATATTGCCGATCAGGGGATTCAGGTCCAGTTCCTTTATTTCGGTGGCAAAACGAAGCAGACTGGAAAGCCTTACAATGATCTCTGCAAAGCGGTCTTCATTGATGCCAGGCCTGCCCCGTGTGCCGCGAATGATCCTGTAGCTTCGCAGGCTTCTGATCATTGACCGTGCTTCATCCAGGGTAAGGGGTGCAAGTCCGGAAGAAATATCCCCCAGGGTTTCCACAAATACCCCACCAAGTCCGCACAGGATGATGTGTCCGAAACGAGGCTCATAACTGGCCCCGATAAAAAGTTCCATGCCCGCAAGCATTTCCTGCAAAACCACCCCTTTCACGCCCCTGATCTTCTTCATGCGCTTATATTCCGCCAGCAGGTGTACATCGGATTTTATATTCAGTGTGACACCACCCACGTCGGATTTGTGGACGGGTCCTATGACTTTCATGGCAACCGGGTAACCCAGCTCATCCGACAGGTTCATCAGCTGCTTTCGTGATCCGGCCGTGCCTTCTCTTACTGCCGGAATTGTTGCCGCATCCAGAATCTGATGAATATCATCCGGGTCAAGATAACCGTCTTTTGAATGGTTGATAATATCCCTGATGCGGGGGACATCTACATTTTCCAGAAAAATCCTTTCTTCTGCGGGATAAGGTGTGTCAGATATCCGGGTAAGTGCCCGGGCCAGCACGACTTCATCCGGGAAGTTTACGTGCCCGAGTTTCATAAAATTTTCAAGTTCTTCATAAGAACTGGTAACCGACGGCAGGATAGGCAGGATAGGTTTGTTGCAGTCCAGGATCTTCCGGTGAAGAAGGTCATATATTTCCCGGATATCAGTCATTCCGTTGCTTCCGAATATAACGATCATCCCATCGATATAGTCCAGTTGTTTATCCACGTATTCTATTACCTGGTCGAGCTGCCCCGAAGTTGCCGTAGCTATAAGATCAATGGGATTCAAAGCGGATGCACCCTGGTTCATCATCGAAAGCAACTCTTTCCGGTCTGCATCTTCAATCATGGGAATGTTTAAGCCCCCGGATGATAATGCATCGGTGAGCATTACACCGGGACCGCCGGCATGCGTGATAATGGCAATATTTTTTCCGCTGAATGATTTATGGGTAAATACGCTGGCGACCGTTGTCAATTCTTCCCGGCCAAAGCACCTTACAATCCCGGTTTTCCTGAACAGGGCTTCGACAGCCAGATCCGATGAGGCCATTGCCCCGGTATGCGAAGTGGCAGCACGCTTTCCGGCATCTGTTGTGCCTGCCTTGATGGCTGCGATCCTGCACCCTTTCCGGATCAGCGAAGAGCCATGATGGAGCAATTTGTCCGGATCCCTGATGTTTTCAATATACAATAGCTTGATTGCGGGGCTCTTTCCCGCCTCATATGAGAGATCCCAGTATTCCATAATTTCTTCAATGCCGGTCCTGGCACTGTTCCCTACAGAAAATACTCCTGCAAAAGTGAGTCCTTTCGGTATGGCTGACTCCATGATAAAAACAGCTGTGGCTCCTGATCCTGAAGCGAAATCACAACCCATTGGGCTTAATCCCGGAACAGGTGAGGTAAAAACACCTTGGTATGCCTGGGTAATAACCCCGATGCAATTGGGTCCGATAAGGCAGGCATCATATTCATCCGCAATGTCGGCAATTTCTTTTTCAAGCCGTTTGCCCTCCTCGTTGTCCTCACTGAAACCGGCGGACAATACGATGAATGCCTTTGTTCCCTTTTTTTCTGCCAGGGAACGCATGGTGGCGGCGCATTGTGCTGCTGCAATGGCCAGGATAGCCAGGTCCACAGCAGGAAGATCATTTATATCCGGGAACGAAACGATGCCCTGGACCAGCCTGTCTTTAGGATTCACAACATAAAGTGACCCGGCATACCCGCCTGCAAGTATGTTCTGTAGTATTCGGCCTCCGGGTTTTTTCAGGTTGTTTGATCCCCCGATAATTACTATTTCCCCGGGTTCTAATAATTGTTTGTTAATCATACAGGTATGTATACCTTATATCAAATTTAGAAAAAACCCGGATCACATATCATAACAAAAGTCATGGAGTCCCGTTATGTATATCAATGAATCCCAAAGCCAATTATATCATATATAGTTTTAAATTGCTGGGGTAATCCATAAATTCGCACATGACCGCTTTCACACACTGATATTTTATATCCCCATGAATTTCAAATTGATACTTTTATTACCTTTCTTTTTCACAGTTCAACTGTCGGGACAGAATGGTCTGGAAAACCTGTTCAGATCCGTTGAGTTGAGAACTGATACGCTGACCTTCAGTTCAAACAGGCATGTGGTGACCTACAACAATGAACAGTGTCTTTATTTTATATATCAGGACGAGGACGAAATTGCGGATGTTGCATTATATCCTCTCGATCATTCAGGGAATGAGCATATTTCAGTTCTGGCCTCGGGAGATTATGATCTGATGGATTCCCTGCAGTTCTTCGATAATGCCTGGCGGTTTAAGATACGGTTCCACAACCTCACCCGTTCCCAGTTTCTCAGATTGCAAATCAAAGGTACATCTGATGGTGAGGAAAAGTTAGCGATAATAAAACTTCTTCCCTGTTACAATACAAGGGTAACCATGAAACCCGGAAGCGAAGAACTGTTCATCGGAGAAGAAAAAATCTTTGAACTTACAGCAAACAACGCTGATAACCTCAGATTCTCGTCCGAATGGACATCAGGAATGGCCGTTGATTACCGCCTGGAAAAACAGGATGACCAGCTCCTGCTACATGTAATGCCCAATGAACTGGGATCCCAGAAAATACAGCTGAGATTTCAGACCGATAAGCCCTTTGTTGACATAACATCAAACCGCATAATCCCGCAGCCACCACCGGTTGATTTTACCTTTGATGTCAGGGTGAGCCGGTTGAGGTACCTGAATGTGGATAAAAAAGATATCACGCTCGATGAAATTTCCAAAAGACAGGGAACCGAAATCCAGATGGATAATGCACGGCTGCTTGAACTGAACCGCACCTACCGGATTGAAGACCAGGAAAATCCAGGCGGAGCCCTTGTCGCAGAGATTTTTACCCGGAGTTATTTGTACAGCAATAAAGTACTGTGTGTTGTAAGGACCTATAACTATCACCGGAGCACCGACGGATATTTGTACATTAAATATGGTGATGAACCGTTGTTTATCACAAACTTTAACATTACCCCGGCAACGCTCATTTCCAAAGTATCGGTGATGCATGCCGGGGGTGACTGGACTGAGGATCTTTCCGTGCATCCGGGTGAAACCATTGAAGTTAAAATAGAAGGACAGGGATTAAATAAGGCGAAATTTCATTTTGAGGAACTGAATGAAGGTTCTGCGGACACACTGATCATGAACGAAAATGAGGTGAACCTGGCACTCCGTGTGCCGTTTGGAATAACAAAAAAACGTGTCGTCTTATACAATTCGTCAAATCCCACTGCATTTGCCCTGAATGTAAGGGAATATGAGATCCCCCGTCCATTCGACTATATAACCGTCAACTACGGCGATATGAATCATGTGCTATCCGGTATGGTTGGACCGGTACTTTACAACAAGACCGTCCGTGATGTCGTCATTTCATTCAATCCGGACCGGATCGATTCGGATAACAAGTTGTTTGGAAGGCAATACCTGACATTTGATGTTCGGGTGACGGGACCGAACAATGAGTTGATCGATCTGCGGACGATTGGCAATGTGGTAATATGTCCGTCCGACAATTCTCCCCGGTTCAACTTTTATGACAAGCGCAATTGTTCCCCCAACGAGATCAGCCTGAACAAGTACCTTCGGAGAAGCACCAATGACCTGGAGGACTGGTCAAGGATATACCTGTCGGTGAGAACAAATCCTGAAAAGTATAATGGGGAATCCCAGCAGAAGGACCTGGAAATTATCCTGAAAAAGAAATACAAATTCGACATTGATGTGTCATTTCCTGCCGGTCTGGTCACCATTTCGAAAGATCAGTCAGATCCCGAGAAAACTTCCTACAGCAATTTGTATGGGATCAGCATGGCCATGGTGGCACAATTTGCCTTCTATCACCCTGAGAAAATTGCCAAACTCAGGCCATACCGTATCGGGGCAGGATTCCTGGCCCTCGATGCATTTAATTTTCAAAGTGAACTGCAGGATCTCGCTATGGTTGCACTGGCGAGCCTTTATCCCACCACGCGTGATAAAAAGTTGTCTTTTCCGTTATACATCGGTGGCGGTTATCAGTTCAAGGCCCAGAAATGGATGCTGCTAATCGGACCGGGGATCAGTGTGAAACTGTAAGAAAAAGACCGCACGACCGAATACCGAATTCCGATTACTGTTTACTGATTCCTACCGGTTTCTCTTCCTGAAGTGCCCTGAATCTCCCCATTCTCCATATGCTATTTCATTATCGGCTAGTGCGATACGGGCTTCAAGACAGGTTTTGCAATCCGATGCATTTTCATCGGTACAGGGTTTATCCTGGTAAAGCAAGTAATCATCCCTGTGGTTTCCGGGGGTTATGTTGGGCATGATCACATTGGCCCCGACTTTTATGGCCTTTTCCCTTCCCATCTTATCAATGGCCTGCAATGCCGTGGTCGCCGCTATGTTGATGTCATTCATCATGATCCGCAGCACCGCAATCATTTTAAGGGTAATCTGAAAACGCTCTTCCCTGGGCATCAGCAAATGACGTAATTCATAGAGGGGTGTTCCGTTGTGTTCGAGATAAGGCCCCATACCCACCATATCAATATTGAACTGTTCCATGAACAGGAGATCGCCGGCCAGGTCGTCCATGGTTTGAAACGGCAATCCGATCATCACACCGGTCCCTACCTGGTAGCCGGTTTCCTGCAATGAATTCAGACAACCGATCCTTCGGAGGAATTTGTGATCATTATCCCGTGGATGCAACCTCGCATACAACTCCGGGTTTGAGGACTCAATGCGCAGCAGGTAGCGGTGCGCCCCGCTTTCATACCAGCGTTTATAGGTTTCGTGCTCCTGCTCGCCGCAGGACAATGTTATCCGCAATTCTCCCCCAGTGGCCTTGTGTATGTTTCTCAGCAGGTTTTCAATCCTGCCCGTAAAACTTTTGCTTTCAACCTCGCCGGATTGAATTACGAGGGAACCATAGCGGTTTTCCGCGGCAAACCTTGCAGCGGAAATGATCTCATCATCTGAAAGCATGTATCTGCGGACATTTCTGTTATCCAGACGGATGCCACAATACAGGCAATTTTTCCGGCAGATGTTTGAGAATTCAATCAGACCCCGGAAATAAACACGGTTGCCTATACCCCTGGCCTTGACCTGGGCAGCACGTTCAAACAGGCATGTTTTTTCCTTTCCTTGCAAACCGAGCATGTGTACAATGTCAGCGTGCGAGAAATGAGATTTTTGTAATATTTCATTTATTTCAGACATCTTCAAATTTGCATGTTACAAAATAGTTGAACACTGAACACCGAACCTGCCTGCCAGCTCGATGGCCAAAGCCGGGCAGGCAGGCACCGAACACCGAATACCGATTACTCATCCTATTACAACGCCTCCTCCGCAAACCCCTCCTTTACAAAAACCCGGATCGCCCTGTCATATACACCCTGCATCCAGGCTATGGCCATGCCGTAATTGGTTACAGGGATTCCGCTGTCAATGGCCGGTTTCAGCCTGTTTACCAGTTGTTTCCGCGTGATCATACATCCTCCGCATTGTACCACCAATGCATAATCGGATATCGGGCGCGTCAGGCGCGTTAATCCGGTTACCACCTCAAAAATCATCTTTTTGCCCGTGTAGCTGGTCATCCAGCGGGGAATTTTTACCCGTCCTATATCATCGCAGGATACGTGATGGGTGCATGATTCAAGTAGCAGAACCCGGTCACCGTCTTTCAGTTTGCCAATTTGGGGTGTGCCATGAAGGTAGTTTCCGAATTCACCCTTCTGGCGTGCAAGCAAAATGCTGAAACCGGTAAGGGGAATGTCCTTAGGAATGGATGCATCCGCCCTGAGAATAACAGATGTATCGCAGACCACCAGTGCAGGCCTGATCCCGGTTTTTTGGAGGAAGGCATCCACTTCGCGTTCCTTGATCACGATTGCCACACAATCATGGTCCAGCAAATCGCGGATCGCCTGGACCTGCGGAAGGATCAGCCTGCCTTCAGGAGCTTCCGTATCTATTGGGGTAATAAGCAGTACAATATCACCATAAGTAACAAGGTCGCCGAGCAGTGGTTGTTTTTTCCATGCGGTAACTGGCATGGTTTTACAGATCACTTCGAATATTTCATCCAGGTTTACAGGCGCGAGGCTGTTAAATTCAATGACAGGGGAATTATATTTCCGTTTCACATATTCGCTGAATTCCGGTTTCAGCGGCACCAGGTCTGATTTATTATGGACGATGATATGAGGTACCCCTGATTCATACAGTAAGTTAATGAGCCCATCTTCAGTTTCTCCCATTTCATTGCTGGTGACAACCACAATGGCCAGGTCGATTATCTTCATCACCTCCAACGCTTTGTTCACCCGCATCGAACCCAGGTCACCCGTATCGTCAATGCCCGCGGTATCAATCAGGATTGCAGGTCCAAGGTCCGGAATCTCAATTGATTTTCGTACAGGATCCGTCGTCGTCCCGGGATGTGACGAAACTATTGCCACCTCTTGTCCCGTCAGGGCATTGATCAGGCTGCTCTTACCAAAATTCCGGCGTCCGAAAATTCCGATGTGAGGCTTATTTTCTCTCCCTTTTTCCATATCCTTCAATAATGTCATCGATACTGTATCCTTCCTTCAGCATGTTTTCCGGCCGGAGTATCCGGAGCAGGACATCTTCCGGGATAAGATTCAGATTCTTATTGGCTTCAACTATGCTGATATGCTTACTTTTCATTTCACGGGCTAGCTGTGAGGAACGGTGATACCCAATAAAGGGAAGCAGGGCGGTGCTGACGGCTGCGCTGTACATCAGATTTTCCCCGGCAACCGCATCATCAACCTGTAAGCCATTTACAAGATTGGTCTGCAGCGTATCGTCGCATGCGATCATCAGTTTGAGGCTTTCCAGCATTGCATGACCGATTACCGGAATGTAGGCGTTCAGATCAAGACATCCTGAAGCACATAATCCACTGATCAGCATATCATTGCTATAAATTTTATGGGCTGCACTGATGACAAATTCGGGCACTACCGGATTGATCTTACCCGGCATAATTGAACTCCCTACCTGCAATTGGGGTATTCGCACCTCGTTATCTGCCAACAGATCGGATGACAACAGCCGCAGGTCAGAAACCATTTTCTCCAGATTAACGGCATGGGCTTTCAAAATAGCATGGACTTCGACCATGGCATCCAGGTTACAGGTGGCATCCTGGAGATTTTCAGCACGGGTGACAGGCAGTCCGGTTATTTCCTGAAGGGTTTGTACCACATGGGTCAGAAAATAGCGGGGCACCGTAATACCCGTTCCGATCGCGCTACCGCCCAGGTTAACCGGCTTTATCCGCTCAAAGCATTTTGAAACCCTCCACCAGTCGCGTGACAACGCATCGCAATATGTGCTGAATAACCGCCCGTAGGAAGACGGTACTGCCTCCTGCATCTGGGTGTATGCAATGCGAAGCGAATGCCGCGATGTTATTTCCTTACTTTCCATGGCCGACCTCAGATCGTTCACCGAAGTGGCGAGTTTCTGAAAAAGCCTCATCATGGCTACTTTCAGCGATGTCGGGATCACATCGTTGGTGGACTGGTAAATATTTGCCTGTTCGATAGGATCGATGTGTGCGTATTCACCGGGCTTCCTCCCGGTCAGGATAAGTGCCCTGTTGGTGATGATCTCGTTTACGTTCATGTTAATGCTCGTACCTGCACCCCCCTGGATCGCAGGCACAATGAAAAACTCAAAATGCTGTTTTTCTTCCACTTCCGCGGCTGCCCTGATCAGTGCATCAACAGTTGTTCTTTCCATAACCGGTACCGGCAAAGAGACTCCCGGATATTTCCTGTCCAGGGCTGTCACAAATTGGGAATATGTGAGCAGGCATGCTCTCTTCACGGTTCCGACAGCCTGATACCATTCAGGCATGAAAGGTGTGGCATCGGGAAAATTTTGGGCTGCCCGGAGGGAATGAATTCCATACAGTGCCAGCTCATCTATCTCCAACGTTCCAATAAAATCGGTTTCGACACGCATACATTGATTTACGATTTACGATTTACGATTCTCCTGCCTACAGCCTACAGCCTACAGTCTACAGCCTACAACCTATAGCCTACAGCCTAATCCTAAAAATACAGATCCCTTTCTCCTGTTTTTATTCTATCAATTCGGTTCCGCACTTCCTGAACACGGACATTGCCATTGAGCTGACCCATGTTTTCCTCAATGAGGGCCCAGCCTTTACTGGCCGTTTCCGGAGAGGCATAATCCTCAATATATTCAGCCAGGGTCAGCATAGCATTGGGAGAGCAGAAGTTCTTAATGAACCCCGGCACGGAAAACTCCATGAAATGCTCACCGGTGCGGCCATTACGGTAACATGCTGTGCAGAATGAAGGCATATGCCCGGTTTCAATAAGTTCATCAATCACCTCATTCAGACTCCGGTCGTCGTTGATCTTAAACTGTTCCCGGTCAAGATCCTGTTCGGAGATCCCGTTCCTTGCATAGGCACCCAATTCTATTTTGGTTCCCCCGTCTATCTGGGATACACCGTATT
>Ga0209593_10000189_pt1 | contig 32250 bp, 30 predicted proteins | sample PPLLaktember2015_3_FD_187260 | JGI IMG/M metagenome (GOLD analysis project Ga0209593, IMG submission 187260) | Freshwater sediment microbial communities from Prairie Pothole Lake near Jamestown, North Dakota, USA - PPLs Lake P7 Core (6) Depth... | ecosystem: Environmental > Aquatic > Freshwater...
AGATTTTCAAATTTTCAAATTTTCAAATTTTCGATTTTTCACATTTTCAAATTTTGAGTCCACTACAAAAAGAATGTTTTTGACATGTGCCACTAAGTCACGAAGGCACTAAGCTTATTATTTATTTCATATTCAATGTATTATGAAAAAATACTTTGTGTCTTTGTGACTTTGTGGCGATAAAAGCACTTTTCGGAGCAGACTCAATTTTCAAATTTTCGATTTTTCACATTTTCAAATTTTCAAATTTTCAAATTGACATATGTACGGCAAAATTAAACAACACCTCCGGAACGAGCTTAAGGCCATAGAAGAAGCCGGACTGTACAAGAAAGAGCGCATCATTGTATCTCCCCAGGATGCGGAAATAAGGCTGGAAAGCGGGGAAGAAGTGCTCAACTTTTGCGCCAACAATTATCTCGGCCTTTCTTCTCATCCTGCCCTGATACAGGCAGCCAGCTCAGCGCTTGGCTCACATGGCTTCGGAATGTCATCGGTACGCTTTATTTGCGGTACAACGGACCTTCACAAGAAGCTTGAAGAGAAGATCGCAAACTTTTTCGGGACAGAGGATACAATTCTTTACGCCGCTTGCTTTGACGCAAACGGCGGGGTATTTGAACCCCTGCTGGGAGAGGAGGATGCTATAATTTCGGATTCACTAAATCACGCTTCCATTATAGATGGGGTGCGTCTTTGCAAAGCGCAGCGATTCCGGTATGCCAATGCGGACATGAATGACCTGGAAGAGCAGCTGAAGAATGCCCGGTCCAACCGCTTCAGGATCATTGTCACCGACGGCGTGTTTTCAATGGATGGCAATGTAGCCCCCCTGGATAAGATTTGTTCCCTGGCCAGGCAGTATGATGCCCTGGTGATGGTGGACGAATGCCACTCGGCAGGAGTCGTAGGCGAAACAGGCAGGGGTGTCACTGAACTGTTTTCCATCCGAGGGGAGGTGGATATTATAACAGGTACACTTGGCAAGGCATTCGGTGGCGCCATTGGTGGCTTTACCACGGGTCGCAGGGAAATTATTGAGTTGCTTCGCCAGCGTTCCCGGCCGTACCTTTTTTCCAATTCACTGCCCCCGATGATCACCATGGCCGGTATAGCCATGTTTGATATGATGGAGGAAACCACGGAATTGCAGGACAGGTTGCATCAAAATACGGATTATTTCAGGGAGGAAATAACAAAGGCCGGTTTCTCCATCAAACCTTCAAAATCGGCCATCATTGCAATTATGCTGTATGATGCCCGGTTATCACAGGAATTTGCCACCCGCCTGCTGAAGGAAGGAATATATGTGATCGGATTCTACTATCCTGTTGTACCCAAAGGTGAAGCCCGGATCAGGGTTCAGTTATCGGCCGCCCATACCCGCCGGAACCTGGATAAGGCATTGCAGGCGTTCAGTAAAGTTGGCAGGGAACTGGGGGTGATTGGTGAGAGGTGACCTGCCTGCCGGCAGGCAGGTCAGTGTCTGCTTTAGCTGACGGTTAATAGGTGAGGCCCCCATCTTGGCTTTAGCCTCATTTGTTTTTCAGGGTTCAGTCGTGCTGTCAAATTTCACCATTCGGCAATTACTGTCACATTTCCAATGGCCTTATCTCCTATTTTTACATTCACTTTTGTACCCGGAGGCAATATCATATCCATCCTTGAACCGAATTTGATAAATCCAAGTTCCCCACCCTGGAAAACCGTTTCTCCTTCTCCTGCATAGGTTACGATCCGACGGGCTACGGCTCCTGCAATCTGTCTTACAAGGATTTCCCTGCCGTTCGTATCCCGGATTACCACGGTTGACCGCTCATTAAGTTCCGATGATTTGGGATGCCATGCCACCAGGTATTTTCCGGGATGATACTTTAAATACTTCACCGTACCGCTTACCGGATACCGGTTAATATGCACATTCAGGGGAGACATGAATATTGAAACCTGAAGCCGCTTATCCCTGAAATATTCATTTTCGAATACTTCTTCAATCAATACAACCTTGCCATCTGCTGCACTCAGGATCAGGGTGTCGTTGGGAGTGACTTTTCTGTCCGGATCACGGAAAAACCATACAATAAGCATCAAGAACACCACCGAAGCAATAATGAGAACTGACTGAAGCCAGTTGTTATGTACCAGCCGGTAGATCAAAAGGTTTAAAACAGTTATCAGCACAAAAACCACCAGAATGATTACAATTCCCTCTTTATGAATTTTCATCATGAATGATACAGGATTATGTTTTAATGATAAGAAGATACACAAGCGATAAGGGCATCACAAACAGGACAGAATCAATCCTGTCCAGTATTCCTCCGTGACCCGGTATTAGGGTGCCTGAATCCTTTAAACCTGCTCCCCTTTTAAGTAACGATTCGGTCAGATCTCCAAAGACTCCGAAAACTGAAACAATCATTGCCAGCACCAGCCAGTCACTGCGGTCAAGTATTCCCATGATGCCGTTCAGCCACCATGCGGATACCAGGGTAAGAACAGCTCCCCCGATGGCTCCCTCCCAGGATTTTTTCGGTGAAATGCTTTCCATCAGCCTGTTACGTCCAATGGACATGCCAACGAGGTATGCGCCTGTATCATTGATCCATACCATAGTAAGGATGCCAAGCAGAATCCTGTGCGTATAGCCACTGTGGTTCCATGCGGGAAAAGCCAGATAATTCATCGTACTGAGGGGCAGGGCGATATACATAATACCAAGCAGGGAAACTGCCATATCACGGATGACATCATTTTTACCTGAATACAAAGCCGTAATGAATATTGACATCATCACGGGCAATGCCAGGATAAGCATGTTATGACCTGACAAACCGGAAGAAGAAAGGAATGTGAGTACAAACAAAAAGGAACCGGTAACCAGTGACAGGGATACAAAAGGAGCAGACCCGGCAGCCAGGGTCAGGCTGTAAAACTCATAAAGCGCCATGACTGTTATGGCCAGAAAAACCAGTCCAAAAGTGATCTTTCCCAAAATCAACGAACCTATGATTATTACCAGGTAAAGAATTCCTGATATAGTCCTTTGGATGATATTTTTCAAATGATGGGATCTTTATTCGGGCAATTTGCATCCAGTGAAAAGGCCTGGTTCAAATTTCAGGCAGACTTTTTAACTTCCAATCCCTCAGTTCCCGCATGGCCTTTGGAATCCGGCTTACGGGTCCTGGGACTCTTTCGCACCTTTTTAACAGGTTCCGGCATATCAGGCATTTTTCCCTTTCTTTTACCAAAGATCCGTTCCAGGTCTTCGGTAAAGATCACCTCCTTTTCCAGCAGTTGTTCAGCAAGCTGCATCAGCCCATCCTTATGCTGTTCAAGCAGTTCCAGGGCCTTTTTATACTGTTCATCAATAATTGATTTGGCTTCCTGGTCAATTAATTCAGCTGTTTTTTCACTGAAAGGCTTTTGAAAAGCATATTCATTCTGTCCTGATGAATCATAAAAGCTGAGATTCCCAATCTTGTCGCTGAGTCCAAAATAAGTCACCATGGCATAAGCCTGTTTCGTTACCCTCTCCAGGTCATTCAGGGCACCTGTGGATATTTTTCCAAATGTTATCTGCTCTGCAGCCCTTCCGCCCAGTATTGCGGTCATTTCCTCAAGAAGCTGATCCCTTGTTGTTATTTGCCGTTCTTCGGGAATATACCAGGCTGACCCAAGTGACTTTCCACGGGGAATGATCGTAACCTTTACAAGGGGACTGGCATGCTCAAGCATCCAGCTTACCGTGGCATGTCCTGCCTCATGGTAGGCAATGGTCTTCTTTTCATCCTGGGTAATGATCTTGTTTTTCTTTTCCAATCCGCCAACAATCCGGTCAATGGCATCGAGAAAATCCTGCTTTTGAACCGATTTTTTATTCTTCCTGGCGGCTATAAGGGCTGATTCATTGCACACATTGGCGATGTCTGCACCGGAAAAGCCGGGGGTCTGCCTCGCGAGAAAATCTACTTCCAGGTCCTTTTCTGTTTTAATGGGTCTTAAATGAACCTTGAATATCTCTTTCCTTTCATTCAGATCAGGCAACTCCACATAAATCTGGCGGTCAAACCTGCCTGCCCGGAGAAGGGCCTTATCCAGTATATCCGCCCGGTTTGTGGCAGCAAGTATGATGACACCGGCATTGGAGGCAAATCCGTCCATTTCGGTCAAAAGCTGATTTAAGGTATTTTCGCGTTCGTCATTGGCTCCGAAATTGGGGTTTCTGCCGCGGGCACGGCCTATGGCATCGATTTCATCGATGAAAACAATGCAGGGTGCCTTTTCCTTGGCCTGCTTAAAAAGATCACGCACACGCGATGCACCCACACCCACAAACATTTCAACAAAGTCTGAACCTGACAGCGAGAAGAACGGCACATGGGCTTCGCCTGCAACGGCTTTGGCCAGGAGAGTCTTACCGGTACCCGGGGGACCAACAAGCAAGGCGCCTTTGGGAATTTTACCGCCCAGATCCGTGTATTTCTTGGGTTTTTTCAGAAAATCCACGATTTCCTTGACTTCCATTTTGGCCTCCTCCAAACCGGCCACATCCTTAAAATCGAGCCGGATGTTCTCATCCTTGTCAAAGATCCTCGCTTTCGACTTTCCAACATTAAAAATATTTGTTCCTCCGCCGGCTCCCGAACCTCCGCTCATTCTCCTGAAAATGATCAGGTAGATCACAACCAGGATTATTATTGGCAATAACACATAAAGCGTATCTCCGAAAGTCCTTTTGCGAACATACTCCGGATAGATTTTATCTTCATCGGCCATACCTGTCTGCGCGTCATCCAGCATCTTCTTAAAAATGTCATTGGATCCGACAGGCATTGTATAATGCGGTCCCGATTTTGAAAAATTAGCCAATCCCTTGCCAAAATTTTTCTGATGCTTGGGCTGGCTGAGAAATTCGGGCTTGATATAAACCTCTGCATTCTGCTCATTAACAACCTGGATTTTCTGAACTTCCTTGGTCAGTAACAGTTCATTCCGGAAATATTTCCAGTCAATGGGCACCGGTCCCTGTCCCGAATCAAACAGGTATATCAGAATAATAGCCACCCCGATCAGGGCATATATCCACATGGCGTTGAAACGGGGGGGCTTTTTATTACCCATCAAATTGTTGGGCTTTGAACCCGAATTGCTTTTTCCCTCTATTTTATTTTCTTTTTCGTTATTTTCTTCCATTCTGGTAAATCTAATAAAAATCAAAATTATTCTTCTTTAATCAGCCTGATTTCAGCATCGCCCCATAATTCTTCGAGTTTATAATATTCCCTGTCCTCGCGCTGAAAAATATGTACCACAACACTGCCATAATCGAGTAAAATCCATTTTGCATTTTCGAGACCTTCCCGGTGCCCAAGCTTCTCATCCGAAAACGCACCCGCCTTTTCTTCAACTGACTCTGCCAGCGCTTTCACCTGGGTTCCGGAATCACCATGACAAATTATAAAATTATCACATGGGGCATAATCCAGTTTCGCAAGATCGATATTGATGATGTTCCTTCCTTTTTTTTCCTGTAATCCTTCTATAATCTGTTGCAAGAACAGTTCGTAATTTCCCAATCCCGGTGCATTTAAAGTTTTAACATGCAAAAATAGTGAATTTATCCATTTTACTGAGGTTTAATCCTGTAAGTATTTACAAATACAACCATGGATAATATTTTATTTTTCGCTAATTTCCATTGATCAATAACAGTACCAAAAATATTTCTTTATGCTTTTTTAATAAATTATAGGTACAATGAGAACAATTGTCCTGGGAAATTCGCTCGTAAAACTCGAAACAGTTGATTCAACCAATAATTATGCCTTTCAATTCCTCCGGCAGGGGGAGGTTGAAGAGGGTACTGTAATTTTGGCAGCCCATCAGACGGGTGGCAGGGGACAGGGAACAAATCGATGGGTCAGTGAAAAGGGTTTGAACCTGCTGTTCAGCATTATATTGAAACCGGATTTCCTGCCGGCTTCCCGGCAATTTTACCTGTCCATGGCAATTGCAGCAGGAATTCAGGACTATGTCTCCGGATTGAAGCTGCCGGCCCGCATAAAATGGCCGAATGATATCCTGATCCGGGGGAAAAAGGTGGCCGGGGTCCTTATTGAAAATACCGTATTGTTGCAGAACCTGAATACTTCTATTGTTGGTATCGGACTTAATGTTAATCAGAAGTATTTTCCGCCGGACCTTACGGAGGCTACTTCGCTCACATTGGAAACAGGGACTGTTTATGATTTGTGGCGATCCCTCAGGGAAATGCTCCAATGCATTGAAATCCATGTAAACAATCTTTATCAGGGTAATTTAGGAAATATTAAATCGGATTACCTTAACAGGCTCTGGAACCTGAATACCATTTCTTACATAACGGATCAAACCGGTACATACGAGGGTAAAATAGTGGATATCGCAGAAACGGGTGAGCTTGTGGTAATGAAAACAAACGGGGAATGCAGAATATATGGATTCAGGGAAGTGGTAGTCAGTGAGAAAGGTTGAATCCGGATCAGGTATCTTTTTCTTCAAATTCCACCGTTGCCAGTTTATCCACCATCATATCCACGAATTGTTTCAAAGGTGATTTGGCCATCATTTCAAGGAACATGTTGAGGTTGGCCTTCAGGTTCAGCATAACTTCAGATAAATCCTTATCTGCTTCCCGGATAGACACCGTAAAGGTAAAATCTGCCGAACTGTCCTCCGTCGCAGTAATTGTCAGTTCAGAATTTGGCTTTTTGTCACGGATTTCCAGACCCACCATTCCCAATCCCTGTAAATTAAAAGTAACCCTTTCCTGAGATATTTCAAGATCTTTCATACGATCAGGAGGTAACAGGGATGAAAAATTCCGGAAATCGGATAAAAAGTTAAATACCTTTTCCGGGCTGCCTTTGGCGATACCTTTTTTACTTTCAACAGTTAGCATGGATTGTAACTATTTATTATTATCATCTCACCTAATCACTTAATCACCTACTCACTTAATCACCTACTCACTTAATCACGTACTCACTAACTCACCTAATCACTCCCATCCACGTTTCAGGGTTTTGACGCCATTCGCGGAGCGTTTCCAAAACCTCTTCCTGTATATACCCGGTTTCAACGGCTAGTTCCAGAAGAGCTTCATAATGGCATAAGGTGATAAGCCTGCATCCTGCCCTGTTAAAACTCTCCTGTGCCTTTTGAAATCCATAGGTAAAGATCGCCGCCATCCCCAAAACTTCACAACCTGCGTTCCTGAGGGCATCCACCGCTTTCAGGCTGCTGCCTCCTGTTGAAATAAGGTCTTCGATCACCACCACTTTCTGACCGCTTTGATGGTCACCTTCAATAAGGTTCTCAAGACCATGGCCTTTCGGTTCTGACCGGACATACATAAACGGCAGACCCAGCAAATCAGCAACCAATGCCCCCTGTGCAATTGCTCCTGTGGCAACTCCGGCTATTGCTTCTGTTGATAAAAAATTTTCTTTTATTAGATCTACAAAGCTATATTTGATTGTGTTTCTGATTTCAGGATATGCCAATGTTTTTCGGTTATCGCAGTATATTGGAGATTGCCAGCCCGATGCCCAGCGAAAAGGCTTATCCGGACTGAGTTTGATAGCATTGCACTGTAAAAGAAGGGAGCCGATCAGTTTTTCGTACCTATTCATGCTGTAAATGTACAAAGTTTTTTTCAACGACAGGATTGTATTGCTGACCGACGATTTCATCCGTAATTTTCAGCTCAGATACGGATTGTTTTACAAGTACAGGAATGTCGTTGAATTGAAAGAGCTTATTGAATTCTATTGGAAGCTGAAGAGGATTGACACCCTTTTTATTTTCCATCATGACCTTGATGAGTTACGGGAGCGGTTCAAATCCTGTTTTCAGGTTGTGGAGGCAGCCGGGGGATTGGTACGCAACACGGAAGGCAAATACCTTATTATAAAACGCAGGGAGAAATGGGATTTGCCAAAGGGCAAGGTAAATCGCGGGGAATCGATACCAGATGCAGCGTTGCGGGAAGTAAAAGAGGAATGCGGGCTGCAAGGCCTCGAAATTGTCACCCCTCTGCTGTGCACATACCATAGCTATTGGTTTGAGGAACAATCAATCCTGAAGCGGACCAGCTGGTTTGAAATGTTTTACCCGGGCCGGGAAATACCGAAACCACAATGGGACGAAGATATTACTGAAACAAAGTGGATCACCAGGGAGGATCTGGCGGAAATAACCCGCAACACCTATCTGGCTATACTGGATGTCTTGAAATACAAGGATCTCTTATAGATCACCGCGGGCTTTCATAACGTCAAACAGTTTCTTCTCAATGTCCTCGGAGGGTGAAGGCGCAGGGGAAAGAATGAGCTTTCCGTCGGGGCCGATCAGAAAATAAGTCGGGAATGCCCTGATATCGTATTCCTTAAGTACCTCCGGCTGGCGCTCATATAAAAGGAACTTCCAGTCATACCTGTTCTTCAGCAGGAATTCCCGGAGCACCACATCCATTGGATCGGTAGCGATGGTAATGATGCTCAGTTTGTCCTTCAACCGGCTGTTAAGAACAGCAAGTGAATTGAACTCATTCAGGCAGGTATAGCTCTGGCAGGTACAAAAATTCAGGTAAACATATTTGCCCCTGTAATCATCCAGTTTCACCAGCCTGCCATCGGTATCAAGAAGCTCAAATGCGGGCGGATCATAACCCTGGAGCAATCGGGTGATCTTACGCTTTACTGAGGCTCCTATTTCACGATGGATGTTATTTCGGGTTGATCCAACCAGGGAATCGAGGATTTTCAGTAAACCCGACCTTGAAAACTGGTTTCCGTAAAATTCATCGTGCACCTGTTTTAAAATTACGAGCTCCTTAAGCGTATCATTACTGAAATTGGTGTTTTTTGAAAGCGTGGTTAGCAATGCTTTAAAGCTCCCCATTTGATTTATATCCTCAAATATTTGTTTCCCTTCCGCTGTACGGCTGTAAAAAGCGAAATATTTGTTATAAACCTGGTTGAAAAGGTCGGCATATGCCGGATTATTATACAGTACAGGCTGATTGTTAAAATATTCATCAGAAATGCTTTGAACTTTCTGCTGGTTTGCCAGCATCTTCAGAATGCCATAACGGTAACGCCGGTAATCGCTGAAAAAACCTTCTTTCTGATCCTGAAATGGCCTCTCCATGTTCCGGATGTCCGATTCTAGTTTTTCCATGTCGTTTTTTGAGAAAACCGAGCTCACGTGCTTTTCATAAAAGGGAATGTATGCGTCCTCAAACATGACGATGCGCATATTCAATTCATCCGGTTCAAAATTGGATAATCCCAGATGGATTTCTTCCGGCCGGAAATATGGATTCAGCCGGTCTTCAGGGGATTTATCGAGAAATTCAGGCAAAACCAGCACATAGATTTTTCCAGGTTCGGCGAAAAAATAGCCAAGGTAGGCACCCAGGGGGATGAGGATCTGCTTTGTGCCATGGATATTGAGGTTTGTCCTGAAATTCCCGCTGTCATCAGCCATACATGAACCGAGCAATTCTTCTGATCCGGTTATCCAGTCATGGGTAGCCAGAAATTCAAGCCGGGTTCCGGCATATGAGGGTGCGTGACCGGTGATTAAGATCTGCTGAGAATATCCGGTTATAAAAAAGAACACGGGAAGGAAAACGAAGGGTAATCTGCCCATTTTACTCATTCACATTGTAGTTCTCGGGTAAGAATTTACTGGCATCGCCACCCTGGCGAATAATTTCCCTGATAATGGAGGAGTTTATATGGGTATGCTGCGGAATTGTAAGCAAAAACACAGTTTCAATTTCAGGATACATATCCTTGTTTGTTTGGGCAATTGCGCGTTCATATTCAAAATCAGCCGCTGTGCGAAGACCCCGTAAAATATACCGGGCCTTTTCACTTTTGCAGAAATCCACTGTCAGGCCTGTAAATGTTTTAACCTCCACCCTTCCGTCTGTATCGGCAAATACCCTGTTTATCCAGGATATCCTTTTTTCAATCGGGAAGAAACTGGTTTTGGTGGTATTGGTACCAATACCGATCACAACCTTATCAAACATGGAAAGCGCCCTGCGGACCACGGATTCATGGCCAATGGTAAATGGGTCAAAGGAGCCCGGGAATACCGCTATATTGATCTTGGCGTTTGACATGGACATGGCTAAATATAATAAACGGGGATATTCCGCCGTAAACTTAGGGATTAATAAGGAGATTTAAAACACCTTCCAGGTTTTTATGCACGGGGGCACCCGTGGCTTCAAGCCTGTGAACAGGATGATGACCTTGTGCAATGAGTATGCAGGCACAACCCAGTAACGAAGCTACCTCAAAATCATGATGCGTGTCACCGAAAAGCACAATATCCTCTGCGCGGAATGGTGATGACCGGAGGTACTCCCTGGCAATACCGGCCTTTCCGTTTGCATAATGGTCATTCACGCCCAGGATATCATCAAAGTATCCTTCGATCCCCCTTGCTGTAATGTCGCTGACCAGGTCTTTCCGCTCCATGGCCGACAGGATGATCTGCTTCATTTTACGTTCTTTAAATGCCTGAAGAAGATCTATTACTCCGGGATGGAGCGTGGCTTCTGCCTGCAGGTTCCGGTAGTGTGAAATGAATTCAACTGATAATACGTCAAAATTATCACGGCTAAAATCAAAACCAAGATCTATGTAATAGTCCTGCACAGGAAAACGGAACAACTCCTTGTACCGTTGTTCCGTGAGATGGGGCATACCCCGCCGGGCTAGCATATGGTTCATTGAGGCAATGCAAATGGCTGTGTCATTTAACAGGGTGCCATTCCAATCCCATATTACCAGTGACTTTCCATGCAGCATAGGCTTTCTGAAGACTATTAATTAACGGCGCAATTCATTCCTCGGCTCTTACCTCTACTGCCCCGAATACCACATCCGCTTCGATGAACAGGTGATTAAGGTTCACCGCGAAAGTATCCGTATTGTATTGGATTGAACCAAAGGCCACCGAATTTCCATCGGGCATTGAGGCCGAAGCAAATACGGCATCCGACTGCACTTTTACAGGTGTTTTTCGGCTGACCCTGATCACCGTATTGCCAAATACGGTATTGACTTTGATCTTTACAGGCCTATTATCAGGAAATGTAATATCCCTGAAATCATAAACCGATTTTCCGAATATCACATTGTATTCTGAGTTGTCAGGGGGTTGCGCGTGGACAGACCTTTCTTCGAAGAGAATATGGTTATCCCCCCTTGACCTGTGAAACATCCATGGTTTTCCAACCAGAAGGCTGATTCCGACAAAAATCAGGAACAATGCAAAAAGAACCCCGAAAAGGTTTACATCAAAAACCACTCGGAATATGGCGGCCAATCCGATCAGGACCAGCAACACCCCCCAAAATAATCCTGGTGCCATTTTCATAAAGATTTAAATTAGGATCAAAATAAGGGTTATTGCTGCAATAATTCTAATGCTAATCGGTAAGTTGCCACTCCACGACGGTATTATGCGAATTTAACCGGATTTTCAACCTTTTCCTTCATCAGGGCCAGCTCAAATACCTGCATGATATTTCTGACATAGTGGAAATTTAATCCATTCAGGTATATATCATTGATCTCCAATATGTCCTTCCGGTTTTCCTCGGAGATAATTATATCCGTAATATCAGCCCTTTTGGCAGCCAGTATTTTTTCCTTGATACCTCCGACAGGCAATACCTTGCCCCTCAGGGTGATTTCACCGGTCATGGCCAGCTGCTTTGTTACCTTTCTTTGGGTAAGTGCGGAAGCTATGGATGTGGCCATCGTAATTCCGGCTGAGGGACCATCCTTGGGAATGGCACCTTCAGGAACGTGAACATGGATATTCCAGCTTTCAAACATTTCCGGAGAGAGCGAGAGGAGGTCGTTGTGCGACTTGATAAACTCAAGTGCTATCACCGCAGATTCCTTCATAACATCACCCAGGTTACCGGTAAGGGTCAGATTTCCTTTTCCTTTGCTTAAGCTGGTTTCAACAAATAGTATTTCCCCCCCGACGGCTGTCCACGCCAAACCTGTAACAACTCCTGCAAATTCATTTCCCTGGTATTTGTCCTTCAGGTACCTTGGAGCTCCCAATATGGTTTCCAGTTCCTTAATGGTGAGTTTCCGGTTAAAGGATTCGTTGGTGGCAACCTTACGGGCCATTACCCTTACAATTTTGGCAATTGTTTTATCCAGTTCACGCACGCCCGATTCGCGGGTATAGTTTTCAACGAGATACTCAAGGGTATCCCTGGAGAAGTAAACCGAATTTGGTGACAGCCCATGGTTACTAAGTTCCTTGGGAACAAGGTGCCTCCGGGCAATTTCCACTTTTTCCTCAATGATATACCCGCTGACATTGATCAATTCCATACGGTCAATCAGTGCAGGATTGATCGAACTGGTAGTATTGGCCGTTGCGATAAATAAGATCCGTGAAAGATCGTATTCCATCTCAATGAAATTGTCGTAAAAAGTACTGTTCTGTTCGGGGTCCAGAACCTCAAGAAGGGCAGACGCCGGATCTCCGTGAAAATCACGCCCAACCTTGTCAATCTCATCCAGTACAAAAACAGGGTTAGAGGATTTGGCTTTTTTCAGGCTCTGGATGATCCTGCCGGGCATGGCACCGATATATGTTTTACGATGTCCGCGGATTTCTGCTTCGTCATGCAATCCGCCGAGCGACATCCGGATGTATTTTCTTTTCAGGGCCTTGGCAACGGATTTACCAAGTGAAGTTTTCCCGACACCGGGAGGACCGTAGAGGCAAATGATCGGTGACTTCATGTCGCCCTTGAGCTTCAGAACAGCCAGGTGCTCAATGATCCGGTCCTTTACCTTTTCAAGTCCGAAATGATCTTTATCCAGTATCCTTTGTGCCCTTTTCAGATCGAAATTATCCTTGGTATAATCATTCCAGGGAAGCTCAAGTAAAGTCTGCAAATAATTCAGCTGCACGGAATACTCTCCCGTTGCAGGATTGAGCCTGTTAAGCTTGTCGACCTCCTTATAAAAATTATTACCGATCTCTTTCCCCCACTTTTTCTTTTTACCCCTTGCCTTGAGCTCTTCAACCTCCTGTTCGATAGGGTTCCCGCCCAATTCATCCTGGATGGTCTTCATTTGCTGATGAAGGAAATATTCCCGCTGCTGCTGGTCCATATCAATTTTAACCCTGGTTTGAATATCATGCTTCAATTCGAGCATTTGCACTTCCCGGGTCAGGTACTGCAACAGGGAGGTAGCCCGCTTTTTCAGATTGCTCTGTTCAAGCAGATGCTGCTTTTCAATCATACGGATATCGCTGTTGGAGCTGATGAAGTTGATGAGAAAGGACGAACTTTCAATATTTTTAACGGCAAAAGAGGTTTCCGGGGGAATATTGCTTGAAAGCTTAATGATCTTAAGAGAAAGATCCTTAAGAGAGCCCACAATAGCCTCAAATTCGTGATCCTTTTTCCGTGGCTTAATATCCTCCAGGGCACTGACCCTTGCCAGGTAATAAGGCTCTGAGGTGATCACCTCATCAATTTTAAATCTCTTTTTACCCTGTATGATAACAGAAGTGCTTCCGTCGGGCATTTCAAGAATTCTCAGCAACTGCGCCACGGTACCCACCCTGTAAATCTCATCAGGTCCGGGCTCGTCATTATTGGAATCCCTTTGCGCAACAGTGCCAATGATTTTGGTTTTATGATAGATATCCCGTACTAGCTTCATCGATTTATCACGTCCAACAGTTATTGGAATTATTACACCGGGGAACAAAACCGTATTTCTCAGGGGAAGGATGGGCAGAGTTTCAGGAACCTGCGTCATGGTAATACTTTCCTCATCTTCCTCCGAAATCAGGGGAATAAAATCGGTATCTTCATTAACGGGTGATGAAAGGTATAGCTCGTTTTTAATTTTTGGCTGCGGTTTACTCATATCTTCTAAATTCATCAGAGAAATAACAAATTAAACGACAAAATGTCAGCATTATGATAGTATAACGTGAAACATAACCACGGGCAATCTTCATGCCACGGCGGGAATGCAAATCTTAAAATTAAATAAATTGTCACACCGATTTACGGTAGAGGTCGGTAAGTTTGAACACACTGGCTATGATTTTTCTGTCGGTTTCACCCAGCTCAAGATTCTGACTCATCATCGCCTTGGCAATGGTTTCAATAGATTTATCGACCCAATAGGTTTCAAAGCCTGCTGCACCACCCCAGGAAAATGAAGGGATAAAATTCCCCGGAAAACCGGCGCCATAGATATTGGATGAAATGCCGACCAGTGTGCCTGTATTGAACATGGTACTTATTCCGCATTTTGAATAATCTCCCATCATCAGTCCGCAAAACTGCAAGCCGGTTTCTTCAGCTCTTCCCGTAACATAGTCCCAGACCTTCACCAGGGTGTAGTTGTTTTTCAGGTTTGATGTATTGGAGTCTGCGCCGATATTGCACCATTCACCGATCACGGAATTGCCTATGTAACCCTCATGCACTTTATAGGCATAGGCAAACAAAACCGAATTGGTGACCTCACCTCCTACCTTGGAAAAGGGACCGAGTGTGGTTGGTCCGTATATCTTGGCACCCATCTTGACAATAGCCCCCTCGCAAAGAGCAAAGGGTCCGCGAATTAGGGCCCCTTCCATGATCTCGGAATTTTTGGCAAGATAGATCGGACCATTCGTGGCATTCAGCGTAACATATTCCATCTTCACACCCTCTTCTGCGAAGATGCGTTCGGGATGAATGAGATTATTTGTCGAACTTATGGCTGCTGATGTCCTCCCCGAAGTAACCAAATCAAAATCAAGGACAAGTTCTTTTCCATTGTACAAAAAAATATTCCAGGGCCTGTTTATCCTGAGGAAATCCGAGAGGGTCAGTTTTTCAGCAAAGCCGTATGGAATTGACAGGTCAAATTCTGCAAGGGCGTTCCTTTGCATACAAATGGCAACAAGAATGGAATCCTTGACAAGCGCCTCTCCTATCTTCAGTCCCGCTATCTCATTCACCAGATCCTGGTTTGGGGTGATCGAACCATTAATGAGAACGTTAATATCCCCAATCACCAGGGGATACTTCTCCCTCAGATAATCCTGCGTGAAATTTGAAAACGGACATTTCATCCACCGTTCCCACTTTTCCCGAATGGTAAGTATTCCAAGCCTGATTTCCGATACGGGTCTGATAAAGGTAAATGGCAACAGCCGGTCACGGGAGAAGTCATCAAAAAGAACGTAGTTTCGATTGTTAGATGGCATGGTGCAAATGACAGATTAATGTAAATATAGGATATTTTAATGCAGGAACCATTTGACAGGCTTACCAAATGAATAAAAATTGCAGGGAATGTCCGGCATAAAAAAACTCCGTTCCCAATAAGAAAACGGAGTTCATTATTTCCAATTATCCTGGTTATTCCTGTTTTGCTTTTTTATCAAAGTGATTTTTATAACGGTTCATGAATTTATCTACGCGTCCTGCTGTATCCACCAGTTTCATTTTTCCGGTATAGAAGGGATGAGAAGTATTGGAGATCTCCAATTTGATCAGCGGATATTCCTTACCATCTTCATAAGTAATGGTTTCCCTGGATGTAGCGGTTGAACGGGTAAGAAAAGTATGACCGTTCGACATGTCCCTGAAGGCCACCAGCCTGTATTTTTCGGGATGAATTCCTTTTTTCATGATATCTTTATTTTGGTCCGTTCAAATTCAAAACGGGATGCAAAAATAGTTATTCCTTTCTAAAGATCAAAATTTATCTATTCCTTTTTCCGGATCTTTTCAAATTTACGGCTCAGGTTTTCGAAACGCCTGAATTCTGCATTGGGATCGAACAGGTACCTGTAAGTTATGTGGGTTTTTATCTTGGTAGCCCCAAATTGTGCATACATGTGATTTACCGTGATATTATAGTCACCTACCCACGATAGTTCCATTTCTTTCAGTCCATCGGCACGCATTGAATCTGTTAGTTTGAGATAAAGTCCTCCGACCACGCCGGTCCGTTGAAATTCAGGAATTATGCCTGAAATGAGCAGTCTGCCCCGGGTTATTGCCCTTTTTTTATAAAACAGTAGTTTCAGGATATTCCATGGATTCAGCTTCCCGTTTTTTAATTTTCTGAGAACCTGGTTTATATCCGGAAATACGATCAGAAATCCGATGGGATCCTGGTCATGATAGGCAAACCAGATGTAATTCTCATTCAGAATGGCTTTGGCATCCCTGAAAATCTGAAGCAATTCCTCATATTTCAGGGGAGTATAGTTTTCCAGAAAATCCGACCATACCTTATCATACATTACAACCAGTTCCCGAAGATATTTTTCTGCATTCCTCATTTCCATATGCCGGAACGAAAATTCGGGTTTCTTCCAAACCCGTTCACCGAATTTTCGCATGGCCTCCGGGTATGGCTTGCTGAAATTATCAAGAAAACTGTATTGCTCATAGTAGGTTTTGAATCCGTAATTCTCAAAAAGCCCGCGGTAATAGGGGAAATTGTATTGCATGCCATAGCTTTGCGGCATGAAACCATCAACCAGAAGCCCCCAGTTTACGAAATTCTCGCCGAAATTGATCGGACCGTCCATGGCCTGCATGCCCTCTGAGTTCAACCAGTTCTTGGCTGTATCGAAAAGCAGGTTTGCGGAATTCCTGTCGTCTATGCACTCAAAGAATCCGATGCCTCCCGTTGGTTGCGGATTATGCATGGCTTTATTGGTATCATAGAAAGCAGCTATCCTTCCGGTGAGGTTACCCTCTTCATTTTTCAAAACCCACCTTCTCGCGTCACCATGCATGAAACTCGAATTTTTTTCCGGGTTAAACGTATTTTCAATTTCCATGTCAAGCGGACAGGTCCAGTTAGGGTCTTTTTTATACAGGATCTTGGGAACCTCAAGGAATTCCTTCCGGGACTTGGAGTCCTTAACTTCGATAAGTGTCATAGATGTTTTATTTCAAAGAGTAAACCAGGATTCAAGCCAGTCTGCCCCCAGGCCAATCCTGGAATGGTGTTCGAACTCATTCTTTTTCGGATTATAAATATACTCTTTTTTCCATTCCATATGATTCTCAATTATTTCTTTCAGGGCAGACAGGAAATAATCCACCTCCTCAAATGTCATAACCGGATGAAGTGAAACCCTGACCCAGCCCGGTTTTTCTGAAAGATCTCCGTGATTGATCTTCTCCGTGATCTGATGGGAACGGTCATAACTCACTTCCAGCAGAAAATGGCCGTATGTTCCGGCACATGTGCAACCTCCCCTCACCTGGATTCCATAACGGTCACTGAGCAATTTCACAATGAGATTAAAATGCAATTCGGTATGATAGAAGGAAATGATGCCAAGGCGATGAATTTCTCTTTCGGCCAATATTCTGACGCCGGCTATCTGCCTGAGACCCTGCATCATTCTGTCAACCAGCTGCTCCTCGCGCTGCATAATCCGATCCACACCCATTATTTCCTTTAGTTCTATGGCAAGGGCTGCCCGGATTGCCTGCAGAAAGCCCGGTGTACCGCCGTCTTCCCTGGTTTCGATATCATCTGAATATTTATATTCTCCCCATGGATTTGTCCAGTCCACGGTTCCGCCACCCGGATCATCGGGAGCCTCCGAATTGTATATCGAGGAATCAAATACAAGAACCCCCGACGACCCGGGTCCGCCCAGGAATTTATGGGGTGAAAAGTAAATGGCATCCAGTTTCTGAAGCGGATCGGGCGGATGCATATCGATGTTCACATAGGGAGCCGATGCGGCAAAATCCACAAAGCAAAGACCCTGGTTCTCATGCATAATGGAGGCCATTTCCGGATAGGGGGTGATGATTCCGGTGACATTGGAGCATGCAGTAAAGGCTCCGATCTTGAATTTGCGATCCCGGTATTTTTCAATGACCTTTCTCAGGGAGTCCGTATTTACAAGCAGATTCCCGTCCGGTGGGATCATCACCACGTCGGCCAGGGTTTCATACCAGGAAGTCTGGTTGGAATGATGTTCCATATGGGTTATGAACACCACGGGCCGCTCCGGCCGCTCAATTTCCTGCCTGACCCATTTATTGGAAGTGCGAAGGCCGAGCATCCTTTGCAGTTTATTCACAACCGCTGTCATACCATTTCCTGCAGTGATGATCACATCTTTGGGGCCGGCATTGACATGCTTTTTGATAATTTCATGCGCATAACGGTAACAAATTGTCATCCGGTTTCCTGTTTCACTCGTCTCAGTGTGGGTATTGGCAACAAACGGGCCAAAAACACCTGATAGTTTTTCCTCGATCGGGGCGTAAAGCCTTCCGCTTCCTACCCAATCGAAATAGAAAATTTTTTTTCGGCCAAACGGGGTATCAAACCATGTGTCCTGTCCGATAATTTGTTCCCTGAACCGATTAAAATATTGTTCCTGTAATGCCATTGTTAACTACATTCCAAAGGGAGTATAAATGTAATACACTTTTTCAATTTAATTATTATCTTTGCCATCCTCTAAAGTCCCGGGGGATCCCATTTGGGAGTATGTTTGGCATATTATGGTGGTCGTAGCTCAGTTGGTTAGAGCGCCAGATTGTGGCTCTGGAGGTCGCCGGTTCGAGCCCGGTCTTCCACCCTTAAACAAATTGAATAATAATGCAATTGCCTGGATCCCGGTAAGCACCCGGATCGGGAATTCCGATCATTCATCTTCCGGAAATCACCTTTTACCGCTCTGTTTAACTGCTTGCCGATAAATGTTACCCCCGAAAAGCTTTTAGCTGTATATTTATTCCTGCTATCGAAACTAATCCTTAATAAATTTAATCCCATGAAAACAAGCTTGTTGGCATTCTTTCTTTTCCTCCCGGGAACCATTATACTGGGCCAGAAAAGCGCTGATCTGAAACTGAACCTGCAAAAAAATACCGTGTACCGGTTCAAATCGGCCTCGGACCAGACAATTTCACAAACCGTTAACGGGGTACAGCAGAACAGCATTGTAAAAAGCAGTTCAATCGTGTCACTCAAAATGATAGATGCAACACCGGAGTTCATCATTGCGGAAATTCATTTTGATACCATTAATACCAATTCCAATGCTATGGGTGTTAACAGCATTTTCAGCTCGGCGCGCGAAGGCGATATCAAATCGTCCGATATGTCTGAAGTAATGTCGTGTATTTTTAACCGGCTGAGCAAGAATGGAATTTTTGCCAAAATGGTGTACACAGGTAAGGTAATTGAAATTGTTAATTACAAAATGTTGTCAGATATTATGCTGAAGGACACCAATTTGATAACCGGCCAAATGGCTCCAATTATTAAGACCCAAATAAAGAATATGGTCGGTGACGAAGCCCTGAAAACCATGGTGGAATCATTTACAAACTACCTTCCGGCCAGGCGCATTGGCACGGGGGAGAAATGGACCGTCAGCCTGTCCCTCAATTCAGGAGGTATGTCTTTCGATGTTCTCACTAATTATACACTGGATGGCATTCAGTCGGATAAGGCCGATGTTACAGCCGAGGCAAACATCAAAGCCTCCGAAAATGCTGATCCGATGGAGTATGGTGGAGCCCGGATCACATATGGCAATATTTCAGGCCTCAGCCGGTTCGATATGTTCGTTGATATTCGCACGGGGTTGATCCTTGAAAGCAAAGGCAAAAGCCATATTACGGGCAACCTGGATGTAAGCGCACAGGGTATGAATATGCAAATTCCGATGGAAATTACAGGAGAATCGAGGATTGTAGCCCTTCCTTGAGTGCAAAAAACAGTTTGGTATTATGAAAAATCTTTTGATCAGCATATTCCTCGTGGTCTCTGCCTTCATGCAGGCCCAGACCATAAAAGGGAAAGTAGTGGCCGAAAAGGATAAATCACCTGTCCAGTTTGCATCCGTCGGCTTGCTGCACCTGCCTGATTCAGGTATTGTGAACGGCGTAATAACACTGACGGATGGAGGATATGCCTTCGAAAAAATGAAACCGGGTCAATATCTTATTAAAGTTTCCATTATAGGATATGGCCCGGGATTCAAAAGTGTGGAGGTTATTGGGCATGATGATTTACAGGTAGATTCAATATTTCTGACAGAAGTATCAAAAAATCTGGATGAGGTTACCATCGTTGGAGAGCGGTTAAAAGGAAAGGAACTTGTCGACAGGACGGTATATTCCATTCCCCCCCAGGTGGTAAAATCTTCAAACAACGGATATGATATTCTCAAAAAAATCCCCCAGGTCAATGTAGATTTTCAGAACAATGTATCCCTGAACGGAAGCTCCAATTTTATCATCCAGGTAGACGGAAGGCAGCGGGATAAGGAATTCCTGGCAAAACTGCTGCCGTCGGACATCGAAACAATTGAAATTATAAGCAATCCTTCGGGTAAATATGAAGGTAATATTGACGGGGTGATTAACATCATTCTCAAAAAAGAAGCCAGATATGGGATGAACGGAAACTTCAGCCTGTACAGCAAACCAATCCATAAATTCACCAACGTGGCTTCGGCCAGTATTGATTACGCCCTTGGAAAGATAACATTTTATGTTACGGGCATGGTCTTCTCTCAGAATCTGAATATTTATTCGAAAAACAGGAGTGAATTCAGCTTAATTGATTCCCTGAGCAATGCAATGGGAAACGGAGATATTAGAGTCAGCAGTTCCTCAGTAAACACGGGGTTCGATTATTACCTCAACGATAAGAACAGCATGAGCTTTAATTTCAGTTACAAGCCCATATCGCAGGAAGTGGCAATGACCACAGATGCAGATCTGATAAAGAGCAATGCAATTGAAAACATATTGCATTCGGTAACAAGCGACAACTTGAAAAGCAATGAATATAATGTATCCCTGTTTTATAAAAGGAATTTTAAAAAGGCCTCCCAGGAATTCACAACAGAAACCAATTATTATTTCTTTAACTCCGACAGCAGGAACGGCTTTGTAAATGATCGTTATAATTATGATCCCATTACTTTCCTGGGATCCTATTCACGGGATGAACTCGATTATAACAAGCGTAACTACCTGTCGGTCAAATTAGATTATGCACATCCCATAGGGTTGTCCGCCAAATTTGAAACAGGATATCAATTCTATTATCAGAAAATGAACTATGATTTTATCATCGACAACAATGAAGCATCAGATAACCTTTTTCAATATCCGGAGTACAGGAATTCGCTGTATGCCGGAATTACCTTCAATTTAAAGAAATTCGGATTCCAGACCATGTTGCGGGTTGAAAACAGCAGTATCAAAGCTGATTCCGTGACCACACCCAACTATTCCTGTGTGCTTCCAACTGTTAACATTCAGTATAAAATGTCAGCGGCGCATAATATGAAATTAACCTATAACCGGCGAATTACACGTCCCGGCATTTATGATATGAATCCCAACTTCAAAATTGGTTCGAGTTATGAAATTACCCAGGGAAATCCGGATCTAAAACCGGAATACCGTGATCGTTTGCAGTTGACCTATACCTGGAATTTCGGTAGCAATTATCTTTCGCCGCATCTGTATTATGAATTTCTGTCGGATAAGCTCGGGCAACGTTATCAGACCATTACATCGCCTGTGGACAGTGCCATGACAACATTCATAAAACCATATAACCTGCTTACCGGTTATGAACTGGGTGGCGGACTGAATGCCATGCTGTGGTTTGTGAACATCAATGCAAGAATATTTAAGGGACATTTTAATGAATTCAACGGTCAATCCGCCTTTATACCTGCCAGGGACTATTTTTCATACAGCATTACAAGCTACGCATTTACAAACCTGGACAAGGCTAAAAAATTCACCGCCTTTGTTTTTCTGAGCTATAACGGCGTAAGCCTTGACGCCCAGAGCAAAACGTACAGCATTCCATTTTACGGATTTGGTGCCCAGAAGCAAATAAAAAATCACAGCCTTGGATTTTTCTATTTGCTGCCATTTTCAAAAAACATTGATTTCAGGAAAACTGAAACAACCACTCCGTTTTACAGTGCAAGGAACATCATCGGATTTGATGTTTCCTATTACATCCAGTTGATGTATTCCTATAAGTTCAATAAGGGGAAAAATGTGAAAAAGCTGAATCGTGAAGTAAAAATTGAGAGCGACAGCAAAAGTGAAGGCATTGGCAGATAATGGTTCCATTTCCGGTGAGGCATATCGTTTTTAAACCAAATTCAAAAGGACCTGTTATAGAGGTAAATTAAGGGGCTTTGTATGAATTTGCATGATATCGCCAATTTCAGGCTGATCAGCCAGCAGGTGACCGCAACGGAATTTAAAACGGCAGGAGAAATCGTGAGGTGGATGGGCGCAATGCAGGCCCAGGATTATCCCATGGCCAGATGGGCAATCGGAATCCGCTTACCCGGTTCAACCAACTTAAATATTGAGGATTCCCTGAACAGGGGTGAAATCCTGAGGGCACATGTATTACGGGGTACCTGGCATTTTGTGGTGCCGGAGGATATTCTCTGGATGATGAACCTGACAGCGCCCCAGATGAAATCATCCCTGGCATTCAGACACCGGCAACTGGAGCTTTCCGGTGATATGTTGATGAAAAGCATGACTGTTGTGGAAAAAGCCTTTTCCCGCAATGATCATCTTTTTCGGGATGAATTGGTTGGCGAATTCAAAAAAGCCGGCATCCCCGTCGATAACAACAGGGCATCCCACCTGCTTTTCTGGGCAGAACTTGAAGGCCTGGTGTGCAGCGGCCCAATTATCAATAATAAACAGTGCTATACCATACTGGAACACTATAAGCTAAAAACGCCCAAACTTTCAAAAGAAGAAGCTTTGGCAAAACTGGCCGGAAAATATTTTCACAGTCATTTTCCCGCAACCCTGCAGGATTTCTCATGGTGGTCAGGACTAAATCTTACCGATGCCAGGCTGGGCCTTGAATTAAACAAAGCCGGCCTTATTTCGGAAACGGTTGGTTCACTGACCTTTTGGTTTCCTGCTGACTTTTCCTCACCCGATGATAATCCGGGTTCAGTTTACCTGCTTCCTGCCTATGATGAGTTTATTATAAGCTATAAAACCAGGGAGGCTGCACTTGCCGCCGGCCATCAGAAGAAAGTAATTTCCAGCAATGGCATTTTCAGGCCTGTAATCGTTGTAAACGGCCAGGTAAGCGGATTATGGAAGCGGACAATAAGCAATAACAAGGTAATCATAGAAGCGGAATATTACCGCTCACACAACAAAAAGGAACTGAATTCTTTACTTCAGGCCTCAGTGAATTTCAGTCATTTTCTTGAAAAGGAATCCGAATTCAAAAGCAATTGAATATCACTGTCCTTTAACTTTTAGCCCCATGGTTTGTTAATTATTTTTTGATCCGTAAGAAATACCAAATCGTAAACATAACCCAAACCGCACTTTAATACAATTCAGCTCTAATCCCTAAAATGAATAACTATGGTTGCAAAAATCCTAATTGTAATAGCCATGCTTATTGCCATTCCGTTAATCATGGCTGCTTTCATAAAAAAGGACTATACTGTTGAACAGGAAATCAACATTGACAGGCCAAAGAAAGAGGTCTTCGATTACCTCAGATTGTTGAAAAACCAGGATAATTTCAGCGTGTGGGCAACCATGGATCCGGCAATGAAAAAGGAATACAGGGGAACTGACGGCACAGTAGGTTTTGTATCAGCCTGGGAAAGTGACAACAAAAAGGTTGGCAAAGGTGAACAGGAAATAAAAGGAATTATTGACGGGGAAAGGATTGATTACGAACTCCGTTTTATTGAACCATTTGCCGGTGTAGCCAATGCCAGCCTGATAACAGAATCCCTGGATGAAAACAGGACCAGGGTGATCTGGCACTTTGACAGCCGGATGAAATATCCCATGAACTTCATGCTGCTGTTCATGAATATGAGCAAGATGATTGGCAATGATTTGTCAACAGGGTTGGCAAATTTAAAAAATGTACTGGAGAGCTGAGCAGAAGTTGCCATAATTTCAGGTAACTTTGGGTCAACTTTTCATCCCGCAATCCTTATGCCTTGGGTTAATTATCATTCACATTCTCTTTTTTGCGATGGAAAGGCACCCGCTGAAGATTTTATAATCACTGCGATCGAAAAAGGATTCCAGTCGTACGGTTATACATCTCATGCCCCGGTTCCCTTTCCTTCACGATGGAACATGGAATCGGGCAGACTGCATGAATATCTCGACGAGATATCCCGGATAAGATTGATTTACGGTGACAAAATCCAGGTCTATACCGGTCTGGAGGTGGATTATATTGATAATTACTGGGGTTTCCGGCAACTGGGGCTTGCAGATGGCGATTTAGACTATTTTATCGGATCGGTGCACTATATCAACAGGTTTCCCGACGGTACATTTTTTTGTTTTGATGGTCAGCCTGAAGCTTTCTTTAAGGGTATTGAATCCTTGTACAAAAAAAACTTCCGTAAAGCCATAACGGATTATTATAACAACCTGCGATTGATGGTTGAAAATGAAAAGCCTGATATTATCGGTCACATGGATAAAATAAAAATGCACAATTCGGTAAGTGCTTATTTCAACGAGGAAGATAAGTGGTACAGGGATGAGGTGGTGAAAACGCTCGACCTGATTGCCGAAAAGGGATGCATTGTCGAAGTAAATACCCGGGGCCTGTATAAACATAATCCTCCAATGCTTTATCCCGGAAAATGGGTCCTGGAACAGGCTTTTCAAAGGAAAATACCGGTAATGGTAAATTCAGACGCTCACCATCCGGATGAAATAGAATCCGGATTTATCCCGGCAGCCGAAACACTTAAAGATATTGGATATAAATATCTCCGGATTTTATTGGATAATACCTGGCAGGATTTGCCATTTGATGAAACAGGACTGAAAATTTAGACCGCACTACGGGTCCGGATTTATTTCTTAAGCTCGAATTCCCTTTTCCAGTCCTCAGCCCGGCCAATGAATTTCATGCCGAGAACATATCCCTTGAGTGTCATGGTATTGTCATCGCCATCAAACCACATATAACAATCATAGGTTTTCCCGTTATCGGGATCATACACGGTACCTCCCTCCCATCGGTTCTTTTCCTTATTGAATGAAAAATCTTTCAGGATCATTAATCCCCATATCTTTTTGTTTCTCAGTTTTTCATCAGGATTGTTGACATCGAGTTTATCCTTGTCTTCCTTAAGCCATTCAACTTTGCCATAATACTTTCCATTGGTGGCTTTGAAAATTCTGACCTGGGATGTGCCTTTGGCGGGTACCCAGATACCTGCAATCTTATCTGCCTGCCCAAAAATCTGGGAGGATGTAAAAAGAAGACATGCAAGGAACAGAAAGTTTTTCTTCATAATTTGCAGTTTAAAATGATTGAGGATTGAGTCGTATTAAAGTTAATTTTTTCTTTGCAAAATAATAAATGTATACCGGAAATCATTATTAGTGTCGTATTCCGTTGATTCCCGGCTAACTTCATTCCAATCCTCCTTCCTGATGTCAGGGAAAAACGTATCCGCATCAAAATCACGGTCCACCAGGGTAAGGTATAACCGGTCAGCGAGTGGTAAAAACTGCCTGTATATTGATGCACCGCCGATTACAAAATTCTCCTGGGCATCATCACATTTCTCAAGAGCCTCAGTCACGGAATATACAGTTTCGCATCCCGGAAAATGATCTCCCGTGACATTGGAGATCACAATGTTCCTGCGGTCCTTCAATGGACCTGCAGGAAGGGAGAGGAAGGTATTTTTGCCCATGATGACGGTATGGCCCGTTGTGATCATTTTAAATCGTTTCAGATCAGCCGGTAAATGCCAGAGTAGCTGATTGTCCTTTCCTATTCCATTGTTCCGGGCAATGGCTACGATTATGGAAATTTTTTTCATGCTCGTGAGGTGTTTAAACGGAAATGGCTCCTTTAATATGCGGATGGGGATTGTAATTTTCCAGTGCAAAATCCTCATAGGTGAACCCCAGGATATTCCTTACTTCCGGATTTATTTTCATATCAGGTAACGGACGCGGATCCCTTCCTAGCTGAACTCTGACCTGTTCAAGGTGGTTGTTGTATATATGGGCGTCACCCAGGGTATGGACAAACTCTCCTGGTTTCAGACCTGTAACCTGAGCCACCATCATCAGCAACAATGAATAGGATGCTATGTTGAAGGGCACTCCGAGGAATATATCCGCACTACGCTGATACAGCATGCAGGAAAGCTTATTGTCAGCCACGTAAAATTGGAACAGGACATGACAGGGTGGCAGTGCCATGTTCTTAAGGTCAGCCACGTTCCAGGCGGAAACAATATGCCGCCGTGAATCGGGATTTTGCTGAATGGAGCGGATTATCGCCGCAATCTGATCCGTTGATCCTCCGTTATAGTTCGGCCAGCTTCGCCACTGGAAGCCGTAAATGTGTCCAAGATCCCCATTTTCATCAGCCCATTCATTCCATATTGTTACCTGGTTATCATTCAGATATTTAACATTGGTGTCTCCTTTGAGAAACCAGAGCAACTCATGAATTATGGATTTCAGATGCAGCTTTTTCGTTGTCATCAATGGAAAACCCATACTGAGATCAAACCGCATCTGATATCCAAACACGCTTCGGGTTCCCGTGCCTGTCCTGTCATTTTTTTTTGTACCATTTTCCAGCACGTGGTGGAGCAATTCAAGATACTGCTTCATTTCAGATTACATTGTTGCAGGATGTAAAATTAATAAAGATATTATTATCCTTAATACCAGAAATGCAAAGTTAAAGGCGATGTTCATTTCTTTTAAACCAAACGCAATGAGTCATCATCAAATTTTCATTATTTTTAACAATTGATAATACAAGATGAACACTACGACCAGGAATTTATTGACCATCGCGTGCATACTGCTGGCCGGATTTTTGGTCTGGTATTTCAGCGCTATTGTATTGTATATTGTGGCTTCCCTTGTCCTGACACTGATTGGCCGGCCTATATTTGACCTGTTCGGAAAGGTGCATTTTGGTAAAGTATATCTGCACCCTGCTATCAAATCGTTGCTTACACTTATTATTCTGATACTGATCGTATTGACTTTCTTTGGTTTGTTTATTCCCCTGTTGGTAATCAAGGTCCAGGAGTTGTCAGCTATTGATCCGCAAAGCCTGATCGACATCCTTAAAGTACCGGCCGGAAAGATAAACCGGATCATAAGCCGTTATGACTTTAACCCCGGAGAGGCTAAAACTGTCGAGGAAATGGTGAAGCAGGTAATTGCCAGTATCAATATCGGAAGTGTTGCAGAAATATTCGGATCGGTTGCCGGTTGGCTCGGAAATCTTTCGGTTGCCTTTGGTTCCATCGCCTTTATAACCTTTTTCTTTCTTAAGGATGATAAATTGTTTTCCAATGCATTCCTCAAGCTGATTCCCGGAAAGTACAAGGAGCCTGTAAAACATGCCATGGATGCCACGCGGGCACTGTTATCCCGCTACTTCGTCGGAATTCTTATTGAGGTCACCGGGGTTATCATTTTAAGCACTATTGGTTTTCTTATTTTGGGATTTCCTTTAAAGGATGCCCTGCTTGTGGGTTTTTTAGCCGGCATTTTCAACATTGTTCCCTATCTGGGCCCCATAATCGGGACAGCATTTGCTGTTTTTGTAGGCATAATATCCTATCTTGGTAACCCCGAAGAACAAAATATTGTTACAATGGCAATATTAATAATTGTAGTTTGTATAATTGTTCAGTGGATTGACAACATGTTGATACAACCTTACGTATATTCGAACAGTGTTCGCGCTCATCCGCTGGAGATTTTTCTTATTTTTCTCCTGGCTGGAACGATCGGCGGTTTTGGAGGCATGATCCTTGCAATCCCTGCCTATATTGTGATACGCGAATTTTCGAAGGAGATCATCAATAAATTTAAAGTAGTTCAATCAGGTATAATTGAACAGGATACAAAATAGCAAAGCCGGCCTGATAACAGGTTTGCTGATTCTAATTATCGCATTTGATGCGACAGGTCAGTATGATTTCACAGTGAGCAGTACTTCGGGATGTACTCCCATGAAGGTAAAATTCCAGTTTACCAGTACAGCGACCACGGACTCGATCAGGAGTTATTTCTGGGATTTTGGCAACGGGCAGACGGATACACTGGAAAGTCCGGATAGCGTTGTTTATGATGCAGCCGGAACCTATACTCCCAGCCTCATTTACAATAACCGGAGCGATCTGAAAATAGTAAAGCCAGGTTTAATTTCCATTCATCATACGGTACCGGCAAATTTCGCCTATTATGATTCCGTATCTTACCTGACCTATGTATTTGTTCATTCCGAAGCGCTTGAAAACAGTGCAACCTACACTTATCTCTGGGATTTTGAAGGTATAGGCACAAGGCCGGGCTCAAAGGAAATAATAACATTTCCTGAAGCTGATACATTTCGTGTAACCCTCACAGTATCGGATAATTTCGGATGTACCAGTACAGTGGAACAGATTGTGGAAGTGTTTGAGAAGATCAATATTCAGAATGTGTTTACCCCAAATGATGATTCCTTTAATGATGTATTTCTTGTTTCAAGTAACGGAGGTTTTCCGCTTAAACTGAGAATATTTACCCGAAGCGGCACCCTGATCTATGAAACCGAAGGTTCGACCCTTATATGGGACGGATATACAGCTTCGGGACAGCAACTCAGTTCCGGAATATATTTCTATACCCTTGAAGCCATTAAAGGTGATCCAAATAAACGTTATACCAAAGCCGGTTTTCTTTACATGTTTCGATAAAATCCGGTAATTCATATGCCGTGGCATGATCCTTGCAGAGTCGGGCAGAAGTGAATAGAATCCGGGTTTTCGTTTTCCAGCTTCCCCATATGTGCCTGCCAGCAAAAATACTTCTGATCATTCTCATTTCGGTAATACCCGGGTGTGATTTGCTTATGGGACAAGACTCTGCAGGCATACGACCCAAAATAGGCCTGGTTCTCAGTGGCGGAGGGGCCAAGGGGCTTGCCCATATCGGCGCACTGAAAGTACTTGAGGAAGCCGGAGTGATCCCCGATTACATCAGCGGTACCAGTATGGGAAGCATTATTGGTGGCCTATATTCAATCGGATACAGCGCTGGGGCCCTTTCAAAACTTAACCACACTATCAATTGGCAGCTTTTATTGAGTGATTACATTCCACTCCGGAATATATCACTTGAGGAAAAACATGATTACAAGCGCTATTTTGTTGAGCTTCCGATCAGGAACGGGCGGCTTATGCTGCCAACGGGATTGCTGGAAGGTCAGAACCTGTCCAATTTATTATCCGGCCTGACCTGGAAAACTGCAGGAATTGATTCATTCGATCACTTTCCCTATCCATTCCGTTGCGTGGGCACCGACATTATAAACGGCGGTATCGTTGATTTCAAATCAGGTGACCTGGCGATGCGCATGAGGGCAAGCATGGCGATACCCAGTGTATTTACACCGGTTGTAGTGGATTCATCGCAGGTTATAGTGGATGGTGGTGTGATACGCAATTTTCCGGTAGATGAGGTTATTGAAATGGGCGCCGATATTGTGATAGGCGTATATGCAGGCTTCCGGGAGAAGGAAACCTCAGATGACCTGAACAGCCTTAGCAGAATACTGAGCAGGTCTGCAGCAAGTTATGGAATTTATGATTCCCGTGAACAGGCCAAAAAAGTAACGCTTCTCATTGCACCCGGATTGGATGGATTCACCTCGGCGGATTTCAACCAAAGCACTGAAATAGAACTTGCCGGCGAAATCGTTGCACGGAAGCATTTTGAAGAACTCAGGGCCATTGCGGAGTCACAGAATAAATTCGGAAAACGTGAAAGGCCTTTGCCTCTTGTGGATCCGGATAGTATCCTCATCAGCCGAGTGGAAGTAAATGACCTCAAATATAATGACCAGAGTCTGGTTTACGGCAAGCTGAACATTCAAAAAAACAGCTATCTGTCCAGGGATGTGTTGCAGCAGGGAATCGAAAGGCTTTTCGGAACCCAGTATTTCGACAGGATCAATTACTATTTTAAGAAAGACAGCACTGGATTTCGCCTCATTGTGAATGCCCAGGAAAAACCACCTTCTTCACTTAAGGTATCCATTCATTATGATAATTTTTATGGAACCGGACTCCTGATGAATTTTACACAAAGTAATTTCCTGGTTACCGGCGCAAGGCTGACCGTTGTTGCCGATTTGAGTGAATACCCGCAGGCCAGGCTTTATTACAGAAAGTACACCGGAAAGAAAAAGAATCTCCTGGCGGGTTTTGAGACTTATTATGAATCAAATCTGATACCGGGTTATCTCCAGGGAGAGGAGATCGGGTACTTTAAACAGAATCATTTTACCTCTGAACTTTCCATTAAACATGCATTCGGACTCAACCAGCAGTTAGGAACAGGCTTGCTTTTCGAATATTCGGCAGTATATCCGAATAAAGCCATGCAAACCCTGTACCCCCAGGAATTTAATTTTAAGCGGTATGGATTTGCAGGACTTGGCCTTTCCGCAACCTATGGGTTAAACACGATCGACGACCTCCTGTATCCCTTTGACGGTAGCAAGGTGGATATTTATGTTCATAGTATCTATAATCCAATTAAGGTCCTCAAATTTCTGACCGATACAATTGAAACGAATGTTTCCCTGAAAACTTTCGGAAAAATGTATCTTAACTTTGAGAATTATCAACCCCTGGCAAAAAGGGTCAGTTTGAATACCGGCCTGTCAATAGGGTTCAGCACAAAAGAATTCATAGCTTCCGATTACTTCTGGGTTGGCGGGGCTGAAGTGAATGTCAGGAGGAACCAGATACCCTTTATCGGGTATAAGCCGGGTGAAGTTGTTGCTTCCAATTTCGCCAATCTGAAACTAGGAATTATTTACAGGCTAAACCGCAACTTCAGGATCGAACTGCTCGGCAATTCACTTGTGGCGTCCGACAGTTTTGAAACGCTGACAAACTATCTTCAGGAACTTGACATGAAAAACCTGCACCTGGGCTTTGGCGGAGGGGTAACCTATAAAACGCCCCTGGGACCCGTAACGGTATTCCTGGCGGGAAATAACAAAGACTCCCGTCCCAGGTTTTATCTAAATATGGGATTTACCTTCTGATCAGAATCGTTTACCGATAATTCCCCAATCCAGGATATTCCAGAGGGCCTGGACATAATCAGGCCTTTTATTCTGATAGTCGAGGTAATATGCGTGTTCCCACACATCAAAGGTCATCAGCGGGGTGTTCCCCTTTCTTAAAGGATTGCCCGCATTGGGTTCCTGAACAATTTCAAGGGTTCCATCCGGCTTTTTAACCAGCCATGCCCAGCCTGAGCCAAACAGGGATATTGCTGCCTTTGAAAACTGCTCCCTGAAAGAGGCAAATGAACCAAAAGCGGTGTTAATAGCGGCTGCCAGATTACCCTCCGGTTCACGCTTTCCCTGTGGTGAAAAGCTCTCAAAATAAAAGGTATGGTTCCAGATCTGGGCGCCATTATTAAAAATTCCGCCATCAGCCTCCCGGATAATCTGCTCCAGGCCGGCATTTTCAAAACGTGTTCCGGGTACGAGATTGTTCAGATTATTCACATAGGCCTGGTGATGTTTCCCGTGATGAAAATCAATTGTCTGCCTGGAAAGGTAAGGCTGCAGGGCATCGGCAGCATAAGCCAGCCGGGGTAATTCAAATGGCATATTCGGGGGTTTTATTGGGTTTAATAACCCCCAAGGTAATGATTATGTGGTAGATTTCAAACAGAATTCACCTCAAATAATTTACTTTGATTTTATTTCAACCGTTTGGCGACTTCACTCCAGTTCACAACATTCCAAAAAGCAGCCAGGTACTCATTCCGCCGGTTCTGGTATTTCAGGTAATAGGCATGCTCCCATACATCCACGGCCAGTACGGGTGTCCCTTTTAATACAGTCTGGCCTGCCTGTCCGTCAGGCAGATCCATCATCGGATTATCCTGGTTTGGAGTTGAGTAGATCTTGAGTTCGTCCCCCGATTTAACAAGCCACGCCCATCCGGAGCCAAAACGCGTCATGGCTGCATTGGTAAACGATTCCTTAAATTTATCAAATGAACCAAAATTCCGGTTTAATGCATCAAGCAATTCCCCTGAAGGCAACC
>Ga0209593_10000192_pt1 | contig 31984 bp, 16 predicted proteins | sample PPLLaktember2015_3_FD_187260 | JGI IMG/M metagenome (GOLD analysis project Ga0209593, IMG submission 187260) | Freshwater sediment microbial communities from Prairie Pothole Lake near Jamestown, North Dakota, USA - PPLs Lake P7 Core (6) Depth... | ecosystem: Environmental > Aquatic > Freshwater...
GATATCATTATCGGGTATGTAGAAACCCATAAAAGGAAGGAAACTGCAGACCTGGCTGAAGGATTTGAAATTATTCCCCGTAAAAAGCTGATATATAAATCCACCTCCCTGGAGGAAATGGATCTGGATGCCATTATTTCCCGTAAGCCCCAGGTGGTTGTGGTGGATGAACTGGCTCATACCAATGCCCCCGGGAGTCGTCATGCAAAAAGGTACCAGGATGTAATTGAAATTCTCGAAAATGGTATCCATGTGTATACCACCTTAAATGTGCAGCATTTGGAAAGCCGCTCTGATACCGTTGCACAAATAACCGGAATTGTAGTTCGTGAAACGGTTCCTGATGAAATTTTTGAAAATGCCGATGAGGTTGAAGTGGTGGATCTTACCCCTGATGAACTGCTTCAGAGGTTGTCGGAAGGTAAGGTTTATACTTATGAGCGTTCAAAAGAAGCCATCACCAATTTTTTCCGTAAAGGCAATATCACGGCTTTACGCGAAATGGCTTTACGCATTGTTGCGGACAGGGTGGATAAGCAGTTGCATGATTACATGCAGCAAAAGAGAATAAGGGGACCCTGGAAATCGGGGTTACACCTCCTGGTGGCCATTGATTACGGTCAACAGTCGACCCGGTTGCTGCGCTGGGCAAAAAATCTTTCGTATTCCATGGGTGCCAATATCCAGGCGCTTTATATTGAAACCCTGCATAAACTTACCGATAAGGAGCGGGAACAACTTGACAGAAATATAAACCTGGCAAAACAACTGGGAATTAAATTCCGGATTATTACCCACAATGACATCGTAAAGGCAATCGTGGATTTTGCCCAAAAAGAGAATGTTTCCCATATCATTGTCGGGAAGCCCAGGGTTCGCAATCTTCTTTCCATGCTCCGGCTTGGTAATTTCGTAAACAGGCTGATCCGGTACAGCGGAAACATAGATGTATATATTCTGGGAGCTGACAGGCAGGCAAAGGATCCTTTTAAGGAAAAGGTCTCCCTGCTGTCATTTACATCTAATTTATCCCAGTACCTCATTTCTTCTGTAATTGTGATTTTGGCTACACTAATCTGTTTTCCATTAAAAGACATAGTCGGATACCAGGTAATTTCATTTGGATTGTTGTTCCTGGTTTCAATTCTTGCCCTTTTTTATGGCACGGGGCCTATCCTGGTTGCTGCGACATTAAGTGCCCTGATCTGGGATTTTTTCTTCATTCCGCCGCCTTATACGCTGCATATTGAAAAAACAGAGGATGTTTTGATGCTGCTCATGTTTTTTATCATTGCGCTGTTAAACGGAATTCTGACTTCCCGCGTTCGTGGCCAGGAAAAAAAGATACGGATACGCGAAGAAAGAACGCACGCCCTGTATCAGCTTACCAGGGAATTAACCATGGCATCCGGAATTGATGATGTTTCGAAAATAGCAAACCGCTATATTCAGAAATACTTTAACCTGGATTGTGCTATATTCCTTAAGAACGATTCAGGTCATTTCGATAAGAATAACCAAAACGACTCCAAAATAGTTCTTTCCGAAAACGAGATCAGCATTGCAGCCTGGGTATTTCGTCATTCTTCCAAGGCAGGAAAGCACACCGATACGCTGCCGTCGACCGATTATACTTTTTACCCGTTGACAGGAAACAATGATAACATAGGGGTTATAGCCGTTAAACACGTAAAGATCTTTACCCAGGGTGAACAGCAATTCTGGGAAGCTTTTTTATCGCAGATCTCCGGCAAATTTGAGCGTGAATTCCTATGGAATACGGCTAAAAAAGCATACATTCTGAATGAATCGGATAAACTTTATAAAACCCTGTTCAGTTCAATCTCACATGAGTTGCGGATCCCGGTTGCCACCATAATGGGGGCTTCGGATACGCTTTTAGCCCATCATTTCAATGAAGAGATAAGACAAAATCTGTTTTCAGAAATCAACAAAGCTTCAATACGGCTTAATCGCCTGATTGAGAACCTGCTGAATATGTCGCGTCTCGAATCGGGACGGATTACCCCTAAACCCGACTGGTGTGATGTTCATGACCTGGCCAATAAAGTTGCTTCCAACCTGGCCCAGGAGTTGTTGCCGTTTGAGCTGTCAGCTGTAATCCCATCTGACATGCCCCTGGTAATGATTGATTTCGGTCTGTTGGAACAAGTGCTTCATAACCTGGTGCTGAATGCAACACAAAATGCGCCGGCGGGAACCACCATCCGGATCAAGTTTTTTCATGATAATGGTTACCTGACTATTAAGGTTATGGACCGGGGAACCGGATTTCCGGACTCGGAACTTTCATCTGTATTTAACAAATTTTACCGTGGTAAGAATGCCTCTGCAGGCGGTACGGGTTTGGGATTATCTATTGTAAAGGGGTTTGTGGAGGCACATCAGGGAACTGTGGTCGCTGAAAACAGGCAAAACGGCGGCGCCATTTTTACCATAAAGATCCCGGTCAGGATTTCCGAAATAGACCAGATCAGCAATCAGGATAACCTAATGACAGATGCAAATGGGTGAAACCCTCCTAATCATTGATGATGAAGTGCAGATTCGCCGGCTGCTTGAGATCACATTAACGGCGCAGGACTTTAAAATAATGAAAGCCGGAGATGGGAAAGAAGGTGTGATTGCTGCGGCAACCCATAAACCTGCAGGTATTATACTCGATCTCGGGCTTCCTGATGAGGATGGTCTGGAAATTCTTAAGAAGCTGCGAACCTTTTATCAAAAGCCCATAATTATCCTTACTGTAAGGAATTCCGAAGAAGATGTAATAAAGGCACTGGATTCGGGTGCGAATGATTACCTGACTAAACCATTCCGCACGGGGGAATTGGTAGCAAGAATCAGGTCAGCCCTCAGGCAAAACAGGGGTGATGACGGAAACACGATTCTCGAATTCGGACCTCTGAAAATTGACATTGTAAATCATGTGGTTCACAAGAATAAAGAAATCATTAAGCTCACATCCACTGAATTCAGCCTCCTTTCCCTGCTGGCAAAAAATGCTGGCCGGGTGCTCACGCATCACTACCTTCTAAAGGAAATATGGGGGTATACCTTTCTCGAGCAAACCCAATACCTGAGGGTATTTGTTGCCCAGCTCAGAAAAAAGATAGAGAATGATCCAGCTAAACCTGATTTGCTGATTACAGAATCAGGGATCGGATACAGATTTGGAGCATAATGGATTATCAGCAGGCCATTTCGCCTGCATTTTTCTTGGCTGAGAGAAGGTTATACGCTCCTTTAACTACAATTCGTGCCCCATTGAGATCTGTTCCGTCTGACACCTTTATTTCCGTGTACCCGGAGCCTGAAACGCCCTTTTTGACCTCAATCATCCGGTATTCGGTGAACGGCTTCCCGTCTTCCTCTTTATCTTTCTCAAAAGCAAAAATGTAGTCCTTATCATCGAAACTTACGATCGCTTCTGATGGGATTGTTATCACTTTATTTCCAGTTTCCTCAATAAATGCACTGACATACATCCCCGGTAAAATCTTATTGCAGGGATTAATAACATCGGCATACACCATAAATGTCTTATCCTCGCTCACTGATTTCCCGGTTTGCAGGATCACAGCCTTATGTTCATCACTCTCATTGTTGACAAAAAACTTAATTTGCTGACCGGCTGCAACTTTTTCAGCATCCTTTTCAAAAAGAGTCAGTTCAAGCAACAACCTGTCCCGGTTTACAATTTCAAACAGCACATCTGTAGACGAAACGTATTTCCCTGTATTGATATTCACGGATCTGATAAATCCTTTGATCGGTGATACCAATGTAATGGCACTGCTTATATTATCCTCCTTCAGCATGTCAGGGTTGACTCCAATGAGCAAAAGCTTCTGTTCCAGGGATTTTACAACACCCAGAAGGTTCTTGTATTCAACTGTAACGGCCTGCAGGTTTTTTTCCGAATACACATCCTCCCTGTACAGATCAGTGTGCCGATCATATTCTGCCTTGGCAAAGGACAGTTTATTTTTAGCCTCCAGGTATCCTTGCTGAATATCGATAAAATCCTGATTTTCTATAACTGCAAGCGGTTGGCCCTTTCCAACAGCACTGCCTGGCAGGAGGGTCGTGCTTTTTACAAAGCCTCCCAAAGGCATGCAGACGGTTGCGATATTCTGTGGTGCAACCGTAATAATTCCATTCACCTTCAGGCTTCCGCCGATTGTACGGGATTCGATTGTGCCAGTCTGAATGCCCGCAACTTTAATCTGATCGTCACGCAATTCAACAATGTCCTCAGGAAGTACCTCGATTTCAATATTTTCCGATTTACTTTCTCTGATACACGATCCATGGGTGACAGCGAGTCCCAAAAGGATCAGGGATATGTAAAAACTTGTATTTTTCATGATTCAAAGAATTTAGAATATTTTACCTGTTATGTATTCAATTGAAATAATGGTCAGATTGCAGTCATTGAGGGCATCGAGATAGTTTTGCCTGATTTCCAGTGCCCGGTTCAGGCTCAGCACATAATCGAGATAATCCATTGCACCGGCCTTGTAACTCCGTGCTGCCTGATCAATAATCAAATCGGCTTCGGGAACAGCCTGTTTTTCGTAATAATCCACACTCAATGAATATTTCCTGTATTCATCAAGCAGGGACTGGTATTCACCTGACAGGGACCGGGAAAATTGATCAGCCTCCGTCTGTGCAATTTTTTCATTGATTTTGGCTGCCCTGGATCTTGATGCCCAGGGACCAAACCAAAGTGGAATGCCAATTCCTGCCTGTACTCCCGTGAAGCGGTTACCCTGCCCGAAATTTCGCGCCTCACCATTGATTTCCTGTGTTCCGATAATTGTCTGGCTGAAATAGCCCAGGTTCAGCTCAGGCAGCATCCTGCTGCGTTCCAGTTTGCCTGAGATTTGTGATACCTCAACCTGTTGCTGAACATATCCCAGTGTGGGATTTTGTTCAACCGAAATGCTGCCGGAAAGAAACGCGGTGTCAATTCTCCTCAGTTCTTTTTCAGCAGGTGCCACGGGTGAATTGCTGTTCAAAAGGATTGCGAATTTTCGGGAATGTGTGGTAATATCTGAAGATACCTGGTATAACCGGTTCTTAATTTCAAGGCTTTGTGAACGGGCGGTGATCATTTCCAGCCGGTTCGTTTCGCCGGCTTTTGCCCTGAGTTCGGCAGCCCTCAGAAAGCCCGCATACAGGCTATCCTGGTATATCAGCAGTTTTTGTTTGGCTGCCAGGTAAACATATTGCCAGTAAACCTTTTTAACCTTTGTGGCCAGTTCAAGCCGGGCTGCATTATGTTGAAATTCACTTCCTGTAACATTTGCCTTTGCCAGTTTATACCGGTTGATATATACGGAAGGGAATTCAAAGGATTGCGAAATGGTAAAACCATTGTCATTCATATAGGAATTGAACTGACCGTACTCGAAATCAAAGTCCGTCCTGGGAATATCAAGAGCAGCCCCTTTCAGTGCCTTCTGCATCTCAACCGCATAGGCGGAGGATCTGACCGACAGATTACTGTCCAATGCAATCTGAATGGCATCATGAAGATTAACCGTCACTTTTTGCTGTGCGACCGTATTATTGATAATTAATGTGCTTCCGATTAAAGTAAGGATAGCCATAATTTTCTTATCCGTCGCCTTCTTTTTCCTTATTTTAAAATTTCCCGATGAAAAGAAAATATAGAACACCGGCAGAACAAACAATGTAAGGAGCGTGGCAGTTACAAGCCCTCCTATGACAACCGTTGCAAGTGGTTTCTGAACCTCCGCACCGGCCGAGGTGGATAACGCCATGGGAAGGAAACCGAGTGATGCTACCGATGCCGTCATTATTACCGGACGTAATCTTGAATGAAGACCTTTGATAACTCTTTCCGTAATGTCGGTTATGCATTCTTTTTCGAGCCTGTTAAATTCTGCTATCAGCACAATTCCATTGAGGACGGCAACGCCGAACAGGGCAATAAATCCTACGCCTGCGGATATCGAGAAATTCATTCCCCTTAACCACAGGGCGAAAACACCTCCTATTGCAGCCATTGGTACTGCAGTAAAGATCAGGAGAGACTGTTTCATGGACCGGAAGGTAAAATACAATAAAATAAAAATCAGCAACAGGGCCACCGGTACGGCTATTGCAAGTCGGTTCTGCGCTGCTTCCAGATTCCTGAACTGCCCGCCATATGATACATAATATCCTGCAGGCATCTTTATTTCTTCTTCAATCCGCGCGGTTACCTGATTTATCACACTTTGAATATCGCGGTTACGAACATTAAACCCGATTGTAATCCGTCGTTTTGTGTTTTCGCGGGAAACCTGGGCCGGTCCTGATTTAATGGAAATATCAGCAACCTGTTCAAAAGGGATCGGGTGACCATCCGGCAGGGACACCGTGAGATTTTTAATATCATCCAGATCCTGCCTGTAGTTTTTATCCAGCCTGACCACGAGACCAAACCTCTTTTCTTCATCAAAGACCACCCCCGCCTGACTCCCTGCAAATGCGGTGCGAAGAATAATGTTTACATCTCCCACGGAGAGTCCGTATTGTGCCAATCTGTCCCGGTTGTATTCAACCTGCATCTGGGCCAGACCTGTAACCTTTTCCACATTAATGTCTTCGACACCCGTAATGGTCTGGATTATCTTTTCCACTTCGGCGGCTTTCCCTGCAAGGATATTCAGATCATCGCCAAAAACTTTTATGGCAATGTCCTGTTTTGATCCCGACAGCAATTCATTGAACCGCATCTGTATGGGTTGCTGAAACTCGAATTTGACCCCGGCGAGAACGATCAGTTTTTCCTTCATCTGTTCCACCAGTTCTTCACGGGTTTTAGCGGATACCCATTCATGCTTGTCCTTCAATGTAATAATATAATCGCCCGTTTCCATGGGAGTGGGATCCGTGGGAATCTCCCCGGCTCCTATTTTACATACGGCATGCTTAACCTCCGGGAAATTTTCCAGCAAGATGCTGTTAGCCTTAATTACCTGATTCACAGTATTTGTAAGGGATCCTCCCTGGAGTGTAATAACCCCGGCAGCCAGGTCACCTTCCTCGAGCTGGGGAATAAACTCACCTCCCAACCGGACAAACACAATGAGACTGATTATAAACAATGCGATCGCAATGACCGAAACCAGTACTTTTCGCCTAAGAGCAAAGGCAAAGGCCGGATCAAAAACTATTCGGATCCTGTGCATCAGCCGGTCTGAAAAGTCGGGTTTATGGCTTATCCTTTTGCTTAGGAACAGTGCCGAAGCCATGGGAACATAAGTAAGGGAAAGGATTGCTGCTCCCAGTAGCGCAAAGGTGACGACCTGCGCCATGGGTCGGAACATTTTTCCTTCAATTCCTACCAGTGCCATGATGGGGAGGTATACAATAAGGATGATTATTTGACCGAAAGTTGCCGAACTCATCATTTTTTTTGCTGAATCCAGCACACTTTCATCCATGTGTTTCTGCGTGAGTGTACTTATTCCCTGGTGATGATGCCTGGCCTGGGAGATCCGATGAACAACGCTTTCCACAATGATTACAGCCCCATCCACTATCAGCCCGAAGTCGATTGCCCCAAGGCTCATCAGGTTGCCGGACACACCAAAGATGTTCATCATTGATATGGCAAAAAGCATGGAAAGGGGAATTACTGAAGCAACGATTAAGCCCGCCCGCATATTCCCAAGCAACAAAACCAGGATAAATATCACGATGAGTGCACCTTCTATAAGATTACGCGAAACTGTTCCAATTGACCTGCCTACCAGATCAGAACGGTTTAGAAACGGTTCAATCCTGATCTCTTCCGGAAGGGATTTTTGTATTGTGGCGATCCGGATTTCAACATTCTCAATTACTTCGTGAGCATTGGCGCCTTTCAGCATCATAACAACACCTCCGACAGCCTCTGCAGTATCTACAACGAAAGCGCCGTATCGCACCGCACTACCATATTGTACTGTCGCGACATCCCGTATTAATACCGGAATGCCTGAAACAGTGGTATTAACCACAATTTTTTCAATGTCCTGCAATGATTTCACAAGCCCGATTCCCCGGATGAAGTAGGCCTCGGGATTCTTGTCTATATAAGCACTGCCCGTATTTTCATTGTTGTTTTCAAGGGCCATGAATATGTCTGTCAGTGTAAGATCCATTGATCTGAGCCTATCCGGATTTATGGCGATCTCAAATTGCCTGACAAATCCACCGTAGCTGTTAATATCAGCCACGCCGGGTGTTCCAAGCATCTCACGGCGAACTATCCAATCCTGGATGGTCCGAAGTTCCATGGGATTGAATTCATCTTCAAAGCCCTTTTTTGCTACAAGCCGGTACTGATATATTTCGCCAAGTCCCGATGAAATGGGAGCAAGCGAAATTTGGGCAAGTCCTTCCGGGATAACCTCTTCGGCTTCTTTCAGCCGTTCACTGAGCTGCTGCCTTGCCCAATACACGTCTACATTATCCTCAAACACAACCGTGATTACTGACAATCCCAGCCGGGAAATGGACCTCAGTTCAATGATATCCGGGATATTAGCCACGGCAACCTCAATGGGCGCGGTGATGAAGCTTTCCACCTCCTGGACTGCCAGAGACGGAGCCAATGAAATAACCTGCACCTGATTGTTTGTTATATCGGGAATGGCATCAACCGGCAATTTTGTCAGGGAGTAAGTTCCCCATCCGATCAAAGTCACTACGAACAGCCCAATAATTAATTTGTTCCTGATTGAAAACTGAATAATACCTTCTATCATAAAACGATCCTTTAAACCTGCCTGCCGGCAGGTAAGTTAAACTGAATTATCTCCTGTTATTTACAGAAATGCAATAATGCATGCAAAAAAAAGGCGGGTAATTGTCAACTTATTTTAGGAGGTTGCCAGATGGTGGTAACCGGGGAAGCATGGTATGCTGAAACAAAAGGTGTGACGCGATCCTGTGGGATAAGGTGGTAGAAATACTGAACGTTACCCCGGCTGATTATGGGTGATGCACAACAAATACAGGTGCAAAAGGGGGAACAAAGGTCCGGCATTTCATGGCTGTGGTCTGCATTTCCCTGTGCGAGTTCAATATGCTGAATGGTATCATCCTTTGCCTTATCAATGCAGGGAATCACGATAATCGCAACTAAATATAGGTATAATATGCAGGCAAAAATTTTCATGCGTCGGTATATGGACAAATATAATAAAAAATTGAAATAAACAAAATTGACAGGGATTTCTGAAAGGACATTGAATCAGGTTTCCAGACTTCCGGCTAAAAGATTCGGCTAAAAGGGATGTTCAAAAGACAAGTAAAACAGGAAACCCGGATTGAATTCCCCGTCACCTATAAAAAGAGGAACAGATATGCCGGGAACGATTTGCAGGTCACCGAGATTGACAGCCCCCCTGATACCCGGATTGATGATGGTTTCATTACTACGTTCGACTGATCCGCTCAAATCAATACCGCTGTTGTAATTCTGAACACATTCGAGCATAAAGTTGAAATTGCTGTTTAAAAGCCAGATTATGCTTCCCCCAAAACTGTAGAATGACAGGGTTTTTTCAATTTCTCCGTCTTCCTCAATCGTACTTTTGACATCGGGAAGCAGGGTGTATCCGGCATTTAAGTGAACCACCCACAAATCCGATAACCTTTTACTGACAGGCAGGTTAATCTGGATTCCCGCGGCATTGTAACCCAATCCTTTCAAATAATCGCCGGTCGGCAATACCAAAGATAACCTCGGAGAAAAACAGGCCCAGTTTTCCTTGTAAAAAAGCTGGTATCTGTAGTTGATCAGGATATCTCCGATACCCCTGAATGAATTCCCGTCAATAAATGAATACGGAATTGTAAAGCTCAGCTGATGTTTATAGTTAAAAACCGGCCATTCCTGTGTGAATGAGAACATGATATCTTCAGAAGGATCAGATCTGTAATAAATGTTTGATATGTGCTGAACCACCCTGTTTTCCTGGTTGTAAGATTCTTCAATAAAAAAGGAATTGTCCTCGATCGCAACGGTATATTCTTTAGGTGTCTTATTTTCCTGTGCCCTGGCTGGGAATGAAATACAAAATATAAAAAGGAAGAAGACGGTATTTTTCATTATTATCATTCTTAAAAGCCTAAGGGAATAAAGTTACAATATGTTTGTTAAATTCAATGAATTGGGGTGGCATAATGTAATGGATCCAATCCGGAAGAAAGATATTGATCTGAAATGATCCTTTCTACCATAATTGAACCCTGCCTCGCCGGCAGGCAGGCTCTACGAGGTTTTGAGGGGGGCTTATTTGGTTATTCTACAATAATAAAACCTCTACGAGGTATTTGATTAACGGGAATTGCCTATTCTACCATAATTGAACCTCTACGAGGTATTTGAATATCTCCATTGATCTTTTCTACTATAGATAAACCCTGCCTCGCCGGGAGGCTCTACGAGGTATTTTGGGATCACAAAATATTTTTCAGGTAAAAATTCGACTTCTTTAAGATAAGGGATATTCTTCGTAGAAGATATATTATTGTAGAAAAAATTATTTATGAAAATCCATTCCTTGTACAGGATAAATTATTTTACTCTCTTGTTCCATGCAATAATATTAGCATCTTTTACCGCCAAGTAAAGACTATATGGCTAACCACCAAAATAATTTTCTATTGATAGGAGGTTTTTATACTTTAGCGCCCTTAATTTCCTTTGATATGCATCACAAGCCTGATCAAATCATATGTACCGCTTCCTGAAAGAAAGACTGTGGTTGGCCTATACGATCCTGGCTGCCCTGAGTTGGGGATTCTGGGGCGTTATGACCAAATTCAATTCCGGTGAGATCAATCCTTTTGTAAATCATTTCCTGTTTTCGGCAGGCATGATATTCACTTTGCCATTTATTCTTCCCAGGTGCAGGATAAAGGATGCGAATTTAAAGGGGATCCTGTGGGGGATTGGGGGAGGGATCCTGGCGGTAATCGGGAATGTGTCTGTATATCAATCCTTCAGCACAGGAGGGCAGGCGTCTGTTGTAATACCCCTTACCAACCTCTATCCGATGGGAACCATTGTTGTGGCACTTCTTGTTTTTAAGGAAAAGCTGCACTGGCTTAACGGAGCGGGTATCCTTGTTGTGGTACCTGCGATTATCATGCTGTCCGGCCAGTCGGAGATCCTGTACGATCCGATGATGTTCTTTAAAAATATGGGGCTGCAGGTCTGGCTGCTTTTTGCACTTTTGTCGCTTTTCTTGTACATCCTCTTCAGTGTTTCCCAGAAGGTATCAGCCCGTTATATTTCTGCCGCATGGTCATATTTAAGTTTTATCGCCACTTCAATTTTCGCATCGGTCTGTTTTATGGTATTCGGTCTGATAGACTATCATTTTTCAAATAAAGTACTGGGCGTCGGCCTTTTGGCCGGAATGGTCGACGGGTATGGTATTTTAGCCATATATGCTGCCTACCGGGCAGAAGGAAAGGCAGCCCAGGTAAGTTCTATTGCCGCTGTGCTCCAGCAACTTTTTACGATAATTCTGGCTATGATTTTCCTTAAGGAAAGGTTATCCTGGATCGGTTATTCCGGAATAGGCCTTGCCATTATGGGGTCTTTGCTTCTTTCTGTTGAAAGGAGAAAGATGGAAGAGAGATGATAGAAGCGCGAAGCTGGAAGCACGAAGCTGGAATTATTTTATTATTAATTTGTTCCCGGTAATTCCGATTTCTGATTTCAGCACCTTGCCATCCGTACCCGGGCCGGGTTGTTGTCCCCCGGCATGGATAATAAAAGTACCGGGTTCAATCACCCGGTTGTATGCGTTGTCGATTACAGAAAATTGTTCATGTTTCAGTATTATCTCCACATTACCGGTTTGGCCTGCTTTCAGGAAAACCCTTTTGAAACCGGCAAGTGACCTGATCGGAGCCGGAACAGAGGTGTCATTGGCGCTTATGTAAACCTCGACAACTTCTTCACCGTCCATTCTTCCTGTATTGGTCACATCCACTGAAACTGTCACGTCCTCACCGGTTGGAACCGATTGCGGGACTTTCAGATTTTTATAGTTAAAACCCGAATAGCTTAAGCCAAATCCAAATCCCCAGAGCGGCTCACCCTTGAAATACCGATAGGTCCGACCTTCCATGGCATAGTTCTTGAAATCGGGCAAGTCATTTACTGATTTATAAAAAGTTACAGGAAGACGACCGGAAGGGTTATATTCGCCAAACAACAACCGTGCAAGCGCCAGGCCGGTTGCTTCACCGGGATAGAACGCCTGTATGATAGCCTGGACGTTCTCAGCTTCCCAGTTAAGGGACATGGCACTGCCGCTGAAATTTACATAAACGATCGGTTTTCCGGTTTTGTGAATATCTTTCAGCAGATCTTCCTGTACCCGTGGAAGATTGAGATCTGTGCGGTCACCATGGGAAAATCCCTCCACGACCAGGGGCATCTCTTCTCCTTCGAGATCCGCTGTAATTCCTCCGCAGAAAATTACGACGTCTGCTTTCGTGCTGGCCGCCAGGGCTTCTTTCCTATAGTCCCTTGATATGTCAGTCCAGGTAAGCCTTGCCGATGGTTCAACAGCATTGGTATACCATCCTGAGGGTGTGACATATTCCGCGGTAATCTCATAGGTTTTGCCTTTTTCCAGTGCAATTCCCTTTGGATCAGCCTGTTTACCGTTTATGCGCAGGGTTACACTGCCCCCGAAAACATAGGTGCCCGACCGGGATGGCCTGAGTTGTCCCGTCCACCTTACTGAAAAATGGCTTTCCAAAGCATTATTAATCGGTGAGCGGTACCAGTAAAAATTTATAGCACTGTCCGTCCTCACCAGGGCTGGTGATCCCTTGAATTCAAGATTTTCAAAATATTCAGCCTTTAAACCCCTCATCACTTTACCGTTCCCCGAATGGAATAATTGTTCAAAGCCAATAGCCTCAGAATTTGTATATACTCCCTGAACAATCGGACAACCGGGGCTATAAAGCACATTGGATTTTCCAAGTCTCTTCCGCAGCGCCGAGAGGGGTGTAACGGGATGGATTGGTTCACCGTTATAATTTCCGATGAGGATGGCAAAATTGTCGGCATTGGGACCGATAAGGGCAATTTTTTTTATGTTCCGCAAGGGCAGAACTCCATTGTTCTTTAATAAAACCAGGGATTTTTCAGCAACCTCCTGCGAAAGTTTCAAGTGTTCAGGCGATCCAACTACAGAAAAAGGGATTTTGGTAAAGGGGACCATGTCATCGGGATCGAACATTCCCAATTTGAACCTGGCGCGATACAGCCTTTTCAAAGAAGTGTTCAGATCTTTTTCATTGATAATTCCTGTATTAATTGCTGAATCGATATTGTTCACAAGAAACGTACGCCCAGTTTCGCAGTTCAGGTCTGTCCCGGTGGAAACGGACCATCCCCAGGCCTGTTGAGGCGTTTCTACCACATGGTGCGCGTTTTTGTCATAAAAATCGGAAATGGCCCCGCAATCGGATACCACATACCCTGAGAATCCGAAATCTTCGCGGAGGATGCTTTCCAAAAGAAGGTCAGAGCCACAGCACGGCTTGTCACGGAACCGGTTATAGGCACACATAATGGACTGCACATCAGCCTCCCTGACCGCAGCTTTAAATGCCGGAAGGTAAGTTTCATACAGGTCACGGTCGTTAATGAAAATATTGTCCACATGCCTTGAAAATTCAGGACCACTGTGCACCGCATAATGCTTGGCAGTGGCCACGGTTTTAAAGTATTTTGGATCGTTGCCCTGTAGTCCTTTTATAAAGTTGACAGCCATCCGGCCTGTCAGGAAGGGGTCTTCGCCGTAAGTTTCCTGTCCTCTCCCCCAGCGGGGATCACGGAATATATTGATATTGGGAGACCAGAAAGTGAGACCGGTGTATATGCTTCTCACATTATTGCTCACAAAGTATTGGTGCTTTGCACGGCCTTCATCTGAAATGGCCGTGGCTACCCGCAACATCAGGTCCTCGTCGAAAGTGGCAGAAAGGCCTATTGCCTGAGGGAAAACAGTTGCTTTACCCGCCCTGGCAACTCCGTGCAGGCATTCGTTCCACCAGTCGTATTCCGGAATTCCCAAACGGGGAATAGCCGCAGCATGACTGAAAAACTGTGTCACCTTTTCCTCCAGGGTCATACGCGATACCAGGTCGTCCACCCTTTCATCGATTGCAAGCCGGGGATCCTGGAAGGGTAATCGCTGGGATGGTTGACAGAATATTATGTTATACTGCAGGAACATCATACATGACAGAATAATGCTGAGCTCGGGTCTCATAGAATTTGTTTTTGTTTATTTTAAATTAAAATGATATATTGCTGCTTGGCCTGATCCAAATCAAATCTAATAAATATATTCTTAAAATTAATATTTTAACAGCAGGGAATAAGGGAATGGAATTTCAGGAAGATCAAGATCTTATTTCTAAAATCCGGGAGGATGATCCGCAGGCTTTTGAAAAGCTGTTTAATTTATACCACAAAAGGGTTTATGGATTTGCCATGCGTATTATGCCCGCCACACGCGATGCAGAGGAAATAGTGCAGAACGTTTTTATGGCAGTATGGTGCCAGAGAAAAACAATGCGTATCTCAACCACATTCAGTTCCTATTTATTCGGGATTACCCGTCATATGGTTTACGATCTTATCCATCAGAAGATCAGGCATGATGCATTTGTTGAATATTTCCTGGAGCAGAAGCCGGATCATGGTTTTAAGACTGAAGATGATGTATTGTTTAATGACCTCTCTGAAGAAGTACAGCGGTTGATACTTGATCTGCCTCAGCGTCGACGCGAAATTTTTACCCTGAACCGGATTGAAGGTCTTAGTTATGCCGAAATAGCCAGAAAACTTGGTATTTCTGAAAATACCGTTGATACCCAGATAAGACATGCCCTCCACTATCTCCGTGATAAAATATCGTGCTATAAAAATTAAAATTTCATTCCTGCCTTCACGGAAAATTTTCTGATAAAACACTTCACTTTATATACCTGATCATGGATATGTTGCATAACATAAAATACCTTTTGAAAAAACTTAAGGAGGATGACTTGTCACTCTCTGAGACACAAGAACTTGCCTCTCACCTTGAAAAGGGTGACCTGAATGAGGAACTTAAGAAAGAACTGACAGAAATCTGGCAGGATTCGGAACAGGATGATATAGAAGTTCCTTCGGGCCAAATGCTGGCAAGATTAAAAAGACATCTGCAAATTGCCGAACCCGGTAACGCTTTGCCAAAGAAATCACCCTTCGTAAGGCTGATAAGGCCGTTTTTCAGGTATGCTGCCCTGATCGTCTTTACTGCAGGGTTTACCTGGATAATAAAGGACAGGACCACCCGTCGTGATTTTATCGACATTTCTCCAACTCCCGCAGAGGCATTTAATGATATCTCTGTTCCCCTTGGTTCCAAAACCAGGGTGGTGCTTCCTGACGGATCGGTTGTAAACCTGAATTCCGGAAGTTCCTTGCGGTATCCGGCAAGGATGGACAGCTCATTGCGTTATGCCTATGTTGAAGGTGAGGCCTTTTTTGATATCAGGAAGGATTCACGCCATCCCTTTTATGTAAAGACCCGTGATATTACCATAAAAGTGCTGGGTACGAAATTCAATGTAAAATCCTATGCCGATGAAAAAACGGTCGAAACAACACTGGTATCAGGCAAAATTGAAATATTATCAGTAAAGGGGATCAAATCCGATAAGCAGCAGATCCTGGTGATGAAACCCAATCAGCAGGCAATTTTCCAACGGCTTTCAGGTGAAATCGTCATTTCGGAATTGCCGGAAAATTCCCCGGAACAGGAAATAAGACCTGTGGAACGCCGGGTATTCAAGAAAGTCGATGTCAATACAATTATAGCCTGGAAGGATAACCGGCTTTTATTCAGGGATGAAAGCTTCGATGAACTTTCGCGAAAACTGGAGAGATGGTACGACGTTGACATTGAAATTCAGGATAAGGACCTGGCAAAGGCTCTGTTCTCAGGTATTTTTGAAAACGAAACCATTGAACAGGCACTGGATGCCTTAAAACTTGCCACGCCTTTTAAATATAAGATGAACAAAAACAAAATAATTATATCGAAATAACCCAACTCAATTCTGCCTATGATAAAACGCCAATGTCTATTGTAAAAAAAGCGGGAAATGCTACCAACATTCCCCGCCTAAAAATTTCTAAAATAAATTTTTATAGAACCTCAATTCACAAATTTATGAAAAAACTCTTAACTAGTTATTTGGATAACACTCGTTATCTAAAAAAAACAATCCTGATTATGAAACTAAGCACACTACTATTGTTCGTGAATTTACTTCAGATCAGTGCAATCGGCCTGTCTCAGACAGAACGGTTCACCATCAAAGGCGAAGGAATTCAGATCCGTGACCTGTTGGATCAGGTAGAATCAGAAAGTGACTACAAGTTCCTGTACAGGTCGGAATATGTAAATGACAAACAGGTCTCCCTGGATGCAGAGTCCGTGACCCTCGAAGATTTGCTGTCATTGGCCTTCATTAATTCCGACATTACGTATCAGATGTTGAATGACAAGCTGATCGTTATTGCACCCAAAGCTTTTGCCGACCCGGTGCAGGATTACAAAATTACCGGGAAGGTGACAGATGCAAGCACCGGCGAACCTCTTCCCGGTGTTAATATATTGATAGAAGGAACTTTACTGGGTACAATATCGGATGTTGATGGTAACTATTCGATCGAAGTACCCAATACCGAGACAGTATTGTTGTTTTCATTTGTAGGTTATATCACTGAACGAATGGAAGTTGGATCGAGAGTATCTCTCGACGTTACTTTGGTGCAGGATATTCAGAAACTGGATGAAGTGGTTGTGATCGGTTATGGAACCGTCAAGAAAAAAGACCTTACGGGTGCTGTTTCATCCATTCAGGCAAAGGATCTTGGTAACAGTACTGTGGCGAATGTGGGACAAATGATCCAGGGAAGAGTTGCCGGTGTTGAAATTTCTACCGGTGATGATGGTGGCCGGCCGGGTGGCGCAATGAATATCAAGATTAGGGGTACCACGTCAATCAATGAGACTGACCCCCTTACCATTATAGATGGAATGGAAGGTGATGCTGATATGGTCGCCCCTTCTGAAATAGAAAGCGTGGATATTCTGAAAGATGCATCTTCAGCTGCTATTTATGGTTCCAGGGGAGCCAACGGGGTTATAATTATAACCACCAAAAAAGGTAAAGCCGGCACACCGCGCTTTAACTATGATGGATATTATGGTGTATCAACCCCAATAAAAAAACTGGATTTGCTCAATGCCAGTGATTATATCGACCTCGTATATGATATAGAAGGGGGTGCTTACAATCAGAATACAGGACATTGGGATAAACCGGCAGGAATGCCAACCATTTTTGACGATGATGCCTATGTACGTACCGACCGTGTTAATATGCAGGATGAATTATTCCGTAATGCAAACGTACAAAGTCACAGTATCGATCTGACAGGTGGCACCGAGTCCACCAAATACCGGGTTTCCGCCGGTTATTTCGACCAGGGATCCACCCGCGGAAATTATAATTATTCCCGATATAATCTGAAAGTCAATTTTGACACAAAAATCGGTAAGCGGTTAACCATCGGTAATAATACCCTTTTCCGCCACATTAAAACTACCGGACAGGAAGGCAACATCGGTGGTGCCATCCGCTGGGCTCCCTATGTAGGGGTATTCAGTGAAGATTCGCCCAATCCCGGGAAGTATTCCTTTATAACCAATGAAGATAACCTGAATGATGCCGTTAACCCTATGACCAATCTTGAATATGATATTAACAATGATCAGGGCTGGAAAATTCTGACGCAATTGTATGCAGATGTGGACATCATTGAAGGATTAAAATTTCATTCACAATTTCAATATGAATATGAATCCCTCCACAACCTGGAATATCGGGAAAAAGACTTCAGAAACGGCGTAGATCAGACAAACTACCTGGAAGAATACTATAAAACGGCAAATTATCCAAGGTTTGAGAACTATCTTACCTACAATAAAACTATTGGCAGTCATGTTGTTACATTATTAGGAGGTATAAATTTTGAAAAAGGACTTGGTTCAAGAGAAATTACCGCCAGGGGAACCGGTTATGGAGGTGAGTCCATTCCCGTGAAAAAACCTACCGCAGGCGGTTCTTCGACCATTTCAAATTCAGCCATTGAGTTGCAAAACAGCTTATCCTATTTTGCCCGCTTCAATTATTCACTGCTTGACCGTTACCTTTTAACAGTCAATTTCAGGGCAGATGCTTCCTATAAATTTGCACCCGCCAACCGCTGGGGATATTTTCCCTCAGTGGCCATGGGATGGAAACTCAAGGAAGAAGCCTTCCTCAGGGATGTATCCTGGTTGTCCGCTTTGAAAGTCCGGGTAAGCTGGGGTAAAGCAGGCAATGATAAGATCGGGGAATTCCTGTTCAATTCCAATATTTATACAGGCGGTTACAGTGGCGGCGACAATATTATCGTTTATCCGTTCGGCCTGAGCAATGATCTGGGTCATGCAGGTTACGGTGCCACTGTGAATGCAATCCCTTCGCCCTCTATCCGATGGGAAGAAACAACAACGGAAGGCCTGGGTCTGGATGCCGGTTTCCTGAATGATCGTTTGTCAGTCAGTTTTGATTACTACCACAAGATGACCGAGGGTGTGCTGATAGAAGTTCCGGTTCCCCTTTCAACCGGAATAACAAGCCCGCAGGTGAAAAATGCTGCCACCGTGGTCAACAAGGGCGTTGATTTACAGTTGAACTACAGGGGAGTGGCTGGTAACGGATTGAATTATAACCTTTCCGTTGTCGGTGGTTATAATAAAAATAATGTGGAATCACTGGGTGACGGCCAACCCATTTTTGGTGTCCTGACAACGGAGGTTGGGTATATGACCCGCACCGCATCAGGTTTTCCGATCGGGTACTATTATGGCTATAAAACGGATGGAATTCTTTACACCCAGGCTGATGCCGATGCCTATAATGAAAAATTCGGCAATACAATACCAGCCGAACCTGGCGACATGAGGTTCAAAGATCTGAATGGTGATGGCAAAATTTCCGATGCCGACCGCACGAATCTTGGGAATGCCATGCCGAAATGGACCTATGGCCTTAACCTGAGCATGTCTTACCGCATGTTTGATTTCCGCGTCACTTTTACTGGTATCTGGGGAAACCAGTTGATCAACTTCAATCGTGCCTACTGGCTGGAAGGCGGCGTTCGACCATTTAATGGCTCCGCATCGATGCTTGAAAGATGGAGATTTGAAGGTGATACCGATGCCAAACTCCCACGGGTTGAAGAAACCGATCCCAATAAAAACACAAGGTTTTCCAACAGGTATATTGAGGATGGATCGTACGGACGATTGAAAAATGTAACCCTGGGCTATACCCTGAATAACAAATGGTTCAGGCAGGCACTTTCATCATTCAGGGTATATGCGACTGTGGAAAATGCCTTCACAATAACAAAATATACCGGATATGACCCTGATTTCGGAGGAGGAGACAATATTGAAAGGGGTAGGGATGAATTTGATACTCCTTTACCCAGAAACTTCCTGTTTGGAGTTCAGGTATCATTTTAGGTATTAAAAACAACATTAAAATCGAACATATGAAAAAAAGGAAATTAATTATATGGTTTACCGGCATACTTGCATTGACAGCCTGTTCAGACGATTTCCTGGACATGCAGAATCCGGATGCATATGATGCCAATACATTCTATGTGGATGCAGCAAGTTGTGAAAAATCTGTGAATGCGATTTATACAATCATGTTGCATAAAGGTATGTTCAGCCGTGACTGGTATTTCAATTTTGATCTTCTGGCCAATGAAGCAGGTCCGCTAACACCCCTGCAGGGCCAGATTGCAGAATTGCCCCGTGGTGTGTATGATGCCTCTAATTCCGCACTGTTCCCAACATGGGACCGTTTATACAGGATGGTCCTCCGGGCAAACTACGCCGTGGATGTGGTCACAAAATGGGAGACCAAGAGCGATGCAGAACAGGCATTAAAAACTAGTTATATCGGGCAGGCAAAATTTTTCCTCGGCTTTGCCTATTATCACCTGGGCAGCTTATGGGGTTCTGTACCCTTAAGAAGGAGTTTTGCCGAGACCAGTGAAAATTTGAATTGCCCCCGGTCTCCTGTAAATGAAGTATTTACCTTTGCCGAAGAAAATCTTATCGCTGCCGCTGAAGCACTCCCGTCCCGCTATGAGGACGCAGCAAAGGATAACGGACGTGCAACCAGGTGGGCTGCCAAGGCTTTTCTGGGCAAACTGTATATTATGCAGGGAAACTGGTCTGCTGCCCAGCCTATTTTCAAGGACATTATCGATAATGGCGGATTCATCATGGAAACGGGTTTGACAGGGTTTGAAAATGAATTTCTGAGCGTGAATCGAAGTAGCACCGAAACCATCTTTGACTGCAAATTTGCCTGGTACGGATGGGCGGATGCCAACGCTTACCACATGTTCGACGGAACGGAACTATGGGGGGCAAAAGGCGCTACAAGCGGAAGAGCGATGGAATATGGCTGCTGGGACTGGGCCAATGTGAACATAACCACTTCAGCTGTTAAAAAATTCAGGTATAATATAAACAGCACCGTTGATTATGTGGATCCCCGTGCAAATCTCACTTTTTATGGGGATGGCGGATACGGTGGTGACATGGATTGCCTGAAAGGAGCCTATCCTTTCGATGCTCCCGTAACTTACAGCCCTGAAGAAACTGTTGCACCGAAAGGATACAGGTGGAAGAAATACCAGCAATATGAGGCAAAGTTGGCAGAAGGTGAACCCTCGTCGGAAATAAGCACTGTAATCACTAGATTGGCCGATATTAAACTTCTGTATGCTGAATGCCTGATCCAGGGTAATGATCTGGCAGGAGCCTTAACTCAGATCAATGATGTACGTGCACGGGTGGAAGCTGAGGAATACGCTTCATTGGGTGATCAATCCCAGGCCATGAACATATTGAAAAGGGAAAGGGAAATTGAACTTTGCGGTGAACAACAGAGATGGTTTGACCTGATTCGCTGGCACCGGAACGGCAAAATTTTTGATTTTGTTTCAATTCTCAATGGTGAAAAGGCAGAACAGGGCGAATCTGCGAATTTTTCGGAAAAAAATCTCCTGTTACCCATTCCACAAATTGAAAGAGACATCAATAAACTTTGCGAAGTGCCGAATGGATGGAATTAATATCAAACCTAATTTAAAAGCAAGAAAGATGAAAAATTCACTTAAAATCTATATCTATATCCTTACAATAGCCTTATTATCTAGCTGTTCAAAAACATATAAGGTTGAGGATGCCGACGCCAGCTTTAAGGCATACAAGCTGGATGTAGATAAAGCCAGGGTTGAAGAGTCTACTGATAATCTGACAGTAAACCTGTTTACAAAAACCATTGATGGTGTTGATCAGCAGGTGGCGCTCGTGGAATTTGAATTTACCGGTACCGGCGACCTTGTATGCCTGTGGACCGGTGACAGCTGCTCTGTGCACGTACCCAAAACCATTGATGGTTTGACAGGGGATACCCTTACCTGGCAGGATCTTAAATTCGCTTCGGATTATGAAAGGTATGAGGAAAATGATTTTACCCAGAAAGGTACTCTGCTTACAGATGGAAAATTGATCTATACCTATTGGAAGCCCGGCACATACAAGGCTACCCTCGTCGCTACCAACTGGGGGGAAATGGACTCTGATGAAATGAGCCGTGATGAGAAAACCATTACCATTACGGTTACGGATTGATTTCCTGTAAATTAGGATTGAAAAGGCCTGCCGGTAACCGCGCAGGCTTTTTTATTTTAAGATGCTGCACCTCCGGTTCAGATTTAATTTTTAATTTTAGTTGCTCTAACCCAAAACCATTTACACTTTGCTACTCATGAAAAATATCCTGCTTATCTGTGCTTTCTTTATATTCCGGGGTACCGGCCATGGCCAGCCTGTGGTTCAGTCTGTTAAACCGCTGATATGGGAACTGGGTTATGATACCGAGGGCTCCGGAAAGCCTTCAAAGTGGATCCAGGCCACCGTTCCGGGGGCTGTGCAACTTGATATTGCGAGAGCAGATCATTATCCAACCTGGTATTTTGCCGAAAACTGGAAGAACTACCTGTGGATGGAGGATGCCTGGTTTACCTACAGGGCTTCTTTTAAAAGACCGGTTATAAAACCGGGTGAAAAGGTCTTTTTTTATTCAGCCGGAATTGACTATGCATTTGATATCCTGTTAAACGGTTCAAAAATCCATCAACAGGAAGGCATGTTCACCCCGGTTAAAATTGATATAACCGGGAAGCTGGCTGACGGGAATATGATCGCCATAGTGATACATCCCGTACCAAAATCCAAACCCGCTCCGGTTGACCGGTCGCAGGCTGATCATTCCGTAAAACCGGCGGTCAGTTACGGATGGGATTGGCATCCCCGGCTTGTGCCTTCCGGAATATGGGATGAAACCGGGCTGGTGATTGAACCCGCAGCCTGGATCGAAAATGCCGGGACGGAATATTTGCTCAACGAAAAGCTGGATCAAGCAGAAATCACTCTGGAAGCTAAGGGCAGAAATCTGACAGGCTTGAAATACAAGTGGACCTTGCTGGATACAAATGGCATTGCCGTGATAAGAAAGGAAGGTCACTGCGCTGCCCAATCGATAGAAACCGGGGCTGAATTGCAGGGGCCCCAATTATGGTGGCCATATGATCAGGGCAAACCTTACCTGTATATATCAAGGATTCAGCTTATCGGTACACAGGGTAAGGTTCTGCAAAACCTGGAATCAGCCATTGGTTTTCGAAGGATGAGACTCGTAATGAGCACACCCACGCTGTCTGATCCGGTTGATTTCCCGAAATCCCGAAGGTTACCCCCCATTCAATTGGAGATCAATGGCCGCAGGATTTTCTGCAAGGGCACCAATTGGGTGAATCCTGAGGTCTTTCCGGGAATCATCACGGCCTCCCGATATGAAGAACTTATAAACAGGGCGATTGAGGCCAATTTTAATATTTTTCGCATCTGGGGAGGAGGAATTGTAAACAAAGAATCCTTCTATGCCCTTTGCGATCAGAAGGGAATCCTGGTATGGCAGGAATTTCCCCTGGCCTGTAATGATTATCCCGATGATCCCCATTATCTGGAAATCCTCGAACAGGAGTCCTCTGCAATTATAAAACGACTGAAAAGGCATCCCAGCCTGGCATTCTGGTGTGGCGGAAATGAATTGTTCAATGGCTGGAGCGGTATGGACGATCAGTCGCTTCCCCTGCGGCTTCTCAATGCACAATGCCTGAAACTTGATCCCAATACGCCGTTTATCCCTACATCCCCGGTTGGCGGCATGGGTCACGGCCATTATATATTCCGTGATTTTAATTCGGGTGAGGAAGTATTTGCCAGGATGAACCGTGCCCGCTGTACAGCTTATACCGAATTTGGCATGCCGGCCCCGGCATCGGTTGAAATTCTGAAAAGCATTATTCCTTCTGACGAACTTTGGCCCCCACTCCCCGGTAAATCCTGGGAAAGCCACCATGCTTTTAAAGCCTGGACAGGTAATACCTGGCTGATGCAGGATATGATCGAGGATTACTTTGGCAAAACGGATTCACTTCAGGAACTTGTGGATTTTGGCCAGCTTTTGCAGGGCATTGGCTATAAGTATATTTTCGAGGAAGCCAGGCGACAAAAACCTTTTTGTTCCATGGCACTTAACTGGTGTTACAATGAACCGTGGCCTACTGCTGCCAATAACAGTCTGCTCAGCTGGCCCAATGTGCCGAAACCCGGATTCTATGAAGTAAAGGATGCCTGCCGGCCATTGCTCGCCAGCACTACGATTGAAAAATTTGTCTGGAAACCCGGTGAGCTCTTTACAACTACGGTCTGGATCCTGAATGACAAGCCGGATAATATCCCGGCGGGCCGGGTAAAAGTCAGCCTCAAAAAAGGAAATGATACAAAAGAACTTGGCAGCTGGAGGTTTGAACCAATCATGCCAAACGAAAACCGGAAAGGACTGGAATTTTTTGCAAAAATCCCCGGATGGACTCCGGGTTTGTTTAGTCTTGTCCTTGAGGTGGAAGATCACCCGGAAATGAATTCGGAATATGTATTCCTTATCAAACAATAACTTCACCAACAAACAATATTAAAAACTTATAACATGAACGCGAGATTAAGAATATTAGCCTTTTTGATTTTCGGTTCGTCCGTATTGGCTTTGGATGCACAGATCATGCTACCCGCCCTGTTTGCCGACAACATGGTCCTTCAGCAAAACAGCGAAGCTACGATCTGGGGATGGGGTGACCCGGCTTCAAAAATCAGGGTTACCGGAAGCTGGGGCAAAGATACCGCATCTGCGACCGTCTCAAATCAGTCAACATGGAAGCTTAAGCTGAAGACTCCTTCGGCGGGAGGCCCTTATACCTTAACAGTCATAGGAAATAACAGGGTCGTCCTGAAAAATGTTATGATCGGAGAGGTATGGATCTGTTCAGGACAATCCAACATGGAATGGAGCGCTGATTCCAGGATCAACAATGCGGAAGAGGAAATCGCCCGGGCAAATCATCCGGATATACGCTTTTTCCATGTTAAAAAGGCGGGGAGCGAAAGGCCGCAGGAAAACTGTTTTGCCAGGTGGGAAGTATGCTCACCCCAGACGATGCATTCATTCAGTGCCATAGGATATTTTTTCGGCAGGCACCTGAATCAGAACCTTCATGTTCCGGTGGGCATCATCAACGTCAGCTGGGGTGGGACTCCTGCTGAGGTTTGGGTGAAAAAGGAGCTTGTTGAATCCGATCCTTTTCTGAAAGAGTATGCCGGTAAGCTGAAGGATTACGACTGGTGGCCATCAAAGCCAGGTGTAGTTTATAATGCCATGATAGCTCCCCTCATTCCCTTCAGGATTGCCGGCGCAATATGGTACCAGGGCGAGAGCAATGCCGGAACATCAGAAAGTTACAGGGAGCTGTTTAAAACCCTGATTCAAAACTGGAGACATGATTTTGAAAATGATTTTCCGTTTTATTATGTCCAGATAGCCCCCTTTGCCTATGGTAATGAATCCAGGGCAGCCTGGATCCGTGAGGCCCAGATGCAGAGTATGGATATACCGAAAACGGGAATGGTGGTCGTGAGTGACCTGGTTGACAACATTAAAGACATTCATCCCAGAAATAAGCAGGATGTAGGGAAAAGACTGGCAAACTGGGCGCTTGGCGAAACTTACGGGATGAAAGATCTGGTTTACAGAAATCCGGTTTACGAATCGATGAAGATTGAGAAGAAGGGGATTCGCATCATGTTTGCCAATGCAACAAAAGGCCTGCAGTTGAAAGGAACAGAGCCAGCAGGACTTGAGATTGCGGGAGATGATAAAGTATTTTATCCTGCGAAGATAAAAATTGAAGGAAGCACAATATTGGTGTGGGCAAAGGAGGTTAAAGCACCGGTGGCAGTGAGATTTTCCTTTTCAAATGATGCAATCGGAAATTTGTTCAGCCAGGAAGGATTACCGGTGGCTCCTTTCCGTACAGACAACTGGAATTAATCCATAAAAATCCAAAATAATGAAAAGATCAGTATTGACGATTGCCATAATTTCTGCTGCAGCCATTGCGTTCGGACAGCACGGCAAGGTTCTGGAAGGCCTTAAATTTGTTAGTCAGAAACCTGTTTATACCATTGAATACTGTATCTATCTGCCGCCGGATTATGAGACTTCCCAGCGCAGTTACCCGGTTCTGTACCTTTTGCACGGATTTTCAGACAATGAGACCGGGTGGGTTCAGTTTGGTGAAACCGGCTGGATCGCCGATGAAGCCATTAAAAACGGACAGTCAGCCTCGTGCATAATCGTCATGCCCAATGGACGAGTTTCATGGTACTGCAATAGCTTTGATAACTCCGATCCATGGGAAGATATGTTTGTCCGCAGTTTTATTCCCTATATTGAGAAACAATACCGCATTAGACCTGAAAAAGAGTACCGCGCCATTTCCGGCCTTTCAATGGGAGGATACGGTGCCCTGATGCTATCCATGAGATATCCCGAATTGTTTTCCTCATGTGTTGCTTTCAGCTCGGGTACTATGCCTGATAAAGATGTTATAGCGATGCCCGATGACCAGTATAAAAATCTCTTTGGAAATATATATGGCAAAAGCCTTATGGGGGATGCGCGCATCAGTGAAGAATGGAAAAGTCATTCACCTCTTCATCTGGTGGCCAGCATGGATAAGGAAAAATTAAAAACAGTACGATATTACATCGACTGCGGAGACGATGACTTTCTGTACCGGGGCAATTCAGAGCTTCATGTAAAAATGCGTGATCTGGGAATACCACACGAATACAGGGTGCGAAACGGGGGACATGAATGGGAATACTGGCGCACCGGCTTGCCTGAAGGATTGAAATTCATCAGCAAGACTTTTCACAGATAACCAGAATATGAACACTTCTTTCAATCCGGTTCCAGGTATTTTCTTGTTATTAACCCTGACATCCTGCATAAGGGAAGACAAACACCAACACTCACTCAGCCTTTGGTACCGGCAGCCAGCAGAAAAGTGGACAGAAGCCCTGCCCGTCGGCAACGGCCGACTCGGAGCCATGGTATTCGGCGGAACGGGTATTGAGCATATTCAGCTAAATGAAGAGAGCCTTTGGGCCGGTTCCGTGATAAACAACAACAACCCGGGGGCATTGAACCACCTTGATGAGATCAGACAACTTTTATTAAACGGAAAAGTTCCGCGCGCGCTTGAACTATCCACCGAATACCTGCTTGGAACTCCACCCGGCATCCGGTCATATCAGACCCTGGGAGATCTTTTCATCGGTTTCGGGGGACGAAAGGAAATAAGGAATTACCGCCGCGAGCTTAATCTCAGGGATGGAATTTCACGTACCGAATACGAAAGCGAAGGTGTAAAATTTGTGAGCGAGGTATTTGCTTCAGCCCCCGATAATATTATAGTAATCCACATAAGGGCCGAAAATGGCAAAATTAATGCCACCCTGGAGCTTACGCGCGGAAGGGATGCAATATCAACGGTATCTGACAATGCAATCACCCTTCAGGGCCAGATAGTGGATAATGATAACCCGGTATCAGGGCCTGGTGGGGGACATATGAAATTTGCCGCCCTGCTGAAGGCTTTTGCACCCAAAGGCGAAATCATGGCCGGCGACGGAAAACTCTCCGTAAAGGACGCTGGGTCGCTTTTGATTATCCTGACCGCAGCAACGGATTATAACCGAGATTCCCTGAATTTTGACCGGCGTATCGATCCGGTAGCCCGGTGCGGACAGATACTCGAAAAAGCGCAGGACAGGACGTATGATCAATTAAGATCATCGCATGTAAAAGATCATCGTGAGCTGTTCAGCCGGGTGGATTTTGATATCTGCGGGCAGACTTCCGATACCATTCCGACAGATCTGAGACTGAAACAGATTGCTGATGGCGTAACGGACCTACACCTTACAGAGCTGTATTTTCAATACGGACGATACCTCCTCATGGGAAGCTCAAGAGCACCCGGCATTTTGCCCGCCAACCTGCAGGGCATATGGAATGAGCATCTCGACGCCCCCTGGAACAGTGATTTCCATACCAATATTAATCTCCAGATGAACTACTGGCCTGCCGATGTATGCAATCTGCAGGAAACCCTGGAGCCGCTTACCCGCTTTTTTGAAAAACTGACAAAACCGGGTGAACTCACCGCCAGGCAAATGTATGGTTGCGATGGATGGACCATGCATCATGTAACGGATCCATTCGGCCGTACCGGGCTGATGGATGGCATTCAGTGGGGCACATTTCCCATGGCCGGGGCATGGATGTCGCTCCATTTCTGGGATCACTATCTGTTTTCCAATGATACTTCATATCTCAGAAATGAGGCCTGGCCTATTATGAAGGGCTCGGCCCGGTTTGTACTCAGTTTCCTCATAAAGGACGGTAACGGACAATTGGTGACTGCCCCTTCCTATTCTCCTGAAAATACCTATTATCTGCCGGGAACCAAAATACCCATGCAACTAACCTATGGCTCATCCATTGATATTCAGATCGCGAGGGAACTGTTTGGATCCTGCATTATGGCAGCAGCCATCCTGGGAGAGAAAAACAGTTTTACTGACTCTTTGGCGGTTTCAATGAGCAAACTGCCGCCTGTGAAGATAGGAAAGAACGGAACCATTATGGAATGGATTGACGATTATGAAGAGGCTGAACCGGGGCACCGCCATATGTCACATTTATTCGGGCTTCATCCCGGCACGCAAATTACCCCTGAAAGTCCGGAATTGTTTAAAGCTGCCGCAAGAACTATTGAACACCGCCTTGCCCATGGTGGCGGTCACACAGGGTGGAGCCGCGCCTGGATCGTCAATTTCTACGCCCGCCTTAACGATCCGGAAAATTCATACAGGCATTTGCAGGCATTACTGGGAAGATCAACACTCCCCAATTTATTTGACAATCATCCCCCGTTTCAGATCGATGGCAATTTTGGTGGTACTGCCGGTATTGCTGAAATGCTTCTTCAGAGCCATGCTGGCTTCATCCAGGTTCTTCCGGCACTTCCTGCAGCCTGGAAAAATGGCCACGTAAGGGGACTGAGGGCCAGGGGCAATTTTGAAGTTGAGATCACCTGGAAAGAGGGCAGGTTGCAGAAACTGGTAATATCCGCATTAAGCAGCAAGTCCTGCAAGGTTAAATACCTGTCAAAAGAATTGGAATTTGAAGCAGAAAAGGGCCGAACCTATTCCTTTGGTCCTCAGCTGGAAAAGTTGCCTTAAATCGGGTTCGGGGCACCCGAACAATATCATTTATAACATAAAGAAATGAAATTTTCGACCATTCCATTTGCCGGGATTTTAGTTGTTCTTTCCGCATGCTCGGTTCGTCATAATGCACTCGTGGTCAGTGAAACAACCTGCAATTTCAAAACTGATCCATTGGGAATTGAAGGTTCACCCCGCTTTGGCTGGCATCTGGAATCCGGCCTGAGAAATCAAATGCAATCCGCCTACCAGATCATTGTCTGTGATAATGAACAAGACATCGAAGCACAACAAGGGAACGTCTGGAATTCTCAAAAAGTAAATTCTGACAGATCAGTTCTGGTACCTTACAGGGGTCCTGTTCTGAAGCCGGCAAATAGGTATTTCTGGAAGGTCAGGGTATGGAACCGGGAGGGGATGGTATCAGAATGGAGCCATACCGCCCGGTTTCTCACCGCGTTGTTTGCAGATGAGGACTGGAAGGGGGCCCGATGGATAGGCTATGCCGACCTGCCTGACAATGAAAGGGTGGTCCCGGGTGTGCACATGGGAGGGAATGAAATGGGAAACAAAGCCTTGAAACGTCCTGTCATCCCTCTTTTTAGAAAGGAGTTTGACCTGGAGGATGATATCATTGAGGCAACCCTGTATATTAGTGGCCTGGGACACTATGAAACAGGCATCAACGGCAAAAAAGCAGGTCATGGGTTCCTCACACCCGGCTGGACTAATTATGACAAAACGGTGCTTTACAATACTTACGATGTCGCAGGCCTGCTTAAAAAGGGAAAAAATGTCATTGGATCAATTGTCGGGAATGGTTTTTATAATATCAACCGCGAACGGTACCGAAAACTTTCCATAGCGTATGGATTCCCTAAATTGATTGTACTACTTAAAATCAGGCTAAAGAATGGCGATGAAAAAATTGTCACATCCGGAACTGACTGGAAAACAAGTATTTCACCGATTACCTATACAAGCATTTATGGGGGTGAGGATTACGATGCCCGAAAAGAGCAGCGGGGATGGGACAAACCAGGATTTAACGATAATGCCTGGAAGAACGCTGCCGCAGTAACCGCACCCGGCGGAAAGCTGATACCGGAAAATGACTATCCGGTCGCCATTTTGGATTCCTTTAAAGTCCAATCAGTGAGAGCCTTAAATGATGGATCCTATCTGTATGATTTTGGTCAGAATGCCTCGGGAATCGTTGAACTTGAAGTAAAGGGTAAAAAGGGAACGGAGATCCGTATCACACCTGCTGAACTTATCACAGGGGAGTTTGAGCCAAACCAGGAAGCCTCAGGTACTCCGTATTACTTTACTTATATCCTGAACGGCGAAGGAACGGAAAAATGGAGGCCGGGATTCACATACTATGGATTCAGGTATGCAAAGGTAACCGGAGCTGTTCCGGATACCTCCTCAGGAGATTTCGGAAAGGCCCGTCTTAAATCAATCAGGCTGTTGCATAACCGCAACGAGGCGCCGGTGATGGGGTCATTTATGTGTTCAAGTGAACTTCTTACCAAAACATTTAACCTGATCAACTGGGCAATTAAGAGCAATTTCCAGAGCGTGGTCACAGACTGCCCGCACCGTGAGAAACTGGGATGGCTTGAGCAAACCTATCTGATGGGAGGTTCCATCCATTTCAATTTTGATCTGTATCATTTATACTCAAAACAGGTGAATGACATGATGGAAGCCAGTACAAAGGAAGGACTAGTTCCGGATATTGCACCTGAATTCGTTGTCTTTGAGAGCGGATTCCGTGATTCGCCGGAGTGGGGAAGCGCAGCGGTGGTACTTCCATGGTTAATTTATAAATGGTACGGAGATTCTTCGGTCATGGAGAAAGCCTGGCCCATGATGATCAAATACGCCGGATACCTTAAAGGAAAATCGAAGGATCATATCCTGGATTTCGGACTGGGGGACTGGTTTGACCTGGGTCCTGACCAGCCCGGGCCGGCCCAGCTAACCCCCAAATCACTCACCGCTACAGCTATTTATTATTACGATTTGAAATTGCTGACAGAGATGGCCGGTATCCTGAAAAAACAAAATGACAGAAATCAAATCACGGTGTGGGCGGAGGAAGTAAAGAAGGCCTTCAACAACCGTTTTTTTAACCCGGAAACCGGTGTAATTGCCACCGGAAGTCAGACATCCATGTCCATGCCATGGTGTGTTGGACTGGTGGATACAATTTACCAGTCAAAGGTGATCAGGAATCTGGAGGATTCAATTCGTGCAAATGGTAAGGCGTTGACGGCAGGTGATATCGGATTTCATTTTCTGGTCGAGGCACTGATGAAAGGCGGAAAATCTGAACTCCTGTATGAAATGAATGAACGAAATGACGTGCCGGGTTATGGTTATCAGCTTGAAAAAGGCGCTACTGCGCTTACCGAATCCTGGCCGGCATTGGAAAATGTTTCAAACAATCATTTAATGCTGGGTCACCTGATGGAATGGTTCTATGCGGGACTGGGAGGCATAAGGCAGACGGACCGTTCGGCCGGATATAAGGAAATTGAGATAAGGCCTGCAATGCCGAAGGGTTTAACATGGGTAAAGGCAGGTTATGAATCTCCCTCCGGATTGATAAATTGCAACTGGGAAAGAAAAGGGGATGAGTTGATCATGGATATTGACATACCGGTAAATACCACGGCATTGGTTTATTTTCCCTGTTCCTTAAAATCTGCTATTACTGAAGGTGGAAAAGCTGTTGCCAACGAGGACGATTTTAAATTCATGGGACTTGAAGAAGGAAGTGTAATTTACAGGATCGGGTCAGGTAAATATAATTTTAAGATCCTGGAACAATAAATTAATTCATACTAGCGCCTTTTCCGGCTATGCGTCAACATAATTATTATATTTTCTTTTTAATCTGCGATTTAGGTCTTTTGCCTTGATTAGCACATTAGTATTTGATAACGCTCCTACAGAGCTCGGGTTCATTTGTCAATTTTTAACACAGGGCGATGCCCTGT
>Ga0209593_10000195_pt1 | contig 31777 bp, 27 predicted proteins | sample PPLLaktember2015_3_FD_187260 | JGI IMG/M metagenome (GOLD analysis project Ga0209593, IMG submission 187260) | Freshwater sediment microbial communities from Prairie Pothole Lake near Jamestown, North Dakota, USA - PPLs Lake P7 Core (6) Depth... | ecosystem: Environmental > Aquatic > Freshwater...
TCAGTGCATTTATACCATCTGCTTATATTGGTGCAGCTTACAACGAGGCCATCAGCCTCGGTTATCTATGGCATGAATTTGGCGACCTGAACCTGATAATCTGACCTTCCGGATACATTCAGTTTTTCCATGAGATGAGAGTCAAAATTATAACTTGATAATTTTAAGACATTGATTATCAAAAATCAAGGTATATATTCCGGATTGTAGTCGCCCTATATCAAGTTGATTGTCATTCACGATACAGTCTATAACCCGGATACCTAAAGAATTACAGATCTGTACCCGGGCGGGGAATCTCTTCATTCCTTCAATTGTTATCAATTGATTTGCTGGATTTGGGTATATCTTAATAGCTTCCGGAATAATACCATCATCCGTTCCCGTGGCAAGGAGGTTATATATAATAACCTTTCCCTGAGTAAGATGACCCGCCGTTTCTTTGGCAAAAATATAAAGCGAATTTTCATTTAATGTAAGAACGCCGATAGAAATCGTTCCCAAATCCATAATATTGGCAAAATCCGTACCATCAATTCCTATCTTAAAAACGCTGCCGGAAAGATCTGAGCCGCTACAACAGGAAGTACCATAGAGCCAGGAATCAGCCAATATTAGTGGTTCATTCGGGGATGCCCCAATATCATAGTTAAAATCAAATAGTTTCTCAAAGGATGAACCATCTTTCTTAATTCTAAAAAGGACACCCAAATTATTCATTCCTCCCTGAGAAGTAATTTCGTACAAATACTCACCGCCACTTATAAGAGACTGCCCCCATTGTCCGGCGTCGATGCCATCGGAAACATATAGTATTTTAAAATCGGTTCCATCGCTATGAATTGAAAACAATAAGTTGTTCCCTGCACTATCATTAGCCATTCCGAAAATTAACGAGTCTGAATAAACAAGTGAGCCAGGAGGTTGATTTACATGGCCTCCAAGATTATTTACATTTGTTCCTGAAAAGTCGAACAGCTTTGTAAATCCGGTCCCATCCGGATTCATGCTAAAAATTACTCCCCTTTTTTCAGCTCCGCCATGTTCTGTCATTCCATAGATTTTAGCATCAGATATACAAAGTGTTCCTGAAGGGTAGCCTCCATTAATTCCATCAAAGTCAAGTAGTTTCTTGTATTCGTTCCCATCAGGTGTAAACTTAAATACTACTCCCATGTTGTTACTGCCCCCGCTGAATGTCATTCCATAAAGTGATTTATTGTAAATGACCAAAGACCCGGAAGGATATGTCCCATTATCGTCCGTAAAATTATAGACAACCTGGTAATCAGAGCCATCGTAGTTCACAGAAAAGATAGTTCCTTTGTTATAGGTTCCTCCTCCATTGGTAATGCCAAAATATTTGGATGAACTTACCACCAGGGCTCCCTGCGGGTCATATCCGTCATTGGTTGCTGTAAATTCCTTAATTCTACTGAATCCGCTACCATCCATATTGACGCTGAAGACAACACCATAGTTGTAGGATCCTCCGTGAACATAGCCATAAAGCACAGATCCGTAAGATGCTAATGTGCTAACATAGGGAAGTCCTCCTTTGTTCTTGTCTAATCTGATCAGTGTATTAAAAGTTGCTCCTGTTGTATCTATGCTGAAAACTGTACCGCTTCCTGTCATTCCATAAAGATATGATTCATATTGCACCAAGCCATACGGGTCAAAACGCTCCGGTTCTTCAAAATTTCGTAATACCTCAAAACCGGTTCCATCCGTATTAATCTTATAAAGTTCGCCAATAGAGTATTCAAGCGAAAAAGTAGTTCCATACAATGATTTATTAATGAGAACCAATCCACTTGCCAATTGACCTCCATAGTACCTTTCAAATTCATGAAGAATGGTAAAATCTGTTCCGTCAATACTGACTTTATAAATGATACCGTTATAACCGTTTTCTTCTCTGAAAGTGGTGCCAAAAATCGTAAATCCGTCTGTTACTAACCGACCGGACCATACTCCGCCTTCTGTATTGCTGAAACTGTGAAGAATTCGATATTCACTTCCATCTATATCGATTTTAAATATAAATCCATTGCCATAAATACCTCCGTTCCTTGATACCCCATATAATGCTTGATCAAAAATTATTAATGACTGCGGACCATAACCATCACTAAAATCATGTAGTTTTTGATAATCAGAGCCATCCGTATTTATTTTATAAATTGTACCCGAATTATACTCACCGCCCTCAAAAGTGACTCCATAAAGAGAATTGCCCGAGATGACTAATGATCCTGACGGATAGGCCCCGGAATAATCACCCCTGAAGTTTAACAGGATTTCATATCCGGAATTATCTGTTTTTATTTTATAAATATATCCGTCACCATACTCCCCTCCATCATGCTTCGTTCCATATAAGAATTCACCATCTGTAATAACTCCGTTAAAAAAAAATGTCTGGTTTCTTTCACTGATAAAATCATGCAATACAGTTGTTTGGGAGTTTACAGGACGCAAAATGCCCAGCAACATTGCCGATAAAACAACAATAATTGGTTTCATAGCAGGGAGTTTTGGAAGGTAATTATGAGAGGTCAGTTTGCCTAAATTTAAGTAAAATCCGTTTAATGAACTTTCTTGAAACCGGAATTTTGACCAAGTGGACAATATAGAATATAAAACCCTAATTCCCGATGGTTATCAACTGAATTTTAACGATTTCCGATTGTGTTCCAAGGCGGATGGGTGCACCCCAGAGACCTATGCCCGATGAAACATAGAAATGGGTATTCCCGGTTTTCCGGTACCCATAGCCCAGGTCATAAATCCTGGAAACGATACGGTTAAAGGGGAATATCTGGCCATTGTGCGTATGCCCAGACAGGTGAAGGTCGATATGGTTTGCGACTGATTCTTCCATGCTGTGAGGCTGGTGATCAAGTACTATTTTGGGGAGGTTTGTATTCAAATCATTCATCAGCGTTTCCAGTGACTTTCGGTTCCTGTTGGTCAGGTCATCTCTTCCGATCAGGGCAAACCGGTTGTCAATTATGACCGTAGTATCACGCAAGATCTGAATGCCATTATGCCTGAGATAATTCAGGGCCCGGTCTATCCCAGTATAATAGTCATGGTTGCCGGGTATGGCATAAACACCGAAGCGGGCATGAAGTCTGCCAAGTTCCTTACCCATTTCCTGTGATTCAACCGCCCTGTAACTGTGGTCAAAAACATCCCCTGCCAGGAATATGATATCGGGATTTTGCCTGTTTATCAGCTCTACCCATTTAATAAGCCGGCCTTTTCGTACAACATTTCCCAGATGCAGATCACTTGCTATAACAGCGGTCAATTGACCTGAAAGGTTTGAGCCATTACTTGTGGAAAGATCCAGCTCAACGGTCGTGGGATGGGAAAAACGATTGAAACCGATGAGTGAGATTGTGACCAGAAACAATATTACCGCGGCGAAATAACCCAGTTTGGCATTCGGATAATTCCGGATCACCCATTCCGGGAAAATGTGAAAAAAGTGATTCGTGATGCGCAACAAGTCTCCAAATAATACAGCGGCCAGGATATATGTGAAAAGGATCATCCAATAACCTCCAACCTGCTCAAAAACAAAGGAAAGACCAAGCGGCAGCCTTTCTCCGATAAAAATCGCGATGAAAATTGAGAGGGAAGCAATAAGGAAAACAATTGTATAGATAGCATGAACAACCCTTCTGTCCGGCATTGCCTGCCATCCCCTGATATACAAATAAAAGTTCAGTGCAAGGAACAGGACGAGGAAAGATAAAAATCGCGTAAGATTCATATTAACGGTTTAGTTCAGATTTATTACCTGTCGGTGACAAAATGCAAATCTAATTATTTTGAGAAATGACAACGGCCTTTCCGATGAATTCATTTGCAACAAGACAGTCAACCAGGAACCTTGCGACCGTTTTGCGGCTTATGGTGAACGATTCCTTGACATCGCCTTCCACAATGATGACTTTGCCTTCATCTCCTTCTGTCATGGTAACCGGGCGAACAATGGTCCATTCGGCCTTTGATTGTACGAGTTCCTGTTCCTGGCCATTATGATCATTATAGGTTATAGCCAGACTCGTTTCCCTTATGATCTTTTGAATAGATCCGGGCATTTTGCCGAATGAATCACCGGCACCTGCTCCGGTTTGGACGACAATTCGGCGGATTCCATTCTCATTCATAACATTCAGCATATTTTTTATGCTGTCTGTCATCAATGTGGAGGGGCTTTTGCGATCCTTTCCCCCTGTACCGCCGGCAGTTAAATGACCCAGTGTGCTGATCACGGCATTATAGCCGGTGGCAGCCCTCAGATCATTTTTTATAAGAGGGCTTCCTTTTATTATTGTAAGACGGCCCGGGACAGGGCTTACCTTTCCGGGATCACGTGCAAGGATTGTAATATGATACCCTTTTAGCAGGGCGTACCTCAACACTTCCGTGCCCGTTTTGCCGGTACCCCCAAGGAGTAGAATTCCTTCCATGACATTCCATCATATTTAGAAGGCAAAGTTAGTGAAAAGATTCTGAACCGGCCTTCAGTCTGGTAAGGCACATCAACAATCCGGCGGATATGATGTAGGAAATGTCCTTACATTCTTCCGTTTGATTTCAGGGATTCCTGGCGGGCCTTTGTAAACGCTTTGACGGAACGTGATATATCATCCGGAGTGGTTGCCCATGAACAGACACTTATGCGGATTACTTTCCGGTTGTCCCATTGCTCAGTGCCACACCAGCATTCCCCCGATCTCTGGATCAATTCCAGGGTCCTGCCGGTGATATCCTAGTCAAAAGCATAATCTTTAACCTGGCTAAAGATTTTTTTCTCTGCCATCTCGTGAAACATTTTCTCACGGATACCATTTATGGAACGATTCGTTTTTATCATAACCCGGAATTTTATAAACCTATAACATGCACGGGGCTGGTTTGCAGAGCAATACACTTGCAAGGAATCAGATAAGTGCCCTCATTTTGTTACCTTTTGCTTCATGTGTTACTTCTGCCAATCCCAGGGCTTCCATCAGGGGAGGGATATACATCCCGAACCGTCCCCGCAGTCCTTTCTTAAGTCCGTACCAGCCGCCAACCGGGTTTATATCCGATCGTCCCCAGGCCTCAACCGTACCAGCCTTTGCAGGTTTTTGTTCATCGGCGCTCCCAAGCTCCATCCATTCACTGTGCCTTTTAAGCATTGCATACAGGTCTGCGATACACCTGTAATCATAAAGCAATGTGGTTTTTCCAACGGTACAAACCAGGACTTCCCTGCCATCCTTCAAATCCTTATACATTTCATATTCAGAAGTCAGCGACGGTGTTTTAAGTTTCCATGGATTTTCTTTGGTTCCTTTTTCCATAATAGCTTTGGTTTTCGGAATATTCTTATCGGATTAATAATGTGAGTAAAACCGGAATCCATATTTATTCAATGGGTACCAGCCGAAGTATTTTTCCGGGCGTTTCAATAGCCACATAGATAAACCCGTCCGGACTTACAACAACGTTCCGGACCCGTCCGATGCCATCCAGCAATTTTTCACGGTGAACGACCGAATGGTCTTTGATTACGATCCTTTCGAGGTATTCAAAACTCAGGGAACCCACCAGAATATTGTTTTGCCAGTTTTTATAGCGGTTACCCGTAACAAAGGTCATACCACACGGGCCAATGGAAGGGATCCAATAGAATACAGGCTGTTCCAGGCCCTCCTTTTCCGTAAGCTCCGTTAAAATAGTACCGTCATAATTAATACCATAGGAGATTACCGGCCATCCGTAATTCAGTCCGGGCTGAATTAAATTGAGCTCATCTCCCCCACGGGGACCATGTTCTGTTTCCCAGAGCTCTCCTGTAACAGGGTGAAAGCAGTTTCCCTGTGGGTTCCGGTGTCCGTAACTGTAGATCGAAGGTATGGCTCCCGGTGTGTTTACAAAAGGATTATCAGCGGGTATTGAACCATCATCATTGATCCGGTGTATTTTCCCATTTGGGTTATCAAGTTTCTGCGGAAAATCAAAATGCTGCCCCCGGTCGCCATTCCCGAAAAACAAGTGCCCTTTTTGGTCAAACGCGAGTTTGATTCCGAAATGGTAGCTCCTGTCAGTATTTGGTACACCCCTGTATATGGTCTGCTGGTCGACCAGCCGGTTACCCTGGAGTTTTGCCCTTATGATGGCTGTATTACCTCTTGGTTTGTTCCCTTTTGTATCCAGTGCTGAATAGGAAATATAAATCCAGCCATTTTTTTCATAATCAGGATGCAGGCAGAGGTCGAGCAACCCTCCCTGTCCGATTGCCATTACGGGCATTACCCCGTCAATAGGCGCAGAAAGCTTTCCCTTTGAAAACCTGTGCAGGGTTCCGGCCCGTTCCGAGATCAGTAAGTCTCCGTTGGGAAGAAATACCAGTCCCCATGGAACATTAAGCCCTGACACAACCGTATCAACGATAAACCGCTGGCTTTCGGATACCATAATTCCACCGGGGGTGACAGCGGGCTTCAATTTGCTTTTATCCGCAGGAATACCCTTTTGCACATATGCAGCCAGGGCTTCAATTTCCTCATCGGTAAAAGCCTTCTGAAAAGAGGGCATTCCGATATCCTCAATTCCGAATTTTATACTTTTAAAGGCACTGGCTGTTCCTTCTTCTTCCATCCATTTCTTAGCGGCGAATTTTTCAAGGTTATCGCCATGACATCCGGCACAGTAATTCTGATAATTCGTGGCGGCAGAGCGGGGATCAGGGTCTCCGGGCAACAATAACGAATGATATAAACTCCTGTTAACTACAAAACCGGTGGTTAACAAAATGAAGATGGATGCGATTAAAACCAGTGTCACTTTCATATTGGATGTATTTATATTTATCAGGCAGGTGTTTCTGCCTGAATTATATAACATACGGATTTCCCTATTGTTGATATCCGGCAGTTTTTTAAAATATGGTTTATATCTTAATTGTGGGGGATAAAGTCAGATATGATCTTATTTATCAACCAGACCTTGTATTCACCTTTCAACTTATCATTCCGGATTGAATAATTCAGAAACAGAATACGGGGAGGGTAAGGATCCCCAGATGCGGTATTTCATTTATTGAGTTTGTTTTGCACCTTCGACAATAATGTTGAACTTGCTGAATTCATCCGGATGGATGATTTTGCCTTTATAACGAAGAACGGATATCTGAGGGTTAACCCCTGTAAATATTTTTGCACCGGTCAGTTCCCCTTCTTTCCATTCCAGGTCCAATGTATATCCACCTCTTGCTTTTACCCCAATTAACCTGCCGGTTTTAAATTCATCGGGCAGGGCAGGCAGAAGATGAATTTCACCGGTATGAGACTGCACAATCATTTCTGTTATGCAGCCTGGAACTGAGGCTGATGCATCAAGCTGGAAATGACAATTTAACGAATCCTCCATGAACAGATCCTTTCGTTCCCAATGGTAATCAGCATGCTGAAATGTAAGCACATTTTCAAATCCCTGTTCTGTCAACAGTTCCGTTAAGATCCGGTTGGCACGGTTTCCATCCCACAACCTCGTCCAGCACCACATGCGGTGTGCACGTGCCCAATTTCCGCCGGATGCCAGTTCCTGTTCCGGGAAGCGGCCGTCCCCCCTCATATTCAAAGATACTTCTGCAGCCCTGGCCAGATCTGGTGTCGAAACCGGATTAATCTGATTTCCGGGGCAAACAGCATACAAATGTGCGATGTGCCTGTGATGGCAATCCATGTTGTCTATATCATCGTACCATTCCTGCAATTGTCCGAGTTTTCCGATCTTCAGGGGCATAAGATTCCCCCTGACAATGAGCAGGGAATCGGCAAATTCACTCTCACCCAATATTCTTGCCGCAGAAGCAGTATTTGTAAAAAGATCCCATAGCATTTCAATATCCTGAAAAACACCGGTCAGACTGTAGCAATACCTGTCACTTATTGAATCATGAAATGCCGGATTTAAGCCTGACTCTGTCATTAAGGCGCCATGCTCTGCTGAAACCGTAGGTGAAGTGATCAGGTAGTTCATGAACGGGATCAGGTTTTCAAGCCAGAACACTGATGCCTCCTTTAACAAGGGATAAGCCTGCTCTTTCAGATAACTTTTGTTTTGTGTAAATGCAAACTGATCCCATACATGCTGACAATGCCAGGCGGCACCCATCGGAAACATTCCCCACGGATGATTACCGATTGGTGCAGCATGTCCCCATATATTTCCGGTGGTATGACTTACCCAACCCTTGCTGCCATATATCCGCCTGGCAATTTCATGACCTGAAACCGCCAGGTTTTCAATCCAGTCAATATAGGGCTGTTGGCACTCGGAAAGATCTGTCGGACCACACGACCAATATATTTCCTGAAGGTTGATGTTGCTCTGATAATTTCCGGCCCAGGGCGCAGCCCTGAATGTGTTCCAAACACCCTGAAGATTGGCGGGTAATGCATTTGACCGTGATGAGCTGATGATCATGTATCGACCCAGGTTAAAGGCAAGTTCTTTATAGCCCGGGTCTGAAACCCCTGATTTCAATATTTCAAACCGCTCGTTGGTCGGCCTCTTCTCCGCTTCAGGATTGCCATGAAGCGATAATGAAACCCTGTCATATAAAGACTTGTAATCAGTAAGGTGCTGCTTCTTTATTTCCTCATATCCATTTTTAAGTCCGGATTTCATAATTCTATCTGCCGTGATGCCTGGATCTTCACCCAGATAGTCGGGATAACTCATCCGGTAATTGGTGGCAATGGTAAGGTATAGCTCAACCCCGTCAGCTCTCCTCAGAACCATTTGGTTATTTGTGCAATGTAAAGTGCCTCCTTTTTTCCTGACATGGATCAGGACCTGAAACGGCCTGTGGTTTCCATCGATGAATCCCTTTACCCTGTAGGTTGAATCCGTAAGTTCGAAAATTGAAGAATCCTGGATAATGTCAATATTCATGTCAAATGAGATTTGGCCCGGCTTATCGGCCGTAAAATTCATAACGAGCAACCTGTGAGGATAGGAACAGAAATATTCTCTTCTGAATTCTGTATTTTGAATTGTATATTGAACGGTGCCCAGAGAATTTGGCAGATCCAATGATCTCATATACTTTTCGGGCTTCGATTCCGGATTCATGAATTTGATTTTCAGGTTTCCGATGGATGTAAAATTGCCGAACAATTCCGAAGAGCCGAAAAAATTATGGGAAACCAGGCTGTCTGCCAATTGGCACTTGCCCTCAGTTACCGCTTTCCTGATGTCCGGAAGGGTAAAGTATGCCTTTGGATTTACACCGGCTTTTTGCCAATCACCCCGGGCGGGCGACCCTGTCCACATGCTCTTTTCCGAAAGAGCAAACACCTCCTCACCAATTTCCCCGAAAAAGGAAGCGCCAAAATAACCGTTACCAAGATGCAGCGCCTGGCTGTTCCAATATCGGGCCGGATAGGTATACCACAATTTGCTGTTACCAGGAATAGGGGTTCGTTCAGGGACTTGCGATCTTACCGGAAAACTATGAATCGCTAAAATGAAAAATAAGAACCTGAATTTTATAAAATTGGTTTTCATAAAAGCCTCCTTATGAATTTGAAAAGAAACTCTACCCAATTTAAGAAATTTATAATTCTATGCGACAGAATTATGGATCCGGTGAATAATAATCTTCTCTTGAACTAAAGTTCACAGCACATGACATTCCGTCTAGTACCCGCTTTTTTTATGAATTTAAATCCATTTCTTTCAAAGGTCTGTACGTATCCCATGAACCTGTAACTTGGAGAATCCTTCTCAACGGGGTATGCCTCCAGATACTTTGCCCCATTTCTTTTTGCATATTTTTTTGCAGACCCGATAAATATTTCAACGAGACCCCTGTTTCTGTATTCTTTCCGGATAAAGAAGCAAACTATGGACCATACATCTTTTAAGGCTTCATTTCCTCCAAGTCTCTGATATGATTCTCTTGGAGCGACAGAGCACCAACCGATCGGCTCATTGTGGCTGTATGCCAGAAGTCCGATAGGAATATTGCCGGATACCCGCTGATGGATGTATTTTTTTCTGCTGGCCGGATTGTTTTGTTTTAGTTCTTCCTTTGTTGTTCTCCATGCCATGCACCAGCAATAATTGGGACCTCCTTTATTCTGAAAGAGCGTTTCAAAATCAATCCAGTTCGTTTTATCAACCGGTCGTACATTTATATCACTTGATTTCACCATATCTAATTCCGGCTCACCCGGCGATTGGAAGTATTCACCTTATATAACCCAAATACCGGAACATTGGTTTAGAGACAGTAAAATTATTGATATAGTCCCCGTCTGTCACACAAATCAGTAACTTTGAATCTGATAAAGGATGGTATTGCCTGTAAATCAAATAAATAATTCCCAATGAAGAATAAGCAGGTTGTCGTGGTGGCTGATTCGGCGTATAACAAAGCAACAGCGTTCTTTGATTCCGTGGAGGATTTTCACCTGATCGTAGCGCCGGAGGAGGAAAATGTATTGGCGGAAATTGTTTCAAGGGAAAATGCATTCGGCGTCATTTTGGGAACATACAGGTATACAGGGCTGTTGTATGAGAAAATGAAAAGCGGGGGTGTACTTGCGAGATTTGGTGTGGGTTGCGACGGGCTTGACTTCAATAAAGCGAAGGAGAAAAATCAGATCATTACAAATACCCCGGGGGTATTGGACCAGACGGTCGCTGAATTCACCGTTTTTCTGGCGGCAGAGGTCCTCAGAAAAATCGGACATGTTGACCGGCTTATGAAGCAGGAGAAATGGAATACTCACCTTGGAAACGATCTGAATGGAAAAACGTGGCTGATCCTTGGCCTGGGAAATATTGGCAAAAAACTCGCGGGCATACTCAACTTTGGCTTTGGCGCAAGGGTATTGGCGCTGTCCAGAAGAAAATATGAGAATGAGGACTTGCTCAAAAACCCGGGTGTGGCGGAGGTGTATACAGATTTCCACCAAGCGGTTTCCCGGGCTGATATCATATCTTTACATTTACCAGCAAATTCAGATACGTGGCATTTCCTCGACAGGTCCAGGCTGAAACAAATCAACCGGCATGCCATACTCATTAATACTGCCCGGGGCAGCCTCATTGACGAGGAAGCCCTGTATGACACACTGTATGAAGGCAAAATTTCGGGAGCAGGATTGGATGTATTTGAATCGGAGCCCTATACGCCCAAAAGCGAAACTAAGGATCTGCGGAAACTTCACAATGTTGTATTATCTCCCCACCTGGCCAGCAGTACTGTGGAATGCTGCAACAGAATGGCCGCCAGTGTCATGTCGGGTTTGAGATTTGCAGCCAATGGTGAATTTAACCGGATGAACCGGGCTGACCTGCTCTGAACCAGGCCTGTCACCACCGCGCATCCGGGACCATCCTCATTGTATTCCTGGCGGATTCAGCTCCTTTTCAAAGCAGAGACTGTTTTCCATACCGGCATACTGACCGTAATTCGGGATCTGTAAATAACCGTTTTTTTTGTACAGTCCAATAGCTTCAGGCTGTCTTTTACCTGTTTCCAGAATGCATTTGCCAAAAGACAATTCCTGGGCCCAGGTTTCCAATTCTGAAAGAATTCCTGAGGCGACTCCTTTTTTTCTGTATTCAGGGAGAACAAACATTCGCTTTACCTCTATTGTCCCCGGTCCGAATTCCTTTATAGCACCGCAACCTACCGGTTTGTTATTTTCAAAGGCAAGTACAACGTGCCTGATCCTGTCGATTTTGTTGAATTGTGAATAATATGCATGCTCTTTTCCGTCCTTTTCAGCAAGATCTGCATCCAGCAATTTTACCAGATTAATAAAACCAGGATTACCAGAATCGGTTCTTATAATTTTTAACATTTCAAGTTCCAAGATATTTTAATATTCAGGTTATTAATCGATAAGGACTAAACTTTGGTTAATTGAAAAGGGGCATCTCTGGTGAGATTTTCAAATTAATCAGGGAATATTCCGGTGCGCTGCACCTTCGGGATTCCTGGGTGCTATCTTTTCTACACATATTGGGGTGCGCTGCACCTACAAATATCAGGGTGCGCTGCACCTCCGGGAATTTCATTTGAAGAATCTTTCACGAGCGGCAGAGCCGCCTTGATATTTGTAGCGGCAGAGCCGCCTGATATTTGTAGCAATTAATTTGTAAAGGAAACCAAAGGCGCAGAGCACCGCTATATTTATTCCCATTTATAAATATCATTAAAAAATTCAAAAAGTATTCCGGCTCATATTTAACATTATTCTCTTCCGCCATTTCCAGGTATTCTTCTTCAAATTTATTTATATTCCCAAACATGCAAGTTGGCTAAATAATGACCGAATTAGAAATAAACATGATGCAAAAGGAATGTCTCACTTCATTTACCGAATTGTCAAAAGCGACAGAGCCGTCGCCCTTTGTCCGGACACTCCAGCCTAAAACCCTGCTCCATATATCAGTCAGGTTTTGTTAATAACGAAGAAATTGTCATTATTGCGTGAATTCACGAACCTTGGCGGCCAGTTGCCCGAAAGAAAACCGATCGCTGTTATCTTTTCCGATATAACGGAAAACCTCCTTCCCTTCAGGGCCAATCAGAATCAGTGCAGGATAATGCACTATCTGATTATGAAAAGCATATCCACCGGGAATGTTAAACTGATCTGCCAGTTTGGCTTCCGGGTCGCGGAAGATTGGAAATGCAGCCAAATCTTCAGCCGGTAAATTCTTCGACCAGGCTTCTATCTCCTTTTCCGTATCGGGTTTAATAAAAACCTGCACGACATTTGGTAAAGTTTCAGCCTTTTCAAAATATTCCTGCGTATGGCGAAGACAGTGGGGGCATTCAGTCTTTAGCAGAAAATGGAGCGCAACGAATTTTCCTTTTGCATGGCTGAGGATAAACTGGCTGTTGCCGGTGACGGAATTAAGCCTGAAATCATCCGGATTCCCGGCAGTGACAATCTCAGGAGCCGACAGAACCAATATTGTTATCAGGAAATTTCTTATTTTATTTGGTTTCATGGCAAGGCTATTCAATCGAAAATGGTTGATAAATTGTTGTCATTGTAAGAACAACAGCATCTTTAAGTGGTTCAGTACCGGATTAATTATTATCACAATTGGTGGTATCAATATTGCGGGACACTATGGACGTTGGCAGAATTTGACCTTATGGTATAAAGTGTTATTAATTAACTATTTTTCCACATTCCAATAATATTTCAATGAAAATACTTTTTCAAACAGTATCTTTATTTTTACTATTTTAGATAAAAAGCTGAACCATGTATCCATCCCGACGGTCATTTATCCAAAAAGCCGTGCTGACCACAACCGCGGCCGGACTGGGACTTTCATTTTCAGGTGCGCATTATGCGGGTGCCAATTCCGTAATGAAAATAATTCCCGGAAACAGGATCGGGGTTTCGACCTATTCATTCTGGCAATTTAACGGCCCGAAGGAAAATTCCCCGATTGAAGATTGCATAGAAAAATCGGCCAGGATGGGTTTTGACGGAATCGAATTTCTCCTGATGCAAATGCAATCGGAAGATAACGATTACCTTCAGAAGCTGAAACGCCAGGCATTCCATGCAGGGCTTGATATTATGGGATTTTCAACCCACCAGGGATTTGTATATCCCGACAAACAAATGAGGGACCAGGAAATTGCCAAGACCATCAGGCAGATCGAACTGGCTTATAAGCTTGGTATTCCGACAATGAGGCTTAACACGGGGCGATGGAACACAACAAAATCGTTTGACGACCTGATGGCCAATAAAGGAATTGAGCCCATCCTGGAGGGATATACAATCGATCAGGGATTTGAATGGGTGATCGACTCCATAGGGCAATGCATTTCCAGGGCACAGGAATGCGGTGTGGTTTTGGGTCTTGAGAACCACTGGGGCCTCGGGAGAACCGCCGAAGGTGTATTGCGAATCGTAAATGCAATAAATTCGCCCTGGCTGCAGATCACCTCCGACACAGGCAACTTCCTGGAGAATCAATATGCACAGCTGGAAATGCTGGCTCCGAAAACATTTCTGATCCAGGCTAAAACCTATTTCGGCGGCGGAAAATGGTACACACTTGATATTGATTACAAACGCGTGGCGGCCATATTCAGAAAAACAGGTTACAGGGGATATATCTCGGTTGAGTTCGAAGGCAAGGAGGACCCCCTGACAGCTGTTCCCAAGAGTCTTGAATTGATAAGGGAAGCCTTTACCTGGAAGGAATAGAGCCTATAATTCCAAAAAAACAACGGGTTCTTCCGGTAACCTGAACCAGTTATGTTAATTTTGCAGCCCTATGGAACAGTTTCTGAAAGAACTTAACCCTGCCCAGCATGAAGCGGTGATCAATACATCCGGACCAGCCCTGATCATAGCTGGAGCCGGTTCCGGCAAAACACGTGTTCTGACCTGCAGGGTCGCCCATCTGATCAGGGAAGGGGTAAGACCTGGCGAGATCCTTTGCCTTACGTTCACAAACAAGGCAGCCCGGGAAATGAAGGAGCGCATATCCCATGTTGTGGGAGAAGAGCTATCCAGGTATGTATGGATGGGCACCTTTCACAGTATTTTTGCGCGTATCCTCCGAACAGAATCTGAATTTCTCGGATATCCTTCATCCTATACCATTTATGATACAATCGACTCAAAGAGCCTGGTCAAATCAATTATCCATGAAATGGACCTGGATGACCAGCGTTACAAGCCTGGTGAAGTGCTGGGCAGGATTTCGTGGGCAAAGAACAATCTGATTACGCCGCAGGCATATAAAAACCAGTCGCAGATCACCACCCATGATAACATCACCCGGCGTCCGCAATTGGGTGAAATTTACCAGTCATACTGTATCAGGTGTAAAAAATCAGGTGCAATGGATTTCGACGACCTGTTGCTTAATACGAATATTCTGTTCCGGGACTTTCCGCAAATTCTTGCAAAATACCAGGATCGTTTCCGGTACATCCTGGTGGATGAATACCAGGATACCAACCATTCACAATACCTTATTGTAAACAAGCTTGCGGCCAGGCACCATAATGTATGCGTTGTGGGTGATGATGCCCAGAGTATTTATTCTTTTCGCGGAGCCCGGATCGAGAACATCCTGAGCTTCCAGAGTGACTATCCTGATCACAAACTTTTCAAGCTGGAACAGAATTACAGGTCAACCAAAACTATTGTTGATGCAGCAAACAGCCTTATTGCAAAAAATGTGGGCCAGATCAGAAAAACGGTATGGTCCGACAATGAAACAGGGAAAAAGATCAGGATTGTAAGTTGCATAACCGATATGGAAGAAGGATTTTTTGTGTCAAACAGCATTCTTGACTCCTCTCTCTCCGACCGGGAGCAGTTCAGCGATTATGCCATCCTTTACAGGACCAATGCTCAGTCCAGAATTTTTGAAGAGGCACTCCGTAAACGGAATATTCCATACCGGGTTTACGGGGGCATTTCGTTTTACCAGCGTAAAGAGATCAAGGATATGCTGGCATATCTCCGCTTGTCCGTGAACCGTAATGATGATGAATCCCTTAAGCGTGTCATCAATTACCCGGCAAGGGGTATCGGTGAAGTGACCCTTGAAAAGCTCGGGGAATTATCATCCCAAAAGGGGATCAGCCTTATGCAGGCAATCGACGAAGCCGCCGGTGCAGAAACAGGCATTAACAGGGGAACCATGGTCAAACTGCAGAATTTTGCTCAGCTCATAGGGGGTTTCTCTTCAAAAATTACCGAACTGAATGCTTTTGAAGCAGTTCAGCATATATCCGTTGCATCCGGTGTGCGCAAGGACCTTTACAACGGCAACACGCCCGAGGAACGCAGCCGGTATGAAAACCTTGAAGAGCTGCTTAACGGAATAAAGGAATTTACGGAATCTGCCATTAACGAAAACCGAACGGCAACGCTGACAGATTACCTGGAAAACGTATCCCTGTTAACGGACCTTGACAATGACAAACCCGAAGACCGGAATAAGGTTACCATAATGACAATGCACTCTGCCAAAGGACTTGAGTTCAATAATGTATATATTGTCGGCCTGGAAGAAGAGCTTTTCCCGTCTAAAATGTCATTCGAATCCCCTGAAGAAATGGAGGAAGAGCGTCGGCTTTTTTATGTAGCGATCACGAGGGCCAGGAAACAGGTCTATATCAGCTCGGCCCAGAACCGTTACCGTTGGGGTGTTCCTTCTGCATGCCAGCCCAGTCGTTTTCTTCGGGATATTGATTCTCAATTCCTTGACGTACCGGACGAAGCTGCAGGAAGAAGGAAAGAAAAAAATTACGACCGTGATGACCCCTGGGATTATGATTATTCCGGAAAATCAAGATTCGGAAATGTATCATCTTACAGGACCCATCATGAAACGGCCGGATCAAAAACTGTTCCCGGCAAACCAGCCTTTGCCGTTTCAAAAAAGCCGCTGCCCGCCAGGAACAATTCCGGAGAGGCTTTTAAGCCTGACAATCCCGATATGGTACAACCCGGCATGAAGGTCGAACATAACATATTCGGTATGGGGAAGGTGTTGCAGATCGAAGGGATCGCTCCAAACCGGAAAGCTACCGTCTTCTTCCAGGAACAGGGCGAAGAAAAGCAATTGCTGCTTAAGTTTGCCAAACTGAGGATAGTAACAAGTAACGAGTGACTTGTGACACGTGACAACATGACCCCCAGACAATCAGACTTGCAGGACAAACAGACTTGCAAGACATTAAATTTAAACTAAATAATACCATATTTTTTGAACTAGCGATTTTTTTCCCTTAGCTTTGTCAAAAATAAAGTTATGGAATATGATTATAACACCAGCCGGTCCAGGCTGATATTGCCCGAATACGGACGGAATATCCAGAAAATGGTAGAGCATATTCTGACCATTCCTGACCGCGAGGAAAGGAACCAACTGGCCCAGGCTGTTATCATTATCATGGGGAACATGAATCCCCACCTGCGTGATATAAACGATTTCAAGCATAAACTGTGGGATCACCTGGCGATCATGTCCGATTTCAGGCTTGATATAGATTATCCCTACGAAATACCACGGCCGGAGGAATTTACAGAAAAGCCCCGGCGTGTCAGTTATAACTCCAAAGATATCAAATTCAGGCATTACGGACATATCGTTGAAAGCCTGATCGAAGAAGCCGTTAAACTTCCGGATGGCGACGATAAGGACACCCTTATCAAGCTGATCGCCAACCATATGAAAAAATCATACCTGGCCTGGAACCGCGATTCTGTGACCGATGAGATCATATTTAATAATCTTTACGAGCTTTCAGGAAAGCGGCTTGTTGTAAAGGAAGGACTGAAACTCAGTGACCAGAAGGATTTCCAGAAAGGAAAACAGCAGCAGCAACAGAGAAAACGGATGCAGATACAGCAACGTAAAAAGACAATGTAATTCTTCCCGGCATATCCATGACTTCCTTTAGCGTTAAAGGCGGCAGGCAGCTCCGGGGCGAGATTGTTCCGCAGGGAGCCAAAAATGAAGCCCTGCAGGTGCTATGCGCCACCCTGCTTACATCAGAAAAGGTCACGATCCATAATATTCCGGATATCCTCGATGTAAATAATCTCATTAATCTTATCAGTTCGCTCGGTGTGGAGGTAAACAGGCTGTCCGGGCATTCCTATAGTTTCGCAGCACGAGACGTCAATATTGATTTCCTGCTGAGTGATGATCTGAAGAAACGCAGCGGCAGCCTGCGCGGATCACTTATGATCATTGGTCCTTTGCTGGCCCGTTTTGGTAAAAGTTATTTTCCGCGTCCGGGGGGAGATAAAATAGGTCGACGCAGGATGGATACCCATATAAACGGGCTGGTGAGCCTGGGCGCCACATTCGATTATGAATATACCGAAGAGTTTTACAAACTTCATGCTGACAAGCTTACAGGCTGCAATCTTCTGCTCGAGGAAGCTTCTGTGACGGGAACAGCCAATATTCTTATGGCCTCTTCACTTGCAAGGGGCAAAACCACCATCTATCATGCAGCATGTGAACCTTATGTTCAACAACTCTGCCACATGCTTAACAGGATGGGGGCAAAAATATCCGGCATTGGTTCCAACCTTATTACAATTGAAGGAGTAGACCACCTCCACGGTTGTGAACATACCTTGCTGCCCGATATGATCGAAGTGGGTTCTTTTATAGGGCTGGCTGCCATGACGCGCTCTTCTATTACCATTAAAAATGTGTCCTGGGAAAACCTCGGAATAATTCCCACGGTTTTCCGGCGTCTCGGCATAGAGTTGAACCGCCAGGGGGATGATATTTATATACCCGGGCATGAACACTACCAGGTGGAGACATTCATCGACGGCTCCATACTGACTGTTGATGATGCCCCCTGGCCAGGTTTCACGCCTGACCTGATAAGTATTGTCCTGGTTGTTGCAACCCAGGCACAGGGAAGCGTTCTGATCCACCAGAAGATGTTTGAAAGCCGGTTGTTTTTTGTTGATAAGATCATTGATATGGGAGCCCAGATCATTCTCTGTGATCCGCACAGGGCCACTGTAATAGGCCTCGATAACAAGATAAGGCTCAGGCCCACCACGATGACCTCTCCCGATATAAGGGCCGGTGTGGCTCTGCTGATCGCCGCCCTGTCTGCGGAAGGGATAAGCATTATTCATAATATCGACCAGATCGACCGCGGTTACGAGCAAATTGATTTGCGACTTAATGCCCTCGGTGCAGATATCAAGCGTATAACCTGATTTCACCGGCTTGCCGGCTAAAAAAACCTGGTATTCTTTTCAATTGGTTCAAAAAAGTTAATATTGCATTTTTTTTGATGGTATCATTATAGCGTGTCATGTCTTACTTCCTGATCATTTTTATTGCTATTATCATTTCAGCCGTTTCACTTGCCAGGGAAAAACACAAATCTGCCATTGCATTGATTTCCGTCCCTGGTTGTTGCATTTTTCAGTTCATGGATTTCAATTGGTGCATTACAGGGAGATACCTGGGTTAAGACAATTCAGGGCGGAAATGTTTTCGGCCCCGTTACACTCCGGGTTGACGGACTTTCTGCATGGTTTGTGCTGCTTACCAATTTTACCCTCATAACGGGTATGCTATATGGCCGGCAGTATCTGAAGAAATCCCACGGAAATTCTTCTGGAACCAGTCTCCACTATATCAGCTATATCCTGAACCAGGTAGCCCTCATAGGGGTATTTTTTGTGCAACATGGCCTTGCATTTATCTGTGTCTGGGAAATGATGGCCATTACCTCGTTTATACTGGTCATCTTTGAACATGGCCGTATGGAAACCCTGAAAGCAGGAATCAACTTTCTGATCCAGTCGCATATCAGCATCATTTTTATTACCCTTGCTTTTATCTGGGTTTATGCGTCCACCGGCTCATTCGACTTTTCAGCCATCAGTGAATACAGTTCTTCCGGGACCAGGGAAGCAGGACTTCTGTTATTTCTTGTTTTTTTTGTCGGTTTTGCCATCAAAGCCGGTTTTGTGCCTTTCCACACATGGCTGCCACATGCCCACCCTGTTGCACCTTCACACATTTCGGGCATTATGTCGGGTGTAATTATTAAATCAGGCATTTACGGGATACTCAGAATGCTCATCCTGATCCACGAGAATTACCTCATTCTCGGTTATATAATCCTGATTATTTCTGTAATAACCGGAATTTATGGGGTAATGCTGGCCATTGTACAGCATAACATCAAAAAGCTCCTGGCATACCATAGCATTGAAAACATCGGGATAATCGGAATAGGCATCGGCATTGGTTCCATCGGCATTGGCCTCAATCAGCCGGCGCTTGTTTATGCAGGCTTTGCCGGAGCCCTGCTCCATACCCTGAACCATTCCCTCTTTAAATCACTTCTTTTTTACAGCACGGGAGCTGTTTACCAGGCACTTCATACTGTTAATATTGAACGAATGGGCGGTTTAGTTAATAAAATGCCCCGGACAGCCCTCCTCTTTCTGCTCGGAGCCCTGGCCATTTGCGGGCTTCCACCATTCAATGGTTTTATTTCCGAATTTCTGATTTACTCCGGTCTATACGGGGCAATGGGTTCCGGCAGCGCATCCACGGTTATTGTTATATTATCCATCAGCGGTTTATCGCTGATCGGCGGACTGGCCATGTTATGCTTCACCAAAGCCTTTGGTATTATATTCCTGGGAAAAAGACGATTCAACCCTCATGCTGAAGTAAAAGATGCTTCTCCGGGTATGCTTTTCCCACTCTACCTGATTGCGATACCCATCATAATGATCGGATCATTTCCGGGACTTTTTGTTTCACTGATGCAGAAAACAATTGAAGAATATTCTGCAATTACTATGCCTTCCGGATACGAAGAGCTGCTGACAATCATGCAAAATATCAGCCTGGCAGTCTGGGCCCTGATCGTCCTGATCATAACCCTTTATTTTCTGCGGAAAATTATCGAAGAAAAAAGAGTCATCCGCAGCGGCCCCACATGGGGATGCGGTTATCCGGCAGATTCACCCGTACTCCAGTATACAGCCACCTCATTTGTCCGCTCCTACGCCAAAATTATCAGGCCCCTGGTGGTCACAAGCAAAACAAGGGATGAGATCAGGGATATTATCCCCGATCCGGTTCATTCGGCAACACATTACAACGACAAAGTGGAACGCGGACTGGTCGACTGGCCGGTAAGACTTTTACGTGGTTTTTTAAACAGATTCAGATTCCTGCAAAATGGAAGCGTGCAATTCTATGTTCTTTACGGAGTGGTATTTATAGCCATCAGTATTGCCATTCCGCTTATTATCAGAGCAGTTCAATATCTGACACAATTGCTAAACCAAATATGATCATGCATATAATCAGCCTGTTACTGATCCTCATTACCAGCCTCTTTTTTAGCGGCATTATCATCCGGGCAAAGAGCATTTTCTCAGGCAGAAAAGGACCGGGCATATTTCAGCCCATCAGGGACATTTTGCGTTCGTTCCGAAAGGGATCGGTGTACAGTGAAACCACCAGCATCATTTTTCGACTGGCACCCACCGTATATTTTTCCACCCTCGTAATGTCCATCCTGTTTGTTCCATTTGGCGATCATCCCGGATTGTTCTCCTTCAGGGGAGATTTTGTATTTTTTTCCTATACACTTGCCCTTGGGAAATTTTTTATGATCATCGCAGCCCTTGATACAGGCAGCAGTTTTGAAGGCATGGGTGCCAGCCGTGAGGGTCTTTTCACCATGCTTGTGGAACCTGCGTTCTTCATTCTTATGGGTTCCTTGTCATTGCTCACCGGCTATACCTCTTTTGCAGGTATTTTCGGTGCACTTCATTTCGGATCATATATTTCATACGGGATCGGGATCCTGGCTTCCTTTGTGTTTGTCATAATTGCCCTGATCGAAAACAGCCGCATGCCGGTGGATGATCCGAAAACACACCTTGAACTCACTATGGTCCATGAAGTGATGATACTTGACAACAGTGGTTTTGACCTAGGGTTGATCCTGTATGCCATAAATCTAAAGTTTGCCATGTATGGTGCCATTATCGCCAATTTCTTCCTTACACCCGGATTCCAGTGGTACTACTCTATTCCGATATATTTCACGGTGCAGTTTGTTTTTGCAGTGCTTGTAGGCATGGTTGAGTCTTTTTCCGCAAGGTTCCGGATGAATCATAATCCGCAATTCATTCTTATGTTCACTTCGATATCCCTGCTCATCTTCCTGGGGGTTTTGCTTATGCTCGGGAAAATTATATAAAGACACGGAAAGATGATAAACATTCTTCTGATAACCTTTACCATCACCCTGTTATACCTTGCCATGGCCAACAGGTTATTGACCTATATAAGAATCATTGCTTTTCAGGGTATATTGTTATTCGGGGTGGCTTTTATACAGCTTATTGAGATCAGCCTGTTAAACCTTGTATTTGTATTGCTTGAAACCATTATTATCAAGGCAATTGCAATTCCGTTCTTCCTGAAATATATCCTGGACAGGAATCACATAACCCGGGAAGCAGAACCTTATGTCTCCAATTTCGTCTCTGTGGTCATTGTCACCTCTTTTATTGTGGGATCATTTTTTCTGACCAACATTGTCCAGGATACCTATGTCAGGAAAATCTTTTTCATCGTGGCCTTTTCCGCATTGTTCACGGGTTTATATATAATCATCACCCGAAGGAAAATAATAACCCATGTAATGGGGTATATGGTGCTTGAAAACGGTGTTTTTGTCCTTTCACTGGCGGTGGGCAGCGAAATGCCCATGGTTGTGAATACCGGTATCCTGCTTGATATTTTTGTAAGTGTTATCCTGCTTGGAATTTTTGCGGATAAAATCGGAGACGTTTTTGAGGAGCAGGATGTTGAACAATTAAGAAACCTGAAAGATTAACCTGTATGGTGGATGTAATGTTAATGATCTATCTGCCGGGCTCACTCGGGATAGCCTTACTTTTTTACTTTCTGAGAAAGTATTCATTCCAGGTGATCCTTGCTGCATCATTCATCCTGCTGCAAAGTTCCCTGGCAGTATTTGAATATGTTAACCGCGGAATCACCCAGCTTACCTATTTTACCCCCGATGCCCTTGCCATTCTTTTTCTGGGTGTGATCAGTGTTGTGTGTATACCCGCTTTGTATCACAGCTTTGTCTATTTTTCCAAGCATCCTTATAAACCAAGGGAACAGGGAATGTATTTTGCTGCCATGACGATCCTCACCGCTTCACTGAGTGCTGCATATCTTTCAAATCACATTGGCATTACCTGGGTATTCGTGGAATTGACAACACTCAGTGCTTCTGCCCTCATATATCACCGAAGGAACAAACTGACCCTTGAAGGGACCTGGAAGTATATCTTTATCTGTTCCATCAGCATTACCCTGGTGTTTATCGGTGTGTTGTTTGTTACCGTCGCCGTTCAGCAGCAGGGGATAACAGACCTTTTTTACCGGAACCTGACCCTGAATGCCCCTGCATTTGATGTATTCTGGCTTAAGCTGGCGTTTCTGTTCATTTTTACAGGATTTACGGCCAAGGCAGGAATGATGCCAATGTACACCGCAGGTATCGATGCCAAGGACAATGCCCCCTACCCGGCTGCGGCCCTTCTTGCCAGTGTTGTGATGAATGTGGGTTTCATCGGTATTTTCCGATTCTATGAAATCACGAGTCAGACTTCTATTTTTGAATGGACCAACAAAATCATTCTTATTTCAGCTCTCCTCTCGGTTTTTGTAGCCACGGTTTATATGGTCCGGGTTAAGAATATCAAGAGGATCATGGCTTATTCAGGCGTGGAACATATGGGGATTGTGATGCTTGGCATGGCAGCAGGAGGCATAGGGTATTATGCAGCAATCCTTCACCTGCTGCTTCACTCCTTCGCCAAACCCGCGCTTTTCTTCCAGTTCGGACAGATCTACCGTACTTTTGGAAGCAAGAGTGTATATGATGTGGGCAACTATTTCAAATATAACATCACCGGGGCGGTGGTCCTTCTGTTGGCATATTTTGTAATCACGGCCGTACCTCCTTCGGGAATATTTGTAAGTGAATTTCTGGTTTTCAGATCTCTTTTTGAATCGGGTTATCTTTGGATCCTCATTGTGGTGCTGATCCTGCTTACCACGATAATCTGGGCCTTTGGCAGAAATGTTTTCAAGATGCTGTTCATCAAGCCGGTGGATTTTGATGATACCCGGGTAGAGAAAATCCCGTTTTCCGAATCCCTGAGCCAGTTCATATTGCTTGGCCTTGTAATATACCTCGGACTTACACCCCCGGGTCAGCTCGTGGAGCTGATAAACTCCGCCATTAGTGCATTACCCCGCTGAACAATTAAGTTATGACTTTTATAACCGCCAGAAACAACCAGGTCGTAAGGTTACCCGAAATACCGGTCCTACCTTACGAAGATTTTATGGAGGCGAATACCGGCCTGATGAAAGATATATATTCACACTGCGTCAACTATTTCGCATGGCCCCTAGGCGACCGGATCAGGTTATTCTGCTGTATGGCCGATGATGCCAGGGGGACCATCAATATTTCTTCCTCTGAAATAGGTCGTAATGACAATCGTGTGCTGCAGTCATTTACCGCTCGGCACCTGGCATTCCATGTTTTCGAAAGGGAAATGCATGAAAGGCTGGGGATCCGTTACGCAGATCATCCCTGGCTGAAACCGCTGCGGTTCCCGGTTGATGGTGCCGGAAAAAATCCTGCGATCATAGAATATCCTTTTTATCATATCGACAGTGAAGAGCTGCATGAAGTGGGAGTGGGCCCGATCCATGCGGGTATAATTGAGCCGGGACATTTCCGCTTTATATGCAGCGGGGAACAGATCCTTCACCTTGAAATTCAACTGGGTTACCAGCACCGTGGGATTGAGCAGTTGTTCCTTGACCGCAGAAGCCTGCTCCAAAGAACAATCCTGGCCGAAAGCATTGCAGGTGATTCCGCAGTGGGACATGCTACGGCATTTGCTGGACTCTGGGAGTCCCTGTGCAATTTCACGCCCGGATCAGAAATTCTTCAATGCAGGACCATTGCATCGGAACTGGAACGGATTGCCATCCATACCGGTGATCTGAGTGCTATTTGCACGGACATTGCATTTCAGCTGGGCAGTTCTGTTTTCGGCCGGCTTCGGACGCCTGTGATCAATACATTCCAATTATGGTGCGGAAATCGCCTGGCAAAGGGGATCATCAGGGCAGGCAGGAATCCATATCCTCTGGATAAGAATATGCGGGACGCCCTGATCGCACTGTTTGATAATTATGAACCCGATTTTTATGAAATGTACGGACGGATGAAAAGCCTGCCCAGCGTATTGGCACGGCTTGAAAGAACCGGAACGTTCACTACGGAACAGGCAGAGAAAATCGGCGCTGTTGGAATGATTGCCAGGGCTTCAGGATTGATGCGTGATATCCGGTGGACACATCCTTACCTTCTTTATGACCGCCTGCATCATCAACCCATCATTAAGCATCACGGCGATGTTTACTCAAGAACACAGATCCGTAAACAGGAGATCTCCCAATCCATAAAATATATCCGGGACCTTCTTCGGCATGGAAATGCAATTGGTACTGGTTCGGAAGACAAACTTCCGGCCAACCTGTCTCCCGATTCATTCTGCGTTTCCCTGACTGAAGGATGGCGTGGTGAAATATGTCATTGTGCCATTACCGATGCAAAAGGTGATCTGGCTCTATATAAAGTTAAGGATCCCTCTGTGCACAATTGGCTGGGTTTAGCATTGGCAGTGAGGAATAATGATATTTCCGATTTCCCGATCTGCAATAAAAGCTTCAACCTGAGCTATTGCGGACACGATTTATGATAATTCAAAGATTAACGAGTTAAAACAGGAATTCATGCTCTCAGAAATTAAAATATTATTGCACCAGGGAAAACAGTATATCCCCGATGTAACACAGGCTGAGGTCCCGGGAATTTTCAGGGGAAGGCCTGTCATCTCAACTGCAGGGGCCGATGTAAGGCGGCTGGTTGAAATATGTCCGACAGGTGCTATTGATGCGGATCCGGTACGGATAGACATGGGTAAATGTGTTTTCTGCGGTGAATGCAGCCTTGCTTTTCCCCAAAAGATCAGGTTTACAAAAGATTATAAAATATGCGCAGCAGTACGTGAAGACCTTATCATCTCCGAAGGCAAAGATGAGCCTTTGACACTGAAGCCTGAACAGATACGAAAGGAGATCCGGAGTTATTTCGGTCATTCTCTCAAATTGCGGCAGGTATCGGCAGGGGGGGACAACAGCTGCGAATGGGAGCTGAATGCCTGCGGAAATGTAAATTTCGATATGGGACGATTCGGAATTGAATTCGTTGCCTCCCCCCGACATGCCGATGGTATCGTCATTACAGGACCCATTTCTGCCAATATGGCTGAACCCTTACAGATCTGTTATGATGCGATTCCTTTTCCCAAGATAATTATCCTGGCCGGTACCGATGCCATCAGCGGTGGAATATTTACAGGCAGCCCGGCACTTGACAGGTCGTTTCCCGGGAAGTATCACATAGATCTGTATGTTCCCGGAAATCCGGTTCATCCCCTGACTTTTATTAATGGGGTCCTGGATCTAATCCGGACCCGGTAGGAGCAAGTCCGAAATTCTTACAAAAACAGCCTGATAGTGCTCCTCCAGGATCATCCTGGGAAGATCGGCCACACACCGTGATGCCTTTTCAATGATCACTGTATCGGAAGTGGCAAGTATTTCATAGGGAAAATGCTTCAAAACAAAATCCGCTGAACGGACCACCTGGCATGTGCCGGGCAGATTGAATTCTGCCAGCAGATCCCGGATTACCCGGGCATGCATTTCGCTATGCGATACGGGGGAATCGAGAAAAACATCCGCTATTCCGGGCTGCGCCAAAGTCAGGAATTTCATAAGCAGCATAACGCTGTCGAGAAATACATTGTCATTCCTTAGCCTGCCATGAAGGGAACCCGCATCACGCAGAATATCATCGGATGCAATAAACGTAAATCGGCCCAGCCTGTAATTGAGCAATGTAAACAATACATTGTATCCGTCAATGGCAAGGATCTTCCCCCGGATATCCTTCACCAGGCATGATCTCCGGGTTTCCGACTTTTCCTTTGATGAAATTCCGCGATATAACACGGTCCGCTGGTCCCGGGACAGCCTGTACCGGTCACCAACGAGCTTGATTGCCCCTCTTTCCGGATAGTGTCGGTTGATAAGGTAGAAATAATCCCGGCACGCAGATTTGAAAAGTCCGTTCAACAGGGAATGACTATCACTGATATTTGAATATAGGCCGTTTAGCATCCAAACAATTTAGCACAAAAATGCCGGAATTATCTTTTTTTAACAGTCCAATTTTTAATTTGATGCAAGTCCAGTCCTATATTTATACGTATTTCAAAAAAGATTTTTTAGATTTGATGTCCTAATATTTAAATAATGCTGAAATCCGGATATACTTATCAATATTCGAAAATCCAGGCTTTTTTACTGGTCTCACTCCGTGTGCTGTTGGGATGGTATTTTTTATATGAGGGAATTGTCAAGATCTCAAATCCGGATTGGTCTTCCATAGGTTATTTACTGGATTCCAGGGGCCCTTTTGCCGGTATTTTTCATGCTTTGGCTTCCAACCCAAATGGGGTTTCGGTGGCTGATTGGCTGAATATGTGGGGATTAACGCTGATTGGACTCGGCCTTTTGCTTGGTCTCTTTACTCAGCTTTCTTTGATTTTCGGCATGCTTCTGTTAATTTTGTATTATCTGTCCCACCCTGCTCTGGCGAATATTGCCTACGTTATGCCGCAAGAGGGTAGTTATCTGGTGGTAAATAAGACCCTGATTGAATTATTTTCGATGGCCTTGTTATATGTTTTTCCGTCAGGTAAAATCGTGGGCATTGACAGGATTATTTGGGGAGCGAATAAAAAACAGTGATGTACCATGAAAAAAGAAAACATAAAAAAGAAACCTGATCATCATAATACCCGCCCGCAAAATGTTGGCCGGAGGGATATTCTCAAAGGCCTGGCAACGGTTCCGCTGCTGGGAGCATTTTCATTTGCCTGGGCCCGGAAAAACAAATACGAGGAAACTTTGATGAAGCAAATGCGTGAAGTGGTCACACTCTCTTCACAGCCTGTTGAGCTGGCGCCGGCAGCTACCGGTGATCCTGTGCGTGTTGGAATTATCGGATTTGGCATACGCGGCAAGCAGCTGATGCGTGCAGCTGGTTTCCCTGAACCCTCCTGGATTGATGAACAGAAGAAAGCCCAGGAGGAAAACAAAACGAACCGGAACTATGAGATCTACATGGAACAGGAGCAACTGAATATGGTTGTGAACGGTGTCTGCGATGTTTTTTCGGTTTACTCAAAGGAAGCTTCCATTACCGGTTCAAATGTTCACCGCCAGGGCACCGGCGGTAAATTCGGGAAGGAGGTCACGCAATATAAAACCTACCTTGAACTGCTCGATGCCCCGGATATTGATGCCGTGATCATTGCATCCCCTGATCACTGGCACGCCCCGATGGCCATAGAAGCAGCCAAAAGAGGCAAGCATGTGTACTGTGAAAAGCCGGTCTCCTGGTCAGTCCCCGAATTGTTTGAACTGGTGAAAACGGTTAAGGAAAAAAAGATCGTTTTCCAGTTGGGTCACCAGGGAAGGCAAACCGAAAGTTATACCAAAGCGAAGGAAGCGGTGGAGAAAAATGTTCTCGGCAAGATCAATCTTATTGAGGTTTGTACGAACCGGAACGATCCGAACGGTGCATGGGTATATCCGATACATCCCGAAGCCAATCAGGCCACAATTGATTGGGCCCAGTTCCTGGGTCAGGCACCATACCATGAATTCTCCCTCGAACGGTTCTTTCGGTGGCGTTGCTGGTGGGATTACAGTACAGGATTGAACGGTGATCTTCTTACACATGAATACGACGCACTGAACCAGATCCTGGATCTGGGAATCCCCGGATCCGTAACATCGTCCGGAGGAATTTACTTTTTCAAGGATGGCAGGACAGTGCCGGATGTTCTCCAGGTGGTGATGGAATTCCCGAAACAGGAACTGTCATTTCTTTACAGCGCCACACTGGCCAGTAACAGGGCACGCGGCAAGGTAATCATGGGGCACGATGCAAATATGGAAATCAGTGACCGGCTCCTGATCAAGGCTGATCACGGATCGACGCAATACAGGAAAAAAATTGATGACCATATCATTGACGTGAACACGCCCATTTATTCATTCATCCCCGGCAAAAAAGGAGCCGATGGCTTTGCCACAGCCACCGAACAGTACTTTGCCAGCCGTGGACTGCTTTATACATACCGTGACGGGAAACGGGTTGATACAACCCACCTTCATATAAAGGAATGGCTCAATTGCATCAAGGCGGGCATACAGCCAAGCTGCGACATCGATCAGGCTTTTGAAGAGGGAATCAGTGCCCACATGTCAACCAGGGCCCTGCTCGAAAACAGAAAAGTTTTCTGGGATTCTGACAAAATGAAAATTGTTTGATCCTTTTTTTGACTAAATTTAATATACACTAATAATTACTTCAATTAAAACTTTAATTATGAACAATAAATCGAAATCAGGAATCAGCCGCAGGGAATTTCTGGGAAATACGGCCAAAGCTGCTGCCGTGTTTACCATTATCCCAAGCCATGTGGTCAGCGGTTTGGGTTATAAAGCCCCCAGCGATAAGCTGAATATTGCCGCTGTTGGTATAGGCGGTATGGGTTCATCCAACCTTGAAAACCTGAAAAGTGAAAACATCGTAGCCCTTTGCGATGTGGATTGGGGTTATTCGGCCGATTGCTTTAACAAATATCCCAATGCAAAGAAATACTGGGACTGGCGTGTGATGTACGATGAAATGAAAAATTCATTCGACGCAGTGGTTGTTGCCACCGCTGATCATACGCATGCCATAACGGCAGCTACTGCCATGACACTTGGAAAACATGTGTATGTTCAGAAACCGTTGACACACTCTGTTTTTGAATCACGACTGCTCACCAAACTGGCTGCCAAACAAAAAGTAGCCACGCAAATGGGTAATCAGGGCAGCTCGGGAGAAGGTGTCCGCCAGACATGTGAATGGATCTGGGCTGGTGAAATCGGCGAAATTAAAAAAGTTGAAGCCTTCACGGACCGTCCGATATGGCCCCAGGGCCTTAACCGTCCATCCCAGGGCCACTGGGTTCCTGAAACATTAAACTGGGATCTGTTCATTGGTCCGGCTCCGATGCGTCCTTACAATGAAATTTATCATCCCTGGAACTGGCGCGGCTGGTGGGATTTCGGCACCGGTGCCCTGGGTGATATGGCCTGCCATATTCTCCATCCCGTTTTCAAGGGTCTGCGTTTGGGCTATCCTTCCAAAGTACAGGGTAACTCAACACTCCTGCTGACTGATTGCGCTCCCAATGCCCAGACGGTTAAATATACATTTCCGGCCCGTCAGCCTTTGAAGACCGATAAGATTAAATTTCCCGAGGTGGATGTAATATGGTACGATGGCGGTATTAAACCTTTTGAACCCGCCGGATGGCCTGCCGGTAAGGAAATGAATGATTCAGGCGGTGGTGTAATTTTCCATGGAACCAAGGATACCCTTATATGTGGTTGCTATGGTGTTAACCCGTGGCTGCTTTCCAAACGTGTTCCGAATGTACCAAAGACTTTGCGCCGTGTTGAACCCGTATCACATGAAATGGACTGGGTTGCTGCCTGTAAGCAGACTCCCGAAAGCCGCGTTGAGCTTTCCTCGCATTTCGGTGAAGCCGGACCCTTTAATGAAATGGTTGTAATGGGAGTACTGGCAGTCCGCCTGCAGGGTTTAAACAAAGAACTCCTCTGGGATGGCCCGAACATGCAGTTTACCAATCTCAGCGATTCCGAAACTGTTAAGATATGTATTGAAGATGCCTTCTCCATACATAACGGACACCCCACATTCAATAAGAAGTGGACTGATCCTATGCCGGCACAGGCTTTCGCAAACGAACTGATTAAACATACCTACAGAAAAGGCTGGTCATTGCCTGCAATGCCTGTTTAGTTCTGTCGTATTTTATTAACCGATAAAATTCATTATTATCCATGAGAAAATTAATTGTTTTTGTTATCCTGGCCTGCCTGGCTTTTTCAGGCAGTCAGTTCCTTTATTCCTGCAAATCCGGTGGCAAAGGTGCCGACACTTTAAATGCGAATGTCATGGCTGTTGTTGATTCAAATAATATGCTTTCAGCCGGCGAGCAGGCTGAGGGCTGGATTTTGATGTTTGACGGAAAAACAACCTCGGGCTGGCGTGGTTATAATAAACCTGCTTTCCCTGATTCAGGCTGGGCCGTTGAAGATGGAACGCTTCGCTGTGTTGCATCCGGAATGGGTGAAGCCGGCGGCAAAGGGGGAGACATCCTGTATGACAGGAAGTTTAAGGATTTTGACCTGAAACTTGAATGGAAAATCTCTTCGGGTGGCAACAGTGGTATCTTTTACCTTGCCCAGGAGCTTCCGAACGAACCTGTCTGGAAGTCAGCCTGCGAAATGCAGGTGCTGGATAACATAGCCCATCCCGACGCCCGCCTTGGAAAAGACGGAAACCGACAGGCCGGATCGTTATATGATCTTATCCCGGCTGTTCCCCAGAATGCAAAACCGGTTGGAGAATGGAACCAGGCTGAAATACTGGTATACCAGGGAACGGTGGTTCATTTTCAGAATGGCGTAAAAGTACTGGAATACCATATCGGGACGCCGGACTGGACAAAAATGATCAAGGAAAGCAAATTCAAGGAATTTCCGGAATTCGGTAAATACCTTCCCGGATTTATTAGCCTCCAGGATCATGGCAATGATGTTTGGTACAGGAATATCAAAATCAAGAATATGTAATATTTTCAGGGAATTTTGATAAAGAGGCCGGTAAGCAGGGTAACTTCTTATCTGCCTCTTTTTCTTTTGTATAATTTGTGGAGAACCCATGCAAACAGTAAAATATAAGGACCTTGGTCTCCTGGATTTCAATGAAACCTGGAATTTGCAGAAAAAGGTTCATGAGGAATTGATCCGGGCCAAAACCGGCCAGGCAGATGAAAAACCAGTACCCTGGCTGTTTTTCGTAGAACATCCCCATGTATATACGCTGGGA